>Ga0208197_1003420_pt1 | contig 12710 bp, 12 predicted proteins | sample AD_JPNNA4_MetaG_FD_184444 | JGI IMG/M metagenome (GOLD analysis project Ga0208197, IMG submission 184444) | Active sludge microbial communities of municipal wastewater-treating anaerobic digesters from Japan - AD_JPNNA4_MetaG (SPAdes) (version 2) | ecosystem: Engineered > Bioreactor > Anaerobic...
TGCCCTTACTGGTACAGCCCGATGAAATGAAGGAGCTTCAGGTACTGGGCACATATATAAGGGATGGAAACGGAAGCGCCATAGTGTTGGCGGCGGCCTTCGGCATAAGCGCTTTTGTCACCTCAACGAATGGAATTGCGGCTTCCGCAATATCCAGAGAGGGCACTAACATTTTTGTGTGCAAGTATCTGCCTGTAAGCTATAAGACGCAGATAACGGCAAAAGCATTGTCCGGTATGAGCATGGGTGTGGTCGGCACACTGTCAATGCTGTTGGCTGCTGCAGTATTTATGCCGATTCCGGCTTACCTAATGCTGCTTATTACTGCTGTAAGTATATTTGGAATAGCTTTCAGCTCCTTTTCGGGAATACTTATAGATCTGAACTTTCCAAAGCTTATATGGGATAATGAACAGAAAGCGGTAAAGCAGAATTTTAATGTTGTGCTCAATATGCTTGTCAGTGCAGTAGTTGCGGGCATACCGGTTTTTACAATTGTTGCATTGCACTTTACCCTGTGGATGACATTGCTTACACTGGTACTGGTTTTTGGAATACTGGACCTGCTGCTGTACAATATACTCTCAACGACAGGAGTGAAGCTTTTTGAAAGGATAGAGGTTTGAAACCAGTCATTTACTATTTTCCTCTTTACATTTATTTCACGGAAAGATAAAATTAGAGTTACAGTGCATATATATCCTCAGGGCACACATTGGAAAGTGTGCTGACATATTGAACAGCAGGAAACAGGGTATGTTAATAAAGTATTCGCACGTTTAAAATTGCTAATGACGGACAGAATAAACATAAAAGGGGGAATTTTTATGAAAGATCACAAAACAGAAAATCTAAGGAATATTGGTTTATTTGGTCACGGCAGCGCTGGAAAGACAACAATAGCAGAAGCTATGCTGTTTAATACCGGAGTTCTGGATAGGTTTGGAAAGGTTGACGATGGAAATACTGTTACAGACTTTGACCCGGAAGAAATCAAAAGAAAAATTTCCATTAGTGCGGCAACAGCTCCATGTGACTGGAAGGAATGCAGAATCAATGCAATTGATACTCCCGGATATTTCGACTTCGTAGGTGAAGCAGTTGCAAGCCTGAAGGTTGTTGACGGAGCCATAATAGCTCTTGACAGCATCGGAGGAGTTGAAGTAGGTGCGGAGAAGGCTTGGGATTTTGTTACCGAAGGCAGAAAGGCATGTATGTTCTTCGTAAACAAGCTTGACAGAGAAAATGCAAGCTTCTCAAAGGTTGTTGAACAGCTTAGGGGAGTTTTTGGAAATAAAATAGTACCTTTTGCTCTTCCTATAGGATCAGAAGCAAGCTTCAAGGGAATAGTCGATATTATAGATATGAAGGCCAAGATCAGAGAGGGCAATAAAACGGTTGAAGGGGATATACCCGCAGAACTCAAGGCTGAGGCCGAAGAATACAGGAATGCTATAATAGAAGCAGCAGCCCAGACTGATGAAGAACTCATGGAAAAATATTTCGGCGGTGAGGAGCTTTCAAGGGAAGAGATAATTAAAGGGTTAAGGCTTGGAGTTGTAGCCGGGGATGTAGCGCCGGTACTATGCGGTGCTGCAGTAAAAAATATAGGAATAGATGTGCTCATGGACACTGTAGTGAATTTTATGCCGTCGCCGGCTGATTCACAGGTTCCTGAAGCGATCAACTCAAAGAGCAATGAGAAGGTTAAGATTCCCGCAGATGTAAATGCTCCTTTCAGCGCACAGGTATACAAGACTATTGCTGACCCCTTTGTCGGAAAGATTTCAATGTTCAAGGTAATGTCGGGAAAATTGACTGCAGATATGGAAGTATTAAACAGCAGCAAGGAAAAGAAGGAAAAGCTCAGCAGCCTGTTTCTTTTAAGAGGTAAGAAGCAGGTAGCTGTAGATAAGCTTGTGGCAGGGGATATAGCTGCAGTTGCAAAATTACAGTTCACTACTACAGGAGATACCCTGTGTGATGCCAATAACCCGGTGGTGTTTGATCCCATACAGTTCCCGGCTCCAAGTATTTCAATGGCTATTGAGCCAAAGGCAAAAGGGGACGAAGACAAGATAGGAAGCGGACTGCAAAGGCTTGTTGAAGAAGATCCTACTTTAAAAGTAGAGAAGAATACCGAAACAAAACAGACTTTGATTTCGGGAATGGGCGAACAGCATCTTGAAGTTGTAACAAAGAAGCTTCAGAATAAATTTGGTGTGGAAGTAGTACTTAAGGATCCCAAGATACCTTTCAGAGAAACCATAAGAAAGTCTGCTAAAGCAGAAGGTAAGCATAAGAAACAGTCCGGAGGACATGGACAGTACGGTCATGTTTGGATTGAGTTTGAGCCGATACTTGACGGAAGCGCTGATTTTGAATTCGTTGACAAAATAGTTGGAGGAGTAGTTCCGAGACAGTATATACCTGCAGTTGAAAAGGGACTCAGGGAATGCATCGAAGAAGGTGTGCTGGCAGGTTATCCGGTTGTAAATCTCAGATGTACTCTTTATGACGGATCCTTCCACCCTGTTGACTCGGCGGAAATGCCTTTTAAGATTGCGGCATCTCTGGCATATAAGAAGGGTATGGCAGCTGCAAGTCCCGTATTGCTTGAGCCCATTTACCATGTGGAAGTACTGGTTCCGGATGAATACATGGGAGATATTATCGGAGATTTGAACAAAAAGAGAGGCAGAATCTTAGGAATGGAACCCTGCGGAAAGATGCAGAAGGTTTCTGCGGAAGCACCTCTGGCTGAGATGTTCAAATATGCTACCGACTTAAGGTCTATGACACAGGCAAGAGGAAGCTTCACGATGGAATTTGAAAGATATGAGGAAGTACCTGCACAGATAGCCCAGAAGATTATCGAAGCGGCTAATGCAGAAAGAGAAAAGGAATAAGGAACAGAAACGGCATGGCAAGTTAAAACTTGCCATGTTTTTTTATTGCATTTTTTAATGTGTATATTTAAAAAACTGTTTCATAAACTATAAATGAGCAATTTCATGGATTTTGTGAAAAGCACTCAATAATAGGAGGCAGTTGAATGGTTGAGAGGATGATAAGTGTTGGAGGAAATGTTACGCTGAACGATGTGAGAAGAATTGTTGATACCGTCAAGCATATGGATTCGAATGAACAACTGGTGGTATCAATGAACAGTCAGGATTCATACAATGCTCAAAATATTTTTTCAGTACTGGAAAAAAACAACTTTGAGTGGTCTACCAAAGGCGGGCATGGGGGCAGGGACTACTACATCATAGCCAGAAAAAAGCCATAAACAACTATAAGGAGGAGTAACATGGATCAAAACGATAATAACAAGGAATTTGAAGACAAACTTAACGATATCAGCTTGTATGGAGAGTTTATGTCTACCTACAATTATTGGGTGAGCTCAGAAGAGCAGAAAAACAAAGCTCAGCACTTGCAGTCCATAGGAAAGCCCAAGGGAATCAAACACAAAAAATAAATTATATCCTGCAAAAGGGGTGCCGCAAAACTGATTAAGCAGTTAGCGGTATCCCTTTTCACATTTTATCTTATTAAACCCAATGAGCTGAATACCCATTTGCCATCGATTTTTTCGTATATAAAGAATAATGCGACGTAGTTATTAGATTGCAGTTATACTCCAAGAGCACTGGCCTTGTATATCAGCGAGCACTTATTGGCTTTGGGCAACAGAATGAGAGAAGATACGCAGTAAAATCCGTGGGATTTACGTGAGGTAAATCCAGCACATACCTACAGGAGGTAGGGTTTATGTGCGTCAGGATTTTACAAGTATCAAGCTCTGATTCTGTCCAAAGCAATATCGTGCGAGTTGGGATATAAGGCTAGTGCTCTGCAGGGTGACTGCATACTTAAAATAAGTCGCATCATTCCTGCTTTGTGTAGCAGTCCCATAATAATTAAACTGAAAAATACCAAAGATAATAATAATATTTTTGCAAAATACTTGAAAAAATGACATCATGTATAATATAATATAATCAAGGTCAAAGAAAGTCAAAGTCAGAAAGAGTGATGATATGTCAAGAATTAGTGATTTAATTGAAAAGTTCATAAGTGACATGATAGAAGAGAGTAAGGGTGTTGTTGAGATTCAGAGGAATGAAATGGCCAATTATTTTGCCTGTGCCCCATCACAGATAAACTATGTGCTGATGACAAGGTTCACTACAGAAAGAGGTTATTTCATAGAGTCCCGAAGGGGGGGCGGCGGCTGCATAAAGATCGCCCGTATTGACGTGGACAAGGATGATTACTTGATGAATATACTTTCCTCCAGTATAGGGGACAGCATCAACAAGGAGGGTGCTTTTGCCCTGGCGGAAGCTTTGTACAAGCAGAAGCTGATTGACCATAATACTGTGAACATCCTTAAGGCAGCAACCGATGACAGTACCCTTTCCAAGGTGGAGAAACCACACAGGGACAACTTGAGGGCAGAGATATTGAAGGCTGTAATTGTTGCAGCACTAGTTTAAAAATACTTCGTAAGGAGGTTATTGTTTTGATTTGTGATGAATGTGGGAAAAGACCGGCAGCGGTTCATATAACAAAGGTTGAGAATGGGAAAAAGTCGGATATGCATTTGTGTGAGCAGTGTGCCATGCAGAAGAACCTGCTGAGTTTAAGCACAAGCTTTTCGGTGAATGATTTATTGGCCGGGTTGTTGAATTCAGGAGGAGCATCTCATATTAAGACCGAAATGGTGAATGATGTCAAATGTAATGTTTGCGGATTGTCCTATGGAAAGTTCAGGGAAACCGGAAGGTTCGGATGCGGTAATTGCTACAAGGTGTTTGGTGAAAGACTTAATCCGCTTTTTAAAAAGGTCCATGGCAATACCGGCCATACAGGCAAGATACCGAACAGGGCCGGCGGCAGGATAAAGGTGCTGCGCGAGGTCGAAAAACTCAAACAGCAGTTGGATGAGGCAATACGAAATGAAGAGTATGAAAAAGCTGCAGCTATAAGGGATAAGATTAGGGATTTGAACAAGGCAGGAAAGGAGGAAGCATGATGAAAGGCTGGGTGCTGGGCAACGGCCCTCAGAGCGATATAATTTTGAGCAGCCGTATAAGATTGGCCAGAAACATAGCGGATATTCCGTTTCCGTCAGGATTGAATGCTGAAAAAGCTGGAGAAGTTATAGAAAGTGTCAGAAATAGTCTTTCCAAGCCCGAATCAAAATTGGAATTCAAGGATTATATCATGAAGAAGCTTCCGGCCTTGGAGAGACAGTGCCTTGTGGAAAGGCACCTTATAAGTCCGGGGCTTTCCAGGAACATCGCCGGAGGGGCAGCGCTTATAAGCAGCGATGAAATGGTGAGTATAATGGTCAATGAGGAGGATCATATAAGGATACAGACAATACTTCCGGGACTTCAAATAAAGAAGTCCTGGGAAATGGCCAGTGATATAGATGATATATTGGAGCAGAGCCTTGAATACGCATACAGTGAAAACTGGGGCTATCTTACAAGCTGCCCTACTAATGTGGGCACAGGTATGAGAGCATCTGTAATGGTGCATCTGCCGGCTCTCAATATAACGGGCAATATGAACAAGATACTTCAGACGGTAGCCCATATAGGCCTTACAATAAGGGGCTTGTATGGAGAAGGCACAGAAATTGTGGGTAATATATTTCAGATTTCCAACCAAATAACCCTTGGAAGGGCGGAAGAGGAAATAGTAGAAAACCTCACTGCTGTAACAAAACAGATAATTGACAAGGAAAAGGAAGCAAGAAGGGTCCTGCTGGAAAGCAACCGTATAAAGATAGAGGATAAAATCTGGCGTTCCTGGGGTATTATGAAAAATGCCAGAGTGATGAGTTCGCAGGAGTGTATGAAGCTGCTTTCGGATGTAAGGCTGGGGGTGGATTTGAATATTATCGATAACATCCCTACAAGGCTTTTGAATGAAATCATGATAGAGGCCCAAACAGCAAATATACAAAGAAGCAGCAGGAAAGAATTAACCCCGGATGAGAGAGATATAATAAGAGCAGAAATGGTAAGAAGCAAACTGGATAATTAGATACAATAATTTCAAGCAGGGCTTCAATGAAAGGACTAAGTCGCGAAGCCCGAAGCAAGACATATGGGAGGGAATAATATGGGATTGTTTGATAGATTTACTGAGAGAGCCCAAAAGGTAATGGTATATTCACAGGAGGAAGCAGTCCGGCAGAATTACAACTATATAGGCACTGAACACATACTGCTGGGTATTCTAAGAGAAGGAGAGGGCATCGCTGCCCAGGTGCTCAAGAATAAAGGAATTGATTTGATTACTGTGAGACAGCAGGTAGAGGCTTTAGTCGGAAAGGGGCAGCAGGAAGTTGGACAGGTTATTGGCTATACTCCGAGAACAAAGACGATTCTTGAGCTGAGTGTAGAAGAGGCAAGAAGCTTGGGACAAAACTATATCGGAACTGAACATCTGCTTTTGGCATTAATCCGCGAAGGTGAAGGTGTGGCGGCACAGATACTTATGGCAATGGGCCTGAATTTTGACAGTTTAAGGCAGGAGATAGTAGGCCTGATGGATAGCGAAGGGGCAAAGGGCAAGCGTAGTGAGGCATCGGTAAAAGGCTCCAACACACCGAATCTGAATCAATACGGCAGGGATCTGACTGAAATGGCAAAGGAAGGGAAGCTGGATCCTATTATAGGAAGAGAAAAAGAAATAGAGCGTGTGATTCAGATACTCAGCAGAAGGACAAAAAACAATCCGGCCCTGATTGGAGATCCCGGGGTAGGCAAGACAGCTATTGCAGAAGGATTGGCCCAGAAAATAATTGAAGGGAATATTCCTGAAATACTAAAAGGGAAAAGGGTCGTTACATTGGATTTATCTTCAATGGTTGCCGGCTCCAAGTACAGGGGTGAATTCGAGGAAAGACTCAAGAACGTAATGAATGAAATACGTGAATCAAAGAATGTGATACTTTTTCTGGATGAAATGCATACTATTATCGGAGCAGGCGGAGCTGAAGGGGCGATAGACGCTTCCAATATATTGAAACCGGCTTTGGCAAGAGGTGAAATTCAGGCAATTGGGGCAACAACTCTTGATGAGTACCGAAAGCATGTTGAGAAGGATGCAGCGCTTGAAAGGCGTTTTCAGCCTGTGATGGTGGGGGAACCCACAAAAGAGGAGGCTTTGCTTATACTTGAAGGCTTAAGGGATAAATATGAAGCTCACCACAAGGTTAAGATAACCGATGAAGCATTAAAGTCCGCGGTTGAATTGTCTGACAGGTATATTGCAGACAGATTCCTTCCCGATAAGGCCATAGACCTGGTGGATGAAGCAGCGTCTAAAGTCAGAATAAAGATTTTTACCGCGCCTCCGGATCTTAAAAGACTTGAGGAGGAGCTTGAAGCTTTGGAAAAGGAAAAGTCTGAAGCAATAAGCCTTCAGAATTATGAGAGGGCAGCAGAGCTTCGGGATAGAATGCAGCATATCAGGCAAAAGCTTGAAGATGGCAGAAAGAACTGGAATGACAAGGCCAGCTCAAAGGATTCTGTTGTTACCGAAGAAGATATTGCTTCCATCGTATCCGGTTGGACCGGGATTCCTGTAACCAAGCTGGCAGAGGAGGAATCCAACAGGCTGCTTAATCTGGAATCAATATTGCATCAGCGGGTTATTGGGCAGGAAGAGGCAGTGCTGGCAGTTTCCAAGGCAATAAAAAGGGCAAGAGTAGGGCTGAAGGATCCTAAAAGGCCGGTGGGTTCCTTTATATTCCTGGGGCCTACCGGAGTAGGGAAAACCGAACTTTCCAAGGCTCTTGCAGATGCATTGTTCGGTGATGAAAATGCCGTAATCCGGATTGATATGTCCGAATACATGGAAAAACATACAGTATCGAAGCTTATTGGTTCCCCTCCGGGCTATGTGGGCTATGAGGAAGGAGGACAGCTGACTGAAAAGGTAAGAAGAAAGCCATATTCGGTCATACTTCTTGATGAGATAGAAAAGGCTCACCCGGATGTATTCAATGTACTGCTTCAGATACTCGATGACGGCAGGCTGACTGACGGCAAGGGAAGAACAGTTGACTTCAAAAACTCAGTTGTTATTATGACCTCCAATGTTGGGGTAAGTACAATAAGAAAGCAGGCTGTCCTTGGATTTGCCACATCATCTAATGAGAGAGAAGATGCCTATGAAAAAATGAAAGAAAATGTCCTGGAAGAGCTTAAAAAAACCTTCAGGCCGGAGTTCCTGAACCGGATTGATGAAATTATCGTATTCCACCAGCTGCAGGAAGAACATATCCGCAAGATTGTAGATCTGATGCTTAAGTCGCTTCTTGTCAGAATCAAGGAAATGAATATTAATCTCGAAATTACTGACAAGGCAAGAGCATTTCTGGCAGAAAAGGGCTATGACCAGGCTTATGGGGCCAGGCCTTTACGCCGTGCCATACAAAAGATGGTAGAGGATCAGCTGTCGGAGGAAATGCTTAAGGGAGAAATAAAGCCGGGTTCTGAAGTGTTGGTGGATGTTGAGGATGACAAACTGATTTTCAGGAATAAATAGAATATCCGGGGGTATCGCAAAACTGCTTGAATCAAATGGTTGGCGATACCCCTTTGCTTTTAGCAATTTTATATGGTTATGATAATGTCAAATATAGTATAATAGAAATATATTTAAGTGAAAAAAGTTGGAATGTTTGGGAAATACTCATAATAAGTTTACAAAATCTGTGAAAAGTCCGATATATTTCTTGAGGTGTTTAAATGGCTAAAGTAAGAACAAAATTTGTATGCAGCGAATGCGGGAGCGAATCACCCAAATGGATGGGAAAATGTCCCGAATGCGGACAGTGGAATACACTTGTTGAAGAAGTGGAACAGCGGGATTCTCAGGTTCAGCAAAGTCTTGCAGGAGTTCTGTCAAGGCCGGAGTCACTGCTGGATATTTCGGACGATATTGAAGAAAGACTAGGTACAGGCAGTAATGAACTGGACAGGGTTCTGGGAGGAGGCATTGTCAAAGGTTCCCTGGTACTCGTAGGAGGAGATCCGGGAATCGGGAAGTCAACCTTGCTGCTTCAGATTGCAAACAATATAGGAAACAAAGGCAAAAAAGTCTTATATGTATCCGGAGAAGAATCAACCGCGCAGATAAAGCTGAGGGCATTCCGAATGGACATCAGATCGGGGAATATATTTCTGGTATCCGAAAATAACACTCAGAATGTTGATATCTATGTCAGGGACATGAAGCCTGATATTCTGGTGGTGGATTCTATACAAACAATGTACAACCCTGTTATAACATCGGCTCCCGGCAGCGTCAGCCAAGTCAGGGAGGCGACTCTCGGACTTATGAAAATTGCAAAACAGGACGGTATAGCGACTTTTATTGTGGGACATGTTACAAAGCAGGGATCAATAGCAGGACCCAGGGTGCTTGAGCATATGGTTGACACTGTTCTTTATTTTGAGGGAGAGACTCATATGTCTTACAGAGTGCTCAGGGCTGTTAAGAACAGATTCGGCTCCACAAATGAAATAGGAATATTTGAAATGGGAGATAAAGGGCTTACGGAGGTAGTCAATCCTTCTGAGATGCTTTTGTCCGGAAGAATGGAGGGAGCCACCGGATCCTGTGTTATTTCTGCTATGGAAGGTACAAGGGCAATGCTGGTAGAGGTTCAGGCGTTACTCAGCCATACAGGCTTCGGGGTTCCAAGAAGGAATGCCACAGGAGTTGATTACAACAGGGTTGCATTGCTGATGGCCGTACTGGAGAAGAGAGTTGGCATGCAGCTTGGGAGCAGTGATTCATATGTGAACGTAGTAGGCGGGATCAAGCTTAACGAGCCTGCAGCAGACCTTGGAATAGTTGCAGCTATTGCCTCCAGCTTCAGGGACAGGGAAATTGACGGCAGTACTGTAATTATTGGAGAAGTAGGGCTTGCCGGAGAAGTAAGGGCGGTGAACTTTGTCGAGAAGAGGGTAAATGAAGCTGCAAAGCTTGGTTTTAAGAGATGCATAATACCCGAGAACAATTTAAGCAGGCTTAACGACAAATCAGGCATAGAGGTACTTGGGGTATCAAATGTAAATAATATGCTTGACATAGTAATAGGAGGATAAGCATATGAGGGATGAAATGGGAAGGGATGACGGCCTTCAGAGCTGCCTCAGGATGATTGCTCCCGGCACTTCCCTGAGGGAAGGCCTGGAAAGCGTACTGAAGGCAAAAACAGGCGGACTTATTGTGGTTGGCGACAGTAAAGAGGTTATGTCCCTTGTAGATGGAGGCTTTCATATCAATTCGGACTTCTTGCCGGCGTATATGTACGAGCTGGCTAAGATGGACGGAGCAATCATACTCAGCAGGGATTGCAAAAAAATTCTATATGCCAATACTCAATTGATACCCGATCCTTCAATTCCGTCTTCCGAAACCGGTATCAGGCATAGAACAGCGGAGAGGGTTGCAAGGCAGACCGGGGAGCTTGTTATTTCTATTTCTCAAAGAAGGAACATCATAACTATTTATAAAGGATATCTGAAATATGTTCTTAAGGATATCAGTATAATATTGTCCAAAGCCAATCAGGCGCTGCAGACCTTGACCAAGTATAAATCGGTGCTGGACGGAACCTTGGCGAACCTTGGTTCTTTAGAGTTTGACGATATTGCAACTGTGCTGGATGTGGCACTGGCAGTGCAGAAAATTGAGATTGTAAACAGGATTGTGACTGAGGTTGAACAATACATACATGAACTGGGAGTTGAAGGAAAGCTTGTCAGTATGCAGCTGGAAGAACTGGTTGCGGGCTTGAAGGAGGAAGAAGTACTTCTGATCAGGGACTACCTGCCCAAGGGAGAGGAAAATAATTATAAGGAAATAATCAGAACCTTGAGGAACCAATCCTCAGAGGACCTCCTTGAGCTGCCTTTTGTAGCCAGGATATTAGGACTGGGTAATAATATCAATGCTTTGGACCTTCCGATATCAACAAGAGGATATAGAATACTGAGCAAAATTCCAAGGCTGCCTATGAATATAATTGAAAATTTGGTATCTGATTTTGAAAGGCTGCAAAGGATTCTCGGAGCTTCCATTGAAGAACTGGATGAAGTGGAAGGCATAGGAGAGGTCAGGGCAAGGATAATCAAGGAAAGCCTTAAGAGAGTATATGAACAGATACAGACCGAAAGGCATATATAAAATGGTACAGGGGGACGTTTCTCTTGTCCCGCAAACGGGACAAGAGAAACGTCCCCCTGTACCATTACAAAATGAATGATTAATATAAAAACCCTGTACGGAGGCATAAGCCTTATACAGGGTTTCGTACTTACTTAGAACAGATTGTAAATCCCAAGGGTATGCATTTTTTCATATTCCTTCAGAAGCACATCGTACATGCTGATATCCATTATGTTGCATAAAGCTGCAATATAGAAAAGATTATTGCCCAGCTCTTTTTCAATAACATCTCTGCAATTCGAACAAAGGCTTCCCTTAAGATGAGTATCCATATAATTCTTCAGTTCCTGCAGCGTTATCTCATTATCGTAGTTCTGTTTTTTTGAGTTGATTTCTATACATCCGCAGGAGGTTACCGCCTTAACCACAGCTCTGTTCACTCTCGACTGCGACTCCTGATATTTCGTCAGCACATCAAGAATACTTTTGTGGCGTACCAAGAGTTCACCAACGCTATCCTGGAAGTTATCATAAAGCAAATCTTTCATCAGGTATCACTCCTATATAAAAGTAAACATAAAATATAGTATCAAACTGATATTGTTAGCTGTTGATTCAGCTTTGTTCTATATTCATTATAAGTATAAGGAATTCCAATGTCAATTTATAATTGCAATGTGGACATTCTATCGGCTATAGAAGATTATGGAAATCTTGTAAGGTTAAAAAAAGACCGACTGGAGGCAAATCGATGTTTAGCATAGGTGATATGATATATTATCCCCGTCATGGCGCAGGGATTATTGAAGGTATTGAGGAAAAAGAAGTTCTTGGCGAAAAATGCAAGTATTATGTTATAAGAATAGCATTGGGAGATATGAAGGTAATGGTGCCCATAGGCAAGACGGAGTTTCATGGCATTAGAAACATAACATCCAGGGACAGAATTGACGATATATATAATATACTTTCCGGAGAAACAAGCTGTATGTGCAAGAACTGGAGCAAGAGGTACAGGGAGAATGAGGCAATAATAAGGAAGGGCGATATTTTCGAGATATCTGAACTTGTAAAAAACCTTACAGTTGCGGATCGCGGAAAAAAATTGTCCACAGGAGAGAAAAGAATGCTTGAAAACGTCAGGCAGCTGCTGGTAAGCGAGCTTATGCTTATGTTGGATGAGCCCTATGAGAAAATAGAGGAAAAGATACTGGGTATAATTAAACAGTAAAAAGAATCGGAGGGAAATAAAAATATTTGCATATTTGGCTTAAATAAATAGGCAATAGTTATTCTTTAATGCAGATTTATTTGTTATAATATAATTGGCCTTATAATTGGTTTATCATTGCTTAAAAAGTATCAAACTGGATATACTAGATAAAAGGAGGTGAGTTGTAAATGCGAAAAGCAATTATTTGGGTGTTAATGATTTTGGGTGCCGCTCTGGGTGCGGAGTCAGTATATCTTCTTACGAGTTATTTTAAAGTGACAAG
>Ga0208197_1003424_pt1 | contig 12697 bp, 10 predicted proteins | sample AD_JPNNA4_MetaG_FD_184444 | JGI IMG/M metagenome (GOLD analysis project Ga0208197, IMG submission 184444) | Active sludge microbial communities of municipal wastewater-treating anaerobic digesters from Japan - AD_JPNNA4_MetaG (SPAdes) (version 2) | ecosystem: Engineered > Bioreactor > Anaerobic...
TAACATTATTGATGAAATTACTAAACGAATTCTTGAGAAGCAGCGGTTACAAAACACCGAGGATACAGCAATAAGCAACTATAGCAATGAGATCAAACAGTTATCATCACACCTTGAAGAACTTAAAAAAGAGGTTGCCAGTTCCTTGAGGGAGTTATCAAGCAAAGAAGATGCTTTAAAAACTTCGGAAATACAAAAGTTGCAAAATCAACTCAATGACCTCACCGACAGGATGTTTAAATTATACGAAGAAAAGGAAAAAACACGAGCAGAACTTGAAAATTTAAAAACAGTGCATTCCAGCCTTTTAGAGGGAAGCAAGCAACCTGCCGTTTCCACCGTGAAATATGAAGGGAAGCTGCCGGTTGAACTTGATCCGGAACCAATCTTAAAAATTTTGGAAAAGCTACCAAAAATTGCCGCACCCGCCTCTAAACCAATTGATAAAGACAGAATGAAAGGTGATAGCGCAAAAGATTTTTTAAAGAAATTATATAATGATACAGTAAAACAGGGTGAAACAATACAATCCTCCGAGATTGTTGAAAAAACTGAAAAGTTGAAAGAGGATGAAGAATGGGAACTTATAAGTGATATTATAAAAGATGAAAAAAAGAGCCAGTTAGATGAGATAAGCGATGAAGATATATTTAAGAAGATACTTGAAGAAGACAAACGCAAACGTGCTGATGACATTGAAATTGTAGGTGATTATCGTAAAACAGATGATGTTGAATACGATATCCAGGATACTGAAACATTACACAAACTGGAAGAAGACCGTAAATTTTACGAGAAATTTTTACAACATGACCGACGCAAAAAAAAGGAATTGCCAATATTACGGGTAACCTATGATTTTAAAAAACTTCCCGATGAATTCAGCCTTTCACGAGAAAAAAATATACTGGAATATGCATTTTACAAATATAGACCGCTGCTGCAAAAAGCCGATGAATTGATACAAAAACGTAAAGTACGTGATGCCCTGAATTATTACAAGGTAGTGATGCAACAGAACATACCGCCCGAATTTAAATCCATGATACGTAAAAATATTGCTGACCTTAATGAATATTTAGAGAAATATCTTACATCTGATTAGGCATATGGCTAATGTGTATTCTTCATATTGCCTGTCTTCACTATTGATGTTACTATTGATACCACTTTTTGTGTAAACCACCATGTGGTTTCATTGCCTGTAAATCATAATCACAATGTATCATTTTTTTATTGACTTTACCCATATATTCCTTGTATCTTTATAGTGAGGTGCAGTACAATGATAGAACACGTGCAATCAAATAGTGTAAAACCTGTAGGAGGACAGTTTCATAAACAAAAACCTTCTATTATAACAAGCAATACTGATGTCCTTGCCCCTATGAAACGTTTTAAGAAGGATCTCCCCATCCCAAAAATGGGGGCAACCGCCAGCAGTTCTATGCAAAAAGTTCTCATAAACCAGAAGGAATTTTACTCGCACCGTGGTCAGGTATACGAACAGCTACGCAATCCGCGTGCTGCGATTGCATCATATCAGAAAGCTACCTACTATGAACCATCTGACACCAACCTATCCTCTCATATCATAAAGCTAAAGGTTAAAAGCCTCACCAACCTTAAAGCATAACCTTTGTACTGGTTGAAGTGAGTGCTACAATCAATGATAGGCATGGATAATGTATAAAAAATTACATGGCAGATTCTTTTCATTGTTAACCCTTAAAAATTCTTGATATTATTTTCCATAATTCCGATTTTACCATAAGGGATTTATGATAATAATTTTTTTGTTTACTTTTAGCAATAGTATACTATGCTATGATTACAGTACTTCAAATCAAACATTGATGGCAACACATGGTGCAGGAACAATTTAAAGTTGTAAACTACCTTGCAAATTCTTTTATCGTTGTTGAAGGCAAACGTAACGCTGATAATTTTTATATAATACGGCAGGGGAAAGTTAAAATTGTTAAGGAAAATCCAGTAGCTCAGGAATCAAATCAGCTACTTGGACCTGGTGATTTTTTTGGTGTTATTCCCTGTATGAGCGGTCATGCCCATATTGAAGGCGCTGTTGCCATGACCAATGTATCACTGATTTCAGTACAGCGAGATCAATTTGGCATCCTCATACAGAAAAATCCTGCGGTTGCCATGAAGATTATCCGATTCTTCTCGCGTAAACTGCGTGAATTTGATCAGGCTATAACACGGTTAACTTTTGCTAACGCAGTGGAAGAAGATCCTGAACATCTGTTCAACATTGGTCAATACTATCTAAAAAAGAAAAATTTACCTCATGCAGCATATGCACTGCAGCGTTATATACAACATTGTGCTGACGGCATAAACAGGGACAAGGCTATAACTCATTTAAAATCCATCAATGCTCCATTCAAGGTGCCTGAAAATCCTCAGAAAAATAGTCTGACACGTGTGTATAAAGACAATCAGATGATATTTTGCGAAAATGAACCCGGCGATGAGCTCTATATCATTCAGGGTGGGAAGGTAAAGATAACCAAGATTGTGGATGAAGAGGTGCTCCTTGCTGTATTAAAACCAGGCGATATTTTTGGTGAGATGGCGCTTCTTGAAAACCGTCCACGAAGTGCTTCAGCTATAACATTTGGCGATACCAGCCTTATGGCAATCAACAGGCAAAATTTTGAAACAATGGTTCAAACACAGCCACAATTAGCCACCCGACTGATTCAACTGTTGAGTGAGCGTATATGGACAGCATACCGTCAACTTGAAAATCTTATGATTCGCGATCCTCTTGGAAGGATGTACGACACGTTATTGATTCAGGTTGAAAAACAAAAGATACGTATTACACCAAAAGAAAGCTATACATTTGATTTTGGCGTTAAAGAACTCCTCAATATGGTAGGGATTTCCCATGACAAGGGGGACTACCTGGTGGTGGAACTTCTGGAAGATAAAAATATAACATTGGATGAAGGCAAGCTTATATGTACTAATCTGGAAGAGCTTGAAAAGACCGTAAATTTTTACAAGAAAAAATCAGCATTAGAACGAAAACGTGAAGCCAGCAAAAATAGTTAAATACAGTGCAATAGTACTTTCCATAGTACTGTTTGTTATTGCTGCTTTGATGGCAGCATTTGTATATCTTTTCCCCAGAGAATTGTTAAAATCCATCATTGTTGAAACATTGCAAAAATCATTAAATCGTCCTGTCAGTATTGGTACCATTGATTATAGCCTGCGCGGTATACAGATTACTGATCTTTATATTTATGATACTGACAACAACAAACCATTTATTGCCCATGCAAAGGATTCGGCAATCCGTTTTCAGTTACTACCCCTGTTACAAAAACAGTTTGTAATCAATTATATTTATCTAAACAATGGAGCAATTCATATTATCTATTACACAGAAAATAAAATTTTTACATCAAATTTAGCAAAACTGATACACGAACTTCTTGCCAAAGAAGAATCAAGCATACAAACACAGATAGAATCAATTGCAATAGAAAATACAGCCATTATTCTTGAAAATCCTCCAGAAGTATTAAAACCCCTGGAAGGCAGATATAGTATCAGCACGCTTTGCAAATTAAATGAAAGCACTATCGATTTGCATAATCTATCGATCACAATGCCTCAGAACAGAGGAAAAGTTACCGGCGACTGTGCCATATCTAAGAAGGGCAACTTTTCTATCCGCGGAGATGTTGTATTACATGCCTGTGATTTACTCTGGGTTTATGGGTGGAGCAGACATGATTTGGCTTCTATCCTTCCATACAGAATCTTCAGCGGTACCGTTTCAAATCTATTAATAACAACACACCAGGTTCAGGGCACAGCAACCGGAAGTTGTAAGCTTGCCAGCAATGCAATGATCTATATAACCAATGGATTTTGTAATGTTGACATCGATAAGAAAAAAGTTGCAATAGCAAATGTTAAAGGGAAGGTTGAAAATTCTACATTTGTTCTTAATCAATTGATTTTTAATTTTGATGGAGACATCCAATCCATCAAGGTTACCGATGCTGATATTAAACTCAGGGAGATAGCTCCATTATTGGGTAACATTGATATTAGCAGCATCAACGCAGACATCACAGGCAATGCCAGTTATACCGGTAAGATGATTGATGCAGATGTAACAGTATCAAATGTAACAATAGGCAAAAATGGTACAATACTTTCAATAAATGATAAAGTAACGTTAATTATAAAAAATAATCAGTGCAAAAAAGATGCAATCCCTGCTCAGGTCTACTCTATACCCTGTGTTCTTTCCATAGCTACGGTGGATACCTCATTTAAAAAATTTATAATTAATGCTGAGATCCAGGAACTAAATCTGAATGCCCCTGATATAACAAATATACCGGGCACAGGAAAATCTAAAAAAGAAATTGCCATACCGGTGGAACTCTCGGGTAAAATTACCATTCATACATTAATAAAGGACAAGCTTGCTATTAACAATATAAACTGCAGTTACATCATGTCCAGAAATATTATTTCCATTTCTTCGTTTACTGCAAAAATCTTTGGTGGCGATATAGCTGGAAGAAGTATCATTACGCTACACCCTGAAAATCCTCAGATAAATCTGGTAGCAACGTTCAATACTATACGGCTGCAAAATATCAGTTCATATGTTGAAAAATATGAAAATCGCCTGTTTGGGAATGCATCAGGACAATTACAGGTAACTATCGTACCAAAAGAGCCGTTGCTGGACAGAATTATTGGAAAGATTGAATTTACCATTGATAATGGAAAATTAGCAAACACAGGTCTGCAAAATGGACTAAGCATATGGCTTGCAGATTTAAAATACAAACTGAGCAACCTTGAATTTCAGAAAATATATGGCAACTTCCATCTTAATGGCCCGGCTATTACCATCAACTCATTTATATTCAACGCACCTGCAATACGGATAAAGCTTAATGGGAAATACCATCGCCATGATGAAAGTGATATTGATATTGCACTGGAATTCAGCTCGCAATTTATACAGGATCTTCCCAATCCCGCGCTATTACAATTGGCTAAATATAAAAAAGGAAGATGGTACATTATACCATTTAAAGCTAAAGGCACCGATATCCTGAATGGGAAAAATATAAAACAGGTGCAATAATCTATTGTGCAATTTCAGCTTTAATCTTAGCCATCAAACCACCCCTGGCAATGATGTCCTGCATAAATGGTGGAAATGGTTTTGCCGTATACTCTTTATTTTTAGTAATATTTTTAATTATTCCAGAGTCAAAATCTATAGCAATTTCATCGCCCTGTTCAATATCGACAGAAGCTTCCTCCGATTCAATGATGGGAAGTCCTATGTTAATGCTGTTGCGATAAAATATCCGCGCAAATGAATGAGCTATCACACATGAAATCTTTGCTGCCTTAATAGCAATGGGAGCGTGCTCACGTGACGAACCGCATCCAAAATTTTTCCCGGCAACAATGATATCACCTGCTTGTGCCTTTTTCATAAAGTCAGGATCAGCGTCTTCCATGCAATGGAGTGCCAGTTCGCCTGGATCTGATGTATTTAAATATCGGGCTGGTATAATCTCATCAGTATTTATATCATTGCCAAACTTCCATGCTCTACCATGTGCCTTCATAGTGTACCTCGTTTACCATGTAGTAATGTTAGTCAACGCAATTCATCGGGATGAACAATCTTCCCTGATATTGCTGATGCAGCAGCAACAGCAGGACCTGCCAGGTAAACCTCACTTTTTGGATGTCCCATCCTGCCAACAAAATTTCTATTGGTTGTTGCAACACAGCGTTCACCTTCGGCTAAGATTCCCATGTGCCCCCCCAAACATGGCCCGCATGTTGGCAGGGAAACCGCAGCTTCCGCTTCAATAAATATATCAATCAGCCCCTCTTGAAGAGCTTTTTTATATACTTCCTGTGTTGCTGGTATTATAAGCAAACGCACATGTTTATGAACTTTATGACCCTTTAATATCTTTGCAGCAATACGTAAATCTTCAATGCGACCGTTGGTACACGAACCTATGACCACCTGATCAATGGGTATATGTGCTTCACGTGCTGGCTTTGTATTTTCAGGAAGATGAGGAAATGCGACGGTAGGCTCGATAGTTGCCGCATCATATTCCCTCACCTCGGCATAGTGTGCATTGTCGTCACTATAATACAGCGTATAGGGAAGGTTTGTACGACTTTTGATGTATTCCACTGTTTTACCGTCTGGAGCAAATATACCGTTTTTTGCACCAGCTTCAATTGCCATGTTAGCCATGGTCATCCTGCCTTCCATAGAGAGCTTTGCAATAGTATCACCAACAAATTCCATTGAACGGTACAATGCCCCATCAACGCCCACATCACCGATGATATGCAGGATGACATCTTTAGCCGATACATAGGGCTGCAATATACCGTGTACAATGAACTTTATTGACTCAGGGACTTTAAACCATGTTTTACCGGTAGCCATAGCTGCTGCCATATCAGTGGAGCCAACACCCGTAGAAAAAGCACCAAAAGCTCCATAGGTGCATGTATGCGAATCAGCACCAATAATACACATCCCCGGACGGACCAATCCCAATTCGGGCAATAAAGCATGTTCAACACCCACCCGTCCAACATCATAAAAATGGGTAATAGCAAATTTATGTGCAAAATCACGCAGTATTTTAACCTGCTCTGCAGATTTAATATCCTTGTTAGGAGTAAAATGATCCGGGATCAGAGCAATCTTTTCATTATTAAATACTGTATTAATCCCTAATTCTTCAAATTCCTTTATCGCAATAGGTGCTGTAATATCATTCCCCAGCAGTAAATCTACTCTGGCTTCAATCAATTCACCTGGTTCAACAAACTCCTTCCCTGCATGTGCAGCTAATATTTTTTCTGTAATTGTCATGCCCATACTATCATCCCCAACGTGGTTAAAGTAACATACTATACCAACATATACTTTACATTATGAGAATTGTATCATTCTTTTATATATTTTCATTTTTTTTATATACGATGATGCAATTCTATAGATAGCTATACATTCTGCATGAATTTCCGTTCAAAATCTTCTTTTGAATTTATTGTAAAAAATTTATCCAGTCGGGATGTCTTGAGGATTGAAACAATAGAAGGTGCCACATTAAATAGTGTAAAGTTTATTTTTTTGTTTGATGCACTGTTCATAAATTTAACAAGAGTGCCTAATGCTGAAGAGTCTATGAATTTGAGATCTTTACAATTAAATCCTATAACAGATGGCTTTTTCTTTACTGCTTCATTCCATGCTGTTTCAACCATGCGTATGACGTCGATATCAAACTCTCCTTCAAGATCGATTATAACTACATCAGCTAATTGGTTGACCTTAATATTTAGCATTGCCAATCTCCTCTGTAAATAGAATTGTTAACCTCACCCCCGTCCCCTCTCCTTCGCAAGGCGAGGGGAGTTTTCGCACCAGTGAGATTCCGGGCTTGACCGGGAATTTCAATAATTAACTGAGATCATGAAACTATTGAGGCATCCATGCTATCATATAGAAACGACTATCGCAAGTAAATTTTTAAAACAATTACTAAAAAAGAATTTACATATGGATACGATGGTTGTAATATAATCGTTGCCTTGATACTATACTCAAACATACTGATGCACTGCACATTTTAAAATAAAAGGTAAAAACCATGAGGTTTGCATCATTGCTCAGAGCATTATCATTGGTTTTAAGGATTGCTTCAAAACGTAATAAGGCTTTTCAGCATTATATTGGCAATGTGAATATAAAAATAGCAATCAAGACAAAGGATAACAAAGGGCGTACCTTCCTATTTAGCAGGGGCAGGGTTTCGTCTTCGCGCTCACTAAAGGAGTATGATGCGGCACTGGTATTTTCTAATCCAGTGATAGCATACAAAGTATTAAAAGAAGGTACGCAGGAGGCTTCGTTTTATGCTGCTGCAACGGGAAATTTATATATTGAGGGCATGGCATTTTTTATCCAGTGGTTCAATGATGCAGTAACTATCGCCATGAAAAAAAAATAACGGGAGGGAGTATGTCAATAAATGGAGGACATTTAATTGGCAGCTATTTATCCAGACGAGGTGTGCAATGTGTATTTGGTATATCAGGTGGTCATATCGAATCACTTCTGGATGGATTGCAACACTATACCATACAAACCATTGACGTACGCCATGAACAGGCTGCGGTTATGATGGCGCATGCCATGGCAGTTTATACGGGTAAACCAGGCGTATGTTTCCTTACTGCAGGACCTGGTTTTACCAATGGTATCACAGGGATTGCCAATGCATGTTTGGATAACGCACCGGTTGTGGTGTTGTGCGGTAGACATCCTCTGCGTGACGATCATAAAGGCGCTCTGCAGGAGATGAATCAGATTGATGTTGTAAAACCTCTAGTAAAATGGTGTGCCACCTGTTACGACACAAGGCGTATTCCTGAATATTTAGATATGGCATTTCGGTATGCTCTGTGTGGAAGGCCTGGCCCTGTTTTTTTAGAACTACCACCTGATATTTTAAACGTTGCAGTAGAAGATTTTGAATTTCATCCTACCACTGATATATTTAAGGTTACTCCTGATTCAGAAAATTTATATAAAGCAGCAGAGATCATCAATAGCGCCAGGAAGCCTCTTTTTATTGGAGGAAGCGGGTTAGGATATAGCAACTGTCCATTAGAATTACAGGCTTTTATAGAAAAAACAGGTATTCCCTTTATGTTGCTCAATGGAGGGCGCGGGGTTCTTCCTGATAACCACCCTCTGTCTATCTGGAATATTGGCAATGTTGGGTTGTTAATGACCTTATCACAGGCTGATGTACTTGTTGCAGCCGGCATCCGTTTTAACTGGCTGTTCCAATCGGGAGCTGTAATACCACCAGGAGCAAAGGTTGTACGCATTGATATTGAACCAACCGAGATTAACCGCAACAGGAAAGCTGATGCAGGACTTTTTGGTGATGCGGGCACTACCCTTAAAGCTTTGTTGCCACTGGTAGAGCAAAAAAATCACAACGAGTGGTTAACCATGCTTACCAATGCCGGGTATGCTTTTATTGATAGTGAGATTAAATTGCGGCAGTTACCCTCTGAACCAATTCATCCGATACGGCTGGTTGCCAGAGCACAGGAAGTGTTTGGTACAGATGCACTGTATGTGATTGATGGTGGCGACACATCCTATTTTGGATTGGTAGGATTTCAGTCAAAACATAAAGCCGGCGTTATTTCACAATCCGCAGGGCTGTTAGGCTGTTTGGGCGCAGGCATTCCTTTTGCTATTGCCGCAAAACTTGTTCATCCCGATAAACAGGTTGTGGTATTAACAGGCGATGGTTCATTTGGATTCAACGGTTTTGAATTTGATACAGCAGTACGTCACAATATACCATTTGTTTGTATTGTAAATAATGATTGTGCATGGGGAATGATAAAACATAGCCAGGAGCTTTCTATTGGGAAAGAGCGGGTTACCTGCGCAGAGTTAGGCTTACGCCGATATGAAAAGGTGGTTGATGGCATGGGTGGTCACGGCGAATTTGTTGATAGCGACAGTGATATTATACCTGCACTTACCCGTGCAAAAGATTCCGGGAAACCGGCATGTGTCAATGTGTTAACTGACCCAACAGTAACAAGTCCGGCAACACCGTTATTTTACCAATCTTTAAAATTTGAATAACACCATGTAATTGAAGCAGTAGTTATATATAACAGTTTTATCATCTGTTTGATTTGACAGTTAAAAATGAAACGTTGCACATAAACGATAGTGATAGTATGATATATCTTAATAGCATAGATAGAGAATTGTTGTTTGACAAAAGATTTTTATTAATGAATATATACGCTATGAGTTAAACAAAGACACTATAGATAGTGTAGTGTTAATATGTTTTAGCTGTTTTATAACGCAATATAAAGAAAACAATAGAGTATAAATAAAATGTTAAGGAGGGAGATAAAGTGAATGTAATAGTATCGTTTTCACCATTGCCCCCAGAATTTATTGTCAACATTCTCAATAGCCATGGCATTACAGATATTGAAGTTATTAATGTCCATGATAAACCTAAAGATGATATCCTAATGGATGTCAGTCGTGCTGATATAATCATTGGTGATTATACATTTAAGCACTCCATTGACCGCGAAATGATAGCAGCAATGAAAAAAGTTAAACTAATACAACAACCAAGTGCCGGGTATCAGCATATTGACATAATGGCTTGTAAAGAAGCGCAAATCAGTGTTGCAAATACTGCTGGAGCAAACGCTATTTCGGTAGCAGAATATACAATCCTTGCTGCATTGTGTTTGTTAAAAAATATTTTCTTTGCATCACGTACAACAGCAAAGGGCGAATGGCAGCAAATGCAAATACGACCTGTTGAACTTTATGGGAAAACATGGGGTATTGTTGGCATGGGACGTATTGGAAAATTATTAGCCCAACGCCTTACTGTGTTTGGTGTTACTATTCTATATTATGATCCATGGAGGTTGTCATCAGAAGCAGAGCAATTGATGAGCGTTACCTATGTTCCTTTCTATGAATTAATAAAGACTTCTGATATTATTAGCTTGCATTGTCCTCTTACAGAAGAAACTAAAGGACTTCTGGGCAAAGAAGAATTATCCGCAATGAAATCATCTGCAATAATTATCAATGTAGCTCGTGGCGAGATTATTGACGAGAATGCACTTGCCGATGCATTGAAAGAAGGGAGAATAGCAGGTGCTGCGCTTGATGTTTTCAGCGATGAACCAATCAATTCAAATAACCCTTTGTTAAAAGTAAATAGCGACAGGTTACTTCTTACTCCTCATGTCGCGGGGGTTAGTATCGAATCACAAATGAGAATTATTAATCTAACGATTGAGAATATTATTGCGGTTATATCAGGCAGAGAACCCGTTAATATAATAGTGTAGAAAAGTGCTTCATAACTATAGGTAAATCAGGTTTAATCAAGGTAAAAATCGTGAAGGCACAACAATTCAATGCAACCATACCTCAGCGGATGGCTCTTACAGTGGACGGTTGGTTCTTCTGCTACGTTTTCTTTGGCCATGGATATAACCCGGGTAAGTTTCACCATAAGTTCGATTGGCATAACCAACACATTAGCATTTTACCCCACACCGCTCTGGCTAAAGCTTTTATGGTTAAAGGGGTTTATGGATACGGTTATGTAAACAATAATAAAAAGAACATATATATATGACATGGCGATAGCTCTTATGAAGAAAATGCCTGATATTGATACTATGGGACCTCATATATTGAGCATTGAACAGTACAAAGTAATGGTTGAGGAAATACAAAAAAAGATTGCATCGATCATTTAAAACAGCAGTAGAATTTTACGATACAATGACCATAGTACAGTCAATCATTACTTCGTGGGCATTAAAGCGGTGCTTAATCATCCACTCATTTTTTGCTTTCAGTATCCATGCATCAATGTCATCAAGCAGTAGTGCAGAAGGTACGGCCTCTTCCTGGACAGATGAACGGATGATGTTCATAATGTCATCCATATGTTCACTATCGTATAGCACCACACCTTTTTTATCAAAAAGAACAGGGTAGTACCTATTGTTGCATTTGAATAAAATATACAAAACCTTATCCTGTTTTAATTGAGATTGCTTTATACTCCGAATGCCCATGGGTAAAGTTAATATGTCACGTTTAAGCTTTGTATCGATCATGGCAATATCATCAATGAAGCTTGATGTATGGAGCTTATCAGCGGTTTCAATAAATTGCAATACCTCATCCAGATTGAGATCATGATCGCCAAACAGTGCAATGGACTTGGCTAAATTTATCATTTCATAATCATTGCCCTGCTCAGTAACAAGCACCGGGATTTCGGCAAATGAGCTTATATCCCTATTGCGTGAAATAAGCCTTCCTTTCCAGCGTGAAGCATGGTACACAGTATCATCCTCCATAGTAGAAGGTATAAAGTTATACACATAAACATCACGAGGTTGAAACCATGGACGTAAAATACGCCCCATACGCTGTGCCAGAGTCAATACGGTCCATGGCATATCAAAATTAATAAGCACTCGTGCATCCTGAAAATTAAATCCCTCAGACATGGCACCTGTTGCCACAAGCACCTGTATCTCATCATCATTGCAATTAATATCTTCATCTAAATAATCTGCTCTGTTTGCCCGTGGTGCAAAACGTTTTACCATTGATTCCACCTTTGCAGGATCGACATCCACTGTTGTTTCAACTTTGAGTTGTGGTAGTATCTTGTTTAATGAATCTTTTATATAGCGAGCAGTTTCACGGTAATGGCAGAATATAACAACCTTTTCGCTGGCAAACTGCTGTAATATAGCAAGCAGTTGTTTTATTTTTTCATCATTATACCCAAAATAATTTTGCAAAACTTTACGCTGTTCTATTGCAAACTCAGTGAGCGCCTGCTGATTATGGAATCTAACCTTTTCAAATCCCCCCTCATACGAAAGCTTTGATAAAAGCTCATCCATCTGCTTCAATGATGAGCACCCCTGATGGACAACAAATGCCTCCCACAGCGGGGCCCTGTTGCCAGCATCATTTGTAAAGAGCAATGCCTCTTCATCAGATTGTCTGTGATAG
>Ga0208197_1003436_pt1 | contig 12652 bp, 13 predicted proteins | sample AD_JPNNA4_MetaG_FD_184444 | JGI IMG/M metagenome (GOLD analysis project Ga0208197, IMG submission 184444) | Active sludge microbial communities of municipal wastewater-treating anaerobic digesters from Japan - AD_JPNNA4_MetaG (SPAdes) (version 2) | ecosystem: Engineered > Bioreactor > Anaerobic...
TCGGGGCGCTGGAGGACGTGCTCATCGAGGGCAGGACGGAGCGCGAGGATTTCCCCTGGCGGGGCCGGACGCGCTTCCAGGCCCCCGAGATCGACGGGATGACCTACGTGCGCGGGGCGGAACTCGTCCCGGGCGAGATCGTCCGCTGCCGGATCACGGCGGCGGAGCTCTACGACCTGTACGCAGAAACGGCGGAGGGCTGAGGGGCCGACGCCCGCCTCAACCCAGCCCCATCTGCTTCCTTCTCTTCTTCTCGTCGCCCTCCAGGCAGCAGCGCTTGTACTTCTTGCCGCTCCCGCAGGGGCATGCGTCGTTGCGTCCCGCCTGCACCTTCTTCTCGGGTCCTTTTTCGGTGCTGAACAGCTTTTCCAGGAATTTCATGGTCGTCCTTCCGCCGTGGGTTCTTCGGGCCTTCGCCCGGGGGCTTTCCGTCAGCCCGGGTCCTGCGACGGACCCGCCGCCACGATCTCGATGTCGAAGACGAGGGTCTTCCCGGCCAGGAAGTGGTTCAGGTCCATCTTGACCACCTCGTCGAGGATCTCGAAGACCTCCGCCGGGATCCGGTTGCCCTGCGGGTCGACCAGTTCGATCATCATCCCCTTCTCCAGCTCCATGCCCTCGGGAACCGTGTTTCTCGGGATGTCGACGATCAGCTCCGTCTGCCGGGGGCCGTAGGCCCGCTCCGGCGCGATCGTCACGGTTTTCCGGTCCCCGACGGCCATGCCGAGCACCGCCTCGTCGAAGCCCCGGATGATCTGCCCGGTGCCGACGGTGAAGGTCATGGGCCGCCGGCCCGACGAGGAGTCAAAAATTTCGCCGTTCTCCAGTTTCCCCGTGTAATGCACGCTGACCGTATCGCCCGACTGGATGGCTCGTTTCATCGCTTCGCCTCCTGCTTGTTCCGTTTGTCCGAAATAAAAAAACCACCGGACTCTGCGGAGCCCGGTGGTTATCCCTGCGCCACAAAAATCTTGATTTCTCCGGTCGAACCCCGAAATGGTCTTGAGGTTCCGTTGCCCGAGTTGTATATAATGCGGCAGGCGAAAAGTAAAGCCCATCTTTTCGGGCGGTTTTTTGCCCGATATCCCCTGAGCCCGAGGAAAAGACATGCCTCCGCAGCGAATGCAGATCGAGGAGCTGGTCAACAGCCTGACCCACGGCACGGGCGCGATCCTGAGCGCCGCAGGGCTCGGCGCGCTGGTCGCCCTCGCCTGCCTGCACGGCACCGTGCTCCACATCGTGAGCTGCAGCATCTACGGGGCGACGCTCGTGCTGCTGTACACCGCCTCGACCCTCTACCACTCCGTCCGCTCGCCCAGGCTCAAGCACGCCTTCAAGATCGTCGATCACTCGTGCATCTACCTGCTGATCGCCGGCACCTATACGCCGTTCACGCTCGTGACGCTCCAGGGGCACTGGGGCTGGACGCTCTTCGGCCTGATCTGGGTGCTGGCGGCCGCCGGGATCGTCTTCCAGATCTTCTTCGTCTACCGGTTCAAGATCCTGGCCACGATCGCCTACATCCTGATGGGATGGCTCGCCGTCTTCGCCGCCAAGCCCCTGCTGGATGCCCTGCCCGCCGGGGGGTTCGCCTGGCTGCTGGCCGGGGGCATCGTGTACACCGTGGGCGCCCTGTTCTACCTCGTCAAGCGGCTCCCCTACAACCACGCCATCTGGCACTTCTTCGTCCTCGGCGGCAGCGCGTGCCACTACGTCGCCGTCCTGCTCTACGTCCTCCCCGGGCAGGCATAGCCCGTCGTCGGGCCCCGTTCGCAGCCGCCCGGGATTCCCCGTGAAGAAAGGGGGAGCGCCATGGAAGGCACCCGCCGCTTCTACGACATCCACTGCCACGCGATGAACCTGAGCCACCCGAATTTCGCCGCCTTCCTGAAGCGGATCAACCGGGTCAGGTTCTTCGCGCTGCTGCTCTACCTCCAGCTGCTCGTCCCCCTTTCGCCCAAATTCAGAAAGCTCCTCTTCCAGGGCTCGCTCAACCTGCTGTCGCTCATGGAAAACGACATCGCCTCCTTTTTCCTGATCACCGAGTATTTCCTGCGGAAGGACCTCTGGAGGCCGGCCGACGGGGCCCTGCGCCTCCACGGGGGCAGCGGCCTGTACGACAGGCTGGTGCTGACGCCGCTGATCATGGACTTCGGCTACAAGCAGCTCGAGCGGGAGGTGTCGGGCGAGGCCTTCTACAACATCGCGGCCCGCAAGCCGATCGCCGAGCAGGTCGTCGACGTGTTCAACGGCATCCGGGGATACCTCGAGACGGAGCTCATCCGGGACCCGCTGTCCGGGGAGACGCGCTACGCCGTCATCCCGCGCCGGACACCGGCCCTCTTCGAGATCTACCCCTTTCTCGGCATCAACCCCGCCAATTACGGCCTCGACGAGGTGGACGACCTGCTGCAGAAGTATTTCGGGAATTACCGGGGGAGCCGGGAGTCGTTCTTCTCCCGGATGGGCCGCTTCGACGCCAACATCGACGAGGGGGGCGACCGGAGCCATTTCTTCGCGGGGATCAAGCTCTACCCCCCGCTGGGGTTCGACCCCTGGCCCGACGGGGTAGACGAGCGCGGGAAGGTCGAGCGGCTCTACCGGTTCTGCGAGGCCCGGACGATCCCGATCACCGTGCACTGCAGCGACAGCGGGTTTCAGACCGTCCGGAAGAAGCAGCTCGAGATGTACACCTCCCCGGAGCGGTGGGAGAAGGTGCTCGAAACGTTTGGACTGAAGATCAACTTCGCCCATCTCGGGAAGCGGTCGTTCCTTCACCTGTTCCCCGACGGGCAGTGGGAAAGGCGGATCGTGGATTTCATCGTTCGCTGGGACGGCGTCTATGCCGATTTTGCAAACTGCCCCGGCGACTGGTACTACGGGCGCCTCCGGACCCTGATCGACGAAAGCCCCCACGCGGAGAAACTCCGCAGCCGGATCCTCTTCGGCTCCGATTTCCCGATCAACCTCCTCGACGTCGATTCCTACAACGACTACCTCCGGGCCTTCGGGGACACGCCGCACCTGACCGACGGGGAGAAGGCCCTTTTCTGTTCCGTCAATCCCGAGCGGTTTCTCTTTCATCCCTGAGCGGCGCTGCCGGCAGCGGACATTGCGAACCCGGCAACCCAGCGGTACAGGAACGGAACGGTCCGGTGCGCGGCGAATCCCCCGAGGAACCCGGGCAGGCGCTCCTTCCGCCCGATGACGAGGCACCCGCCCGGCACGAGGCTGTCGACAATCGCCGGCAGGGCCGCCTTGACGATTTCGTCCCGGTAGTAGGTGAGGAGGTTGTTTCGGAGAAAGACGATGTGGAAGTCCGAAGCCGGAGGGGGGTCGGCCGCCAGATCGTGGACCTGCCAGCGGATGCCTTCCCGCAGTTCTTCGACCGCGCGAAAGGTGTTCTTCCCGGCGGGCCGGAAGAAACGCTCCCGCACCCCCGCGGGCATACGCGCCAGGGCCCCCGCGGGATAGACCCCCTCGATTGCCCGCTGCAGGTAAGCCAGGTTGACGTCGGTGGCCCAGAGCCGAAGATCTGGAGCGGCGGGTTTTCTTTCAGCCTGGAGGGCCCCCAGGATCGCAAGGCTGTACGCCTCCTGCCCCAGGGCGCAGCCCGCCGACCAGACCCGCAGTCCGTCGGGGAACTCCTCGAGAAGCGACGGGAGGATCTCCGTTTCCAGCGCCTGCCACATTTCCGCATCGCGGAAGAAGCGGCTGATCGAGACGTCCAGGAGGCGCCGGGCCTCCGCCTCGGCATCCCTGTCGGCATCGAGCCGCCCCAGGTAGGCCCTCATCGAGGGGCAGCCGAGCTGCTGCATGTGCCGGACGATGCGCTTCTGCGCGCCCCTGCGCACCCTCCGGTACCCCTCGGCACGGAGGGCAAAGCGGTCCAGAAGCAGGGCAAAATCCCTCGGGTCCATGACGCACGGCCTCAGCGCAGCCTCTCCTGCAACAAGCGGGCGATTTCGTCGCAGAGCCGATCGCGGTTTTTCACGGTCACCTCGTAGAGGGCGACGTCGCCGCGGGCCTTCACACCGGCGATGAAGCCCCCGCCCCGGAGCGCCACCGTCGCCAGCACCGGGGAAGCCGAATCGAGCAGGGCCGCGGCCATCCGGCAGAAGGCTGCGGAGAAGCACTCCATCTTCCCGATCTCGTCGATGACGTAGAGCCCCGCCTTGCCGGGCTCGAGAAGCGGGAGCGCCAGACTCTCGAAGCCCGCCACGTCGACGCCGTAACGGCCGACGCGCGCCCTGCCCCCGGTCCGCACGTGGGCCAGGGGCGCCGTCCGCCCGTCGAGGGCGTTCACGGTGAACCCGACCCGCCCGCCCGCCTCGCGGATCTCGGCGGTGAAGAACCCGGATGCCGCGGCACCCGGCGGGAGCCGGTCGAGGACCCTCCGGATCAGCGTCGTTTTCCCCGTACCGGGCAGCCCGGTGATGAGCAGGTTCTTCTTCACGGGCGTCCATGCAGGTGCGCAAATGAGGGTTTTCATTTTTTAGAAAGCAATTGTATTATACCCGTACTCGGACAACGCTGCAAAAAGGAGGGAAGCGCGATGGAGATCAAGAGCAGCGCCTTCGGCAGCGGAGAGATGATCCCGGTGAAGTACACCTGCGACGGCGCCGATTTCTCGCCGCCCCTGGAGTGGACGGCAGGTCCGGCGGGCACGAAGAGCTTCGCCCTGATCTGCGACGACCCCGACGCCCCCATGGGGACCTGGGTGCACTGGGTGATCTACGACATCCCGCCGACCACGTCGATGCTCGCCGAGGGGATCACCCGGGAGAAGGAGCTTCCCGGCGGGGGCACGCAGGGGATCAACGACTTCCGGAAAATCGGCTACGGGGGGCCCTGCCCCCCCGGCGGGACGCACCGGTACTTCTTCAGGCTCTACGCCCTCGACACCGTGCTGGGCCTCAAGCCGGGGATCACGAGGGACCAGCTCCTGAAGGCCATGAAGGGCCACATCCTGGCCGAGGCGCAAACGATGGGAACCTACCGCCGCTGACGCGGCAGGCTTAAGGCCGAAGGCGAATGGCAAATGGAACAGGGAAACGATCATTTCGCAACTCTTAGCCTTTCGCCTCAAGCCCTTCGCCCTTAGCCCTTTACTTTATGTTCGAGCCGTCCTATGTGAAGCTGCATCGCGAAGGGGTGCTGCGGGACCGTGCGCGCCGGGCCCTGGAGCGCCTGCGCGAGTGCCGCATGTGCCCCCGCCGCTGCGGGGTGAACCGCCTCGAGGACGAGCAGGGCTTCTGCCAGACCGGGCGCCGGGCCATGGTCTCCAGTGCAGGGCCCCATTTCGGCGAGGAGGCGCCGCTGGTGGGCTCGCACGGCTCGGGCACCATCTTTTTCAGCTCCTGCAATCTCCTCTGCTCTTTTTGCCAGAACTATGATATCAGCCACCTGCGGGAGGGGACCGAGGTCGATGCGGCACGCCTGGCCGACGCCATGCTGCAGCTGGCCCGGGGCGGCTGCCACAACATCAACCTCGTCACCCCGAGCCACGTGGTGCCCCAGATCCTCGAGGCGCTGGTCCCGGCCGTCGAAGGCGGCTTGAACGTCCCGCTGGTCTACAACACCGGCGGCTACGACGACGTCGAGACCCTCAGGCTCCTCGACGGGGTCGTCGACATCTACATGCCCGACTTCAAGTTCTGGGACAACGCGTGGGCAGAGCGCCTCTGCTGGGCCGGCGACTACCGGGAGCGGGCCATCGAGGCCCTGCGGGAGATGCACCGGCAGGTGGGGGATCTCGAGATCGACGCATCCGGTGTCGCCCTCCGGGGGCTCCTCGTGCGGCACCTCGTCATGCCCGGCGGCGTGGCGGGAACGGAAGGGGTCATGCGGTTTTTGGCCGCGGAGATCTCGAGGGACACCTACGTCAACGTCATGGACCAGTACCGGCCCTGCTGGGAAGCGCAGAAGACCCCGGCGATCAACCGCCGGATCACACGCGAGGAGTACGAGCAGGCGCTGGATGCCACCCGGCGCGCGGGGCTGCACAGGCTGGACGACCGGGTGCGTACACGATTAGCACGTTTTTAGACAATTGCCGACCGGAGGGTCATCCGCAGCGAAACAGACAATAGAAGGTATGAAGGTGAGAGGGTAAGAAGGTTGGAAAAGCCGGGGACTGGAATCACGCGAACCGTTTCTCCAACCTTCTCACCTTCAAACCTTCTTACCCTCTACACATCAGGGCCTTGCAGCAACTTCCTGCACAGGGCCGGAGATGAAACAAGGATGGTGAGACCGTATGCCGATTTTCGAGTATCGATGCGAGAAGTGCAAGAAGACGTTTGAGACCCTCGTCTTCGGGAACCAGGAAGTGTCCTGCCCCGCGTGCAAGGGCAGGAAGGTGAAGAAGCTCATGTCGGCCTTCAGCCACTCGAGCGACGGCAAGTTCACGAGCTCCGCGGGACCGGGCTGCGGGTCCTGCAGCGCCACCAGCTGCGGCCCCTCCTGAGGGGGCTGATGAGACGGCCGAAGGGTTCGGCCGACGAGAAACAACGCCGGGGCGTGCGGAGCGGCAACGGCCTGCGGCGGGCATCGCAGCGGAGAGAATTCACGGCTGCCGGGACCGATCGTCAAGCAGCAGGGGTTATGCGATGGAAGAGAAGAACTTTCTGCACACCTTCAAGCGGTCCCGGACGGATCGCTGGCTGGGAGGGGTATGCGGGGCCCTGGGCGCCGTGACGCCTCTGCCCTCGTGGGTCTGGCGGCTGATTTTCACGCTCAGCGTCATCCTCTACGGCACCGGCGTTCTGATCTACATCCTTCTGTGGATCTTCGTGCCGCAGGAACCGGACACGCAGGCCGGAGGATGATGTCCGGCACAGAGATGCCGGCGGCAGACGACCGGCCATTGCAGAGGTTGAGACGTTGAGACGGTGTGAAGGTGAGAAAAGAACGGGCTGAATCCCGATTCCTGCTTCTTACCTTCTCACCCTCTTACCCTCTTACCCTCTTACCCTCTTACCCTCTCAGATTTTTTCAATCCCCCAGAGGGGCCTCGTCCCTCTCCCCGTCGAGGACTTCGCGCACTTTTTTGAGCATGTCCTCGAGCCGGTAGGGTTTCGCCATGAAGCCCGTGGCGCCCGCCTCCAGGATCCCCTGCACGGTCTGCGTCGCGGCGTAGCCGCTGGCGATGAGCACCTTCACCGAGGGGTTCATCCGCAGGAGCTCCCGGAGGCATCTCTCGCCCCCCATCCCGGGCATGCCGAGATCGAGGATCACGAGATCGATCTCCCGCCCCCGCCGCGAGTACGTCTCGACGGCTTCCTCGCCGCTGCGCGCCATGAGCACCGTGTAGCCGAACTGCTCGAGGGTGTTCTGGCCGATGTCGAGGATGTCGGCCTCGTCATCGACGATGAGGATCGTCTCCGCCCCCCGGTAATCCGCCCGCTTGCGCGCCTCCTTCCCGGGGGCCGCCCCCGGCCGCTCCTGCGCCGGCAGGTAGATCCGGAAGGTTGTCCCCGCGGCCGGGCCGCTCTCGCAGAGGATGGCGCCGCGGTGGCTCTGGACGATGCCGTAGACGATCGCCAGCCCCAGCCCGATCCCCGAACCCACGCCCTTCGTTGTGTAGAAGGGCTCGAAGATCCGCTCCTGGGTGTCCGGGTCCATGCCGTGGCCCGTGTCGCTGAAGGAGAGCTCCACGTAGGCCCCCGGCTTGAGGCCCGCGTGGTTGCGGCAGAAGGCCTCGTCGAGCCGGGTGTTTCGGGTTGCGATGACGATCTTGCCGCCGTCGGGCATGGCGTCCTTCGCGTTGATCCCGAGATTGAAGAGAACGTGCTCGAGCTGCACCGCGTCGCCGTCGACGGCGTAAAGATCGGCAGCCAGCCGGAGCTCCGCCGCAATCGATTCGGGAATCGTCCGGGCCAGCGTCTTCTGGGCCTGGCGCACCACCTCGTTGAGATCGAGGGGCTCGAGCCGGCTCTCCTCCCGGCGGCTGAAAATGAGCAGCTGCTTCGTGAGCGCCGCCGCACGCTGGACGGAACGCTCGATCTGCAGCAGCCAGCCCTGTTCCGTGCGGTCCCGGTCGCCGCGCATCATGAGCAGCTGGATGTAGCCCGAGATGCCCTGCAGGTGGTTGTTGAAGTCGTGGGCGATCCCGCCGGCAAGCGTGCCGACGGCCTCCATTTTCTTGGCGTACTGCATCTGCGACTCGAGCTGCCCCTGCCTCGTCACGTCCCGCATGAGGCACAGCGCCGCGGGTCGCTCCTCCCAGGTGATGGGGACGGCGCGCACCTCGGCCTGGAACCCGTTTCCTCCCTTGCGCAGCGCCCCGAAGGCCAGCGTCCCCCGGAGGTTCTCCCCGTCGAGGATCCGGCGGTAGCGGCCGAGCACCCGCTCGCGGTCCTCCGGCCGGATGAGATCCGCGACGGGCACGGCGCCCAGTTCCTTGGCCGTGTAGCCCATGAGCGCCGTCATGGACGGGTTGGGGCACTTCACGCGGTCGTCCTGCACGATGAAGACCCCGTCGAGGATCTTCTCCACGAGGAGCCGGTAGCGCTCCTCGGAATCCTTCAGCGCCCGGGCGAGGGCGGCGAACTCCTTCTCCATCTCCTCGAGGTAACGGACGCGCTCGCGGAGCGCCGCGATCTCCCGGATGTACTGTTCCCTGTCAGGCCCCGTCACCGGATCACTCCTCCCCCTTGTGCTTGCTGTCCCGGGCCGCCTGCTCCCGGATCCTCCGCCACTTCGTCAGGCGCTCCCGGATGACCTTTTCGTAGCCGCGGTCCGTCGGCGCATAGTAGACCTGCCCCTGCAGGCTCTCCGGAAGATGGTCCTGGGGCACGAAGGCCTCCTCGTAATCGTGGGCGTACCTGTAGCCCTTCCCGTAGCCGAGATCGCGCATGAGACGCGTGGGCGCGTTGCGGATGTGCAGGGGCACCGGCAGGGTCCCCGTCCGGCCGATGACGGCCTTCACCTTCCCGTAGGCGAGGTAGACGGCGTTGCTCTTGGGCGCCGTGGCGAGATAGACCGCGGCCTGCGCGAGCGACAGCTCGCCCTCGGGCAGCCCGATGAAGTGGAAGGCCTGCATGGCCGCCATGGCCACCGTGAGGGCCATGGGGTCGGCGTTGCCGATGTCCTCGGAGGCGAAGCGGATCATGCGCCGCGCGATGTAGAGGGGGTCCTCGCCCGCCTCGAGCATCCGCGCGAGCCAGTAGAGGGCCGCGTCGGGGTCGCTGCCCCGGAGACTCTTGTGCAGGGCCGAGATGAGGTTGTAGTGCTCCTCGCCGGCCTTGTCGTACTGCAGGGCCTTGCGCTGCAGGGCCGTCTCGGCCATGGCGAGGGTGATCCGGCGGTCCCCCTCGCCCGTGCCTGCCGTCAGGGAGGCCGCCGCCTCGAGGTTGTTCAGGGCCGCCCGGGCATCGCCGTCGGCGGCCCGGATCATGTGAGCGAGAGCCTCGGGCTCGACCTCGATGGAGAGCCCGCCCAGGCCCCGCAGGGGATCCGCAAGCGCCCGCCGCAGGATCTCGGCCAGCTCCTCCTCGGTGAAGGGCCGCAGGACCATCACGCGGGTGCGGGACAGCAGCGGCGAGATGACCTCGAAGGAGGGGTTTTCGGTCGTGGCGCCGATCAGGGTGATGAGGCCGCTCTCCACGTGGGGCAGGAACGCGTCCTGCTGGGCCTTGTTGAACCGGTGGATCTCGTCGACGAAGAGAATCGTCCGGCGGCCCGTCTTCTCGAGTTCCGCCCGGGCCTCGTCGATGACGGCCCGGATCTCCCTGACGCCGGAGAGGACCGCCGAAAAGGTGGTGAAGTGGGATTTCGTCTCGCCGGCGATGAGGCGGGCCAGGGTGGTCTTGCCGGAGCCGGGCGGCCCCCAGAAGATCATGGAGAAGAGCCGGTCTTCCTCGATGGCCTTGCGCAGCAGCCCCCCCTTGTCCAGGATGTGGGATTGGCCCACGTATTCCTCCAGGGTCTCCGGCCGCATGCGGTCTGCCAGGGGGCGGGCGTTTCGCATGCGCTCGTCGGGGGAGTCCGCCCGTTCCAAGGGGATCTTCTGTCCGCTCTTGCTCAACTCCGCTCTTCCGCTCTTCGCAGGATCACGCCTTGCGGCCGCGCACGGACACCGCACAGGACCGGCGGCAGCCGCAAACCATCAGGGGAAAGGCCCCGCGGGCGGCGAAAACATAACACGGTTCGCCCGAAAATACAAACACGCCGGGCCTGCAGGTCAGGCGCGACGAGAAAGAAAATCCCCCTGCCCTCCCCCCGTGAAAGCCCTTTCCCTGGTCTTCCTCTCCCCTGCGCGGGAGAGGATTGAGGGGAGGGGGAATGTTCCCCCTCCTCCACTTCCTCCTCCCACCGGGGGAGGAGGAGAGCGGAGAGGATTTTCATAGGGGATGGAAGGGGGGGTTGCCTTTCGCCTGTTTCCTTTTGCCTACCTCAGGATGCACTTCGGGTGATTCTCGATCGCCTTGAGGGCCCGCTGGATCTCCCCGTTGGGCAGTTCATGAGGCTCGAGCTTTCCCGAGAAATAGGCGTCGTAAGCGGCCAGGTCAATGATCCCATGCCCGCTGTAGTTGAAGAGGATGACCTTCTCCTTGCCCTCCTCCTTCGCGCGCCGGGCCTCATCGACAACGGCGGCAATGGCGTGGTTCGTCTCCGGCGCGGGAATGAAACCCTCGGTGCGGGCGAAGAGAACGCCCGCCTCGAAGGTCTCGATCTGGTTGTAGGCCCGCGGTTCGGCGAGCTTCAGGTTGACCATATGGCTCACGATGGGCGCCATCCCGTGGTAGCGCAGCCCGCCCGCGTGAATCGATTCGGGGATGAAGTCGTGCCCGAGGGTGTGCATGGGCAGCAGCGGGGTCATCTTCGCCACGTCGCCGAAATCGTAGGCGAAGGGACCCTTGGTGAGGGTCGGGCAGGACGCGGGCTCGGACGCGATGATGTGCACCTTCTTCCCGTTGATCTTGTCCCTGACGAAAGGAATGCTCACACCGCCGAAGTTGCTCCCGCCGCCGGCGCAGCCGATGACCACGTCGGGGTACTTGCCGATCTTCTCGAACTGCTTTTTCGCCTCGAGGCCGATGATCGTCTGATGGAGCAGAACGTGGTTCAGCACGCTGCCGAGGGAATAGCGGCAGTCCTTGGTGGTCACCGCGTGCTCGACGGCCTCGCTGATGGCGATGCCGAGGCTGCCGGGGCAATCGGGGTCCTGGGCCAGGATGTTTCGCCCCGCCTGGGTCGTCTCGCTGGGGCTGGGGATGCAGTTGGCGCCCCAGGTGGACATCATCATCCGCCGGTAAGGCTTCTGGTTGTAGCTCACCCGGACCATGAAGACCTGGCACTCGAGGCCGAACATCTGGCAGGCCATGGACAGGGCGCTGCCCCACTGGCCCGCGCCCGTCTCGGTGGAGAGTTTCTTGATCCCGAAGACCTTGTTGTAATAGGCCTGCGGGATGGCCGTGTTGGGCTTGTGGGAGCCGGGGGGGCTCACGCTCTCGTCCTTGTAGTAGATCTGGACGGGACAGTTCAGCGCCTTCTCGAAATTCAGGGCGCGCCTGAGCGGCGTGGGGCGGTACAAAAGATACTTCTCGAGAACCGCGTCAGGAATCGAGATCAGCCGCTCGGTGCTCACCTCCTGCTCGATGAGATTCATGGGAAAGACGGGGGCAAGGTCCTGCGGCCCCACGGGCTGCCCCGTGCCGGGGTGCAGCGGAGGATTCATGGGTGTCGGCATGTCCGCCAGGATGTTGTACCATTGCCGGGGGATCTCCGCGTCGCTGAGCATGATCTTTCTTTCTTCCATTGCCGTTGCCTCCTTCAGACTCGTTTATTCCTTCTTCGTTCTTTCCCTGTGAAGCCCCCTTCCTCGATTTCCCTCTCGCCTCGCGGGAGAGGATCAGGGCGAGGGGGATAGTCATCATCCCAAACAAAAAAGCCATGGGTTCCATCCCATGGCTTTTGCCTATCCCGGTCGGCCATGGGTGATTCTCCTCACCCACGGCCCCTTATGTCAATAAGAGGGCCCCGCGGGCAGGGTCCTGTCGCCCCGCCACCACCAGCCGAAGGTGTTGATTGCAAACAAGGTCTTCATACGCGAAACCTGACTGCCCCTTATCACAGGCACTTCCCGCTGTCAAGCCATTAACGCGAAATCGGCCCATCCCGCCAAACCGCGTCAGGGCGGCTCGGCCGGGCACGGCACGGGGCGCGCCGAGGGGCCGCGAGGGCCGGCGCAGCGCCAGAATGTGCTTATTTCATTGAAAAAACGGTGTTTTTCTGATACAACGTCCCTGCCAGTGAGAGATGGCCCAAAACTATGCTCCTGTCCATCAACGAGAAGAACCCGCAGATCCGGCTGATCCGCAAGGCCGTCGAGGTGCTGCGCAACGGGGGGATCATCGTCTACCCCACGGACACGGTCTACGGAATCGGCTGCGACCTCTACAACAAGCGGGCGATCGAGAAGATCCACGAGATCAAGCGCCGCAGCCAGAAGCAGCCCTTCAGCTTCATCTGTGCAGACCTGAGGGACATCAGCCAGTACGCCATCGTCTCCAATTACGCCTACAAGACCATGAAAAGGCTGTTGCCGGGGCCCTACACGTTTGTCCTGCCCGCGTCGCGTCTCGTCCCGAAGATCCTCATGACGAAGCGCCAGACGACGGGCATCCGGGTCCCCGCGAACGAAATC
>Ga0208197_1003437_pt1 | contig 12651 bp, 11 predicted proteins | sample AD_JPNNA4_MetaG_FD_184444 | JGI IMG/M metagenome (GOLD analysis project Ga0208197, IMG submission 184444) | Active sludge microbial communities of municipal wastewater-treating anaerobic digesters from Japan - AD_JPNNA4_MetaG (SPAdes) (version 2) | ecosystem: Engineered > Bioreactor > Anaerobic...
TGTCGAACCCCGCCGAGAGCAGCACGATCTCGGGCATGTACTCGAAGGCCACGGGCTGGAGCACCCGCCGGAAGATCCGGAGGTACTCGGCATTGCCCGGGCCGGACTTCAGGGGCACGTTGACCGTGAAGCCCTGGCCGTCGCCCCGGCCGATCTCCTGCAGGCCCCCCGTCCCGGGGTAATAGGGGTACTGGTGCGTCGAGAAGTACACGACCCGGGGGTCTTCGTAAAAGGATTTCTGGGTCCCGTTTCCGTGGTGGAGATCCCAGTCGACGATGAGGACCCGTTTCATCCCGTGGACCTTGATGGCGTGCATCGCCCCGATGGCCACATTGTTGAAGATGCAGAAACCCGCCGCGCGGTTTTCCTCGGCATGATGTCCCGGCGGCCTCACGAGGGCGAAGGCGTTGCGCAGATCGCCCTGCACGATGCCGTCGATGCAGTTGAGAAATCCGCCCACGGCCAGCTTGGCCACCTCGTAGGACTCGGCGGAGGCCTCCGTGTCGGGGTCGAGATAGGTGTGGTCCTTTCCCGCCGACTGGGCGATCATCTTCACGTACGAGTGCTTGTGGATCGTCTCGATCTCTTCGTCGAGGGCGACCCGGGGCTTCACCTCCACGAATTTCCCGGCCATCTCTGGCGATTCCAGCATCTTGTAGACCGCCTCGAGACGCTTGGGGGATTCGGGGTGGTAATGGCCGGTCTCGTGACGGAGGTACCGGTTATCCTTTACGATTCCAGTGGCCGCGGCCATGGGCGCCCCCTTCGGGTTGAGATTGAAGGCAACCTGTACCACACAATGCCTTAAAAATCAAAAGGATTCCCTTGCGCGGGCGGCCAAAAGCCTTGACAATGGGGGTTACAAAAGCTATGTAGACCGAATTCCGCTCCCGCGAGGTGTCTGCCGTGTTCGGCATCGGCATGCAGGAACTGATCATCATCCTGATCGTGGCGCTCATCTTCATCGGGCCGAAAAAGCTGCCCGACCTGGCCAAGGCGCTGGGCAAGGGGGTCGCCCAGTTCAAGAACGCCATGGACGACGTCAAGGGCACCTTCGACGAGGGTATCCGGAAGGAAGTGAACCAGGTGAAGGACACCCTCCTCGAGGACAAGAAGGCGGACAAGGCGCCGTCGACCCCCGCCGACCCCTATGCGACGGCGGAGGAAAAAAAAGACAAGCCGGCATAAGGATCCAGGCGCAAGGATAAAGGGCAAAGGCTCGGGGGAAGAGACATGACCGGTTTCTTGCCATACGCCATTTGCCTTTCGCCCTTCGCCGTTTTTTTATCATGACCGACCCGAATGAAGACAAGATGCCCCTGACGGCCCACCTGGAGGAGCTGCGCAAGAGGCTCGTCCGGAGCCTGATCGCCGTGGGGATCGCTTTCCTGGCCTGCTTCTTCTTCAAGGAGGAGCTCTTCGGCATCGTCGCCCGTCCGCTGATCGGCGTGCTGCCGCCCGGAAGCCACCTGATCTACACGGGCCTTCCCGAGGCCTTCTTCACCTACATCAAGGTGTCCTTCTACGCGGGGCTGTTCGTGGCCAGCCCCGTCGTGCTCTACCAGGTCTGGAAATTCATCTCGCCGGGGCTCTACCCCGGGGAGCGCAAGTTCGTGGCCCCCTTCGTGGCGACCTCGACGCTGCTGTTCGTGGGCGGGGTCTCGTTCGGCTACTTCCTGGTGCTTCCCTCGGCCTACAAGTTCTTCCTTGACTTCAGCACGGACTTTCTCAAGCCCATGCTTTCCATGCGGGAGTACCTCACACTGACGCTCAAGCTGCTGCTGGCCTTCGGCATCATCTTCGAGATCCCCGTGTTCCTCTTTTTCATGACGAAGATCGGCCTCGTGACGCCCCGCAAGCTGGCGCGGATGCGGCGTTATGCGATCGTCGTGTGCTTCATCGTCGCCGCCGTCATCACCCCCACGCCGGACGCCTTCACGCAGTGCATGATGGCGATCCCCATGATCGTCCTCTACGAGGTCGGCATCCTCGTCTCCAGGCTCGCAGCCCGGCGCAAAGACCACGAGGACCCTGAAACGGCCTGATGTCACCGAGCAACCGTACATCCATCAAGAGAGCCGTCGTCAAGAGGGCCCGCAGGAGCCGAGTCTTCCGCTGGATCTTCACGTCCATGATCGCCGTGGGGATCCTGGCCGGCCTCGGCGCCGCGGCCTTCATCGCCTGGCTGATCCACGAGTCCCCGAGCGTGGACACCCTGAAGGACTACCGCCCGAGCACCACGACCCGGATCTACTCGGACAGGGGCGATCTCATCGACTCCTTCTACGCCGAGGACCGGCGGGTCGTCCCCATCGCCGAGATCCCCGACGTGGTCATCAAGGCCTTCGTCGCCGGCGAGGACGCGCGTTTCTTCCAGCACGAGGGGCTCGACCTGATCGGCATCTTCCGGGCCTTCGTCAAGAACATGATCGCCGGCGAAATCGTCCAGGGCGGCAGCACCATCACCCAGCAGGTCGCCCGGTCGCTCTACCTCTCGCCGGAGCGGACCTTCACGCGCAAGATCCGGGAGGCGATCCTCGCCTACAAGATCGACCGTTACCTCAAGAAGGAGGAGATCCTCGAGCTCTACCTCAACCACATCTACCTCGGCCACGGGGCCTACGGGATCGAGGCGGCATCGCAGAGCTACTTCGGGAAGTCGGCGCGCAACCTCACCCTTTCCGAGGCGGCCATGCTGGCCGGCCTGCCGAAGGCGCCGAGCCGGTTCTCGCCCTACGTGAACATGGAGAGGGCGCGCCAGCGCCAGGCCTACGTGCTCACCCGGATGCAGGAGGACGGCTACATCACGCAGGCCGCGAAGGACAGGGCCCTGCAGGAGCCCGTCCGCCTCATCTCGTCGAAGCCCCGGGAGAAGGTCGCCCCCTACTTCACGGAGAACGTGCGGCGCTACATCCTCGAGAAGTACGGCTCCGATGCCCTGTACCGCGAGGGGCTCGAGGTTTACACGACGCTCAACGTGGAGATGCAGCGGGCGGCCAACGAGGCCGTCGAGCGGGGTCTCCGTGAGATGGAGACGCGGGAGAAGTTCACCCCGGGCGAGCTCCAGGGGGCCCTGCTGTGCATGGATGCCCGGACGGGCGAGATCAAGGCCATGGTGGGGGGACGGGACTACAAGAAGAGCGAATTCAACCGGGCCACCCAGGCCCGGCGCCGCCCCGGGTCGTCGTTCAAGCCCTTCGTCTACACGGCCGCCTTCGACAAGGGGCTGACGCCGGCGACGGTCATCCTCGATTCGCCCATCATCTTCAACGACCCCGTCCGCGGGGAGTGGAAGCCCCAGAACTTCGAGCACAAGTTCTTCGGGCCCACGACGCTCCGGACGGCGCTGACCTTCTCGCGCAACGTGGTGACCGTGAAGCTGCTCCAGGAGCTGGGCATCGCCTACGTCATCGACTACGCCCACAACATGGGGATCAATTCGCCGCTCACCCGGGACCTCACGCTCGCCCTCGGGACCTCGACGGTGACGCTGCAGGAGATGGTCCGGGGCTACGGGGTGCTGGCCAACGGCGGCAGGCGGGTGGAGCCCTACTTCATCCGGAAGATCGTGGACCGCAACGGCCACGTCCTCGAGGAGCATGCCCCGCAGGTGGAGCAGGCCATCGACCCCCGCGTGGCGTTCCTCACCACCTCGGTGCTGCAGAACGTCGTCCAGGAAGGCACGGGCGAGCGGGTCAAGGCCATCGGGAGGCCTGTCGCCGGCAAGACGGGAACGACGGACGACTATGTGGATGCCTGGTTCATCGGCTACACCCCGTCGCTCGTTGCCGGGGTCTGGGTCGGCTTCGACGCGGAAAAGACGATGGGCCGATCCGGCGTCGGCGGCCGGGCCGCGGCCCCCGTCTGGCTCTACTTCATGGAGCAGGCCCTCAAGGGCATGCCCGTGGAGGTCTTCGCCGCGCCGGAGGGGGTCGTCTTCGCCCGCATCGACCCCAGGACGGGGCTGCTGGCCGGCCCGTGGACGAAGGACCCCGTGTTCGAGAGCTTTCTCGAGGGCACGGCGCCCAGGGAGTACTCCCCCCCTTCGGGCGACGAGCCGGCCGCCGAGCCGGTGAGGCCGTAGCGACCGGCCGGCCGCGTGATCCGCGTCTCGGGTTCATGAGAAAAATTGCTTGACAAAGGACCGGTTTTATTGCATAAGGGGCCTCGTTTCAGCGTCAGGAGAGGTTTTCATGTTCCGTCAGATTCTTTCGAGCGTGCCGGTCGTCGTTGTCGTCGTCATCGTACAGGCGGGGACCGCAGCTCGCACCCTCTGATGGAAACATAGAGCAAAACGAGCCGCGGCCCCCGAAAGACCGCGGCTTTTTCGTACCGAAAGGCCGCAACGAAGAAACGTTCGCGGCTTTTTTCTTGCTGTCATACGGATGCATCGCGATTGGAGGAGGTTTTCCCGTGAAAATGAAAGGAACCCAGATCCTGCTTGAGTGCCTGAAGGCGGAAGGCGTGGAGGTCATGTTCGGATACCCGGGCGGGTCCGTCATCGACATCTACGACGAGCTGCACCGCAATCCCGCCGTCAAGCACATCCTGGTCCGCCACGAACAGGCGGCCGTGCACGCCGCCGACGGCTACGCCCGCGCGACGGGGAGGGTCGGCGTCGCCCTGGCCACATCCGGCCCGGGGGCCACAAACACCGTGACGGGCATCGCCACGGCGAACATGGACTCCATTCCCATCGTTGTCTTCACGGGGCAGGTCCCGACGCACCTCATCGGCAACGACGCCTTCCAGGAGTGCGACATCACGGGCATCACCCGGCCCTGCACCAAGCACAACTACCTCGTCCGCAACCCCGACGAGCTGGCCGGCACCATCCGCGAGGCCTTTCACATCGCGCGCACGGGCCGCCCCGGGCCGGTGCTCGTCGATTTGCCGAAAAACGTCATCGCCGCCGAGGTGGACTACGACCCGGCGAAGATCCGGATCAACGCGACGAAGCTCTCGCTGCCGCCCAAGCCGTCGTCCAAGAAATACGTGCAGATGCTTGAGATGCTGAGGGCCGCCAAGCGGCCCGTCCTGCTCACCGGCGGCGGAATCCTCCTGGGCAAGGCCTCGGAGGAGCTGCGGGCGTTCGCCCGGCGGGCGAAAATCCCCGTCACCTCGACCCTCATGGGCCTCGGGGCCTTCCCGGGCTCGGACCCGCTCTTCCTGGGCATGCCGGGGATGCACGGCACCTACTTCGCCAACATGGCCATCAGCCACTGCGACCTGCTGATCTGCATCGGCGCCCGCTTCGACGACCGGGTGACGGGCAAGCTCGAAACCTTTGCCTCCAACGCGCAGATCGTCCACATCGACGTGGACCCCTCGTCGATCAACAAGAACATCGTCGTGGATCTGCCCATCGTGAGCGACGCGAAAAGCGCCCTGGAGAACATCAACCGCCTGCTGAAGGACAACAACTACGCGGCCACCGATGCGGAGCGCGCGGACTGGCTGGGGCAGATCGAGGCGTGGAAAAAGAAGGCGCCCCTGTCCTACTGCCAGGACGCCGAGCACATCAAGCCCCAGTGCGTCATCGAGACCCTCTACGACTTGACGAAAGGCAAGGCCATCATCACCACCGAAGTGGGCCAGAACCAGATGTGGGCGGCCCAGTTCTACCGTTACGACGACCCCAACACGTTCATCTCCTCGGGCGGGCTCGGGACGATGGGGTACGGGTTCCCGGCGGCCATGGGCGTCAAGCTCGCCTTTCCCGACCGGATCGTCGTGGACATCGCCGGCGACGGCAGCATCCAGATGAACATCCAGGAGATGGCAACGGCCATGCAGTACAACATCCCCGTGAAGATCGTGCTGCTCAACAACGGCTACCTCGGCATGGTCCGCCAGTGGCAGGAGCTGTTCTACGAGAAGCGGTACTCCAACACGGACATGACCTTCCAGCCCGACTTCGTGAAGGTCGCCGAGGCGTACGGGTGGGAAGCCTTCCGGGCGAAGAGGCCCGAGGAGATCCGGCCCGTGCTCGAGAAGGGGCTCTTCAGCAACAGGCCTTGCCTGATGGACTTCCAGATCGCCCGCGAGGAGTGCGTCTACCCCATGGTGCGCCCGGGGGCCTCCATCAGCGAGATGACGCTCGGAACGCGGGAGATGACGAACTAGGGCCGGATCGAGGTTCGAGGTCCGAGGCTCGAGGACATGCAGGAACGAAACGGGACCGCACAAAGGCGGCCCGGAATTCATATCAAAGGTAGGCGCGGAATCATGGACAAGAGAGAAAACGTTATCTCCATTCTCGTCAACAACAAGCCCGACGTGCTGGCCCGCGTGGCGGGGACCCTGGGAGGCAAGGGGTACAACATCGAGTCGCTCTGCGTGGACGTCACGGTCAACCCCGACGTCTCCAAGATCATCCTCACGACGATCGGCACGAAGGCGACCATCCAAAAGATCGAGGCGCAACTCGCCCGTCTCATCGACGTCATCAAGGTCGAGAACCTCACCGACGTGGAGACGGTCAAGCGGGAGCTGGCGCTGATCCGGATGACCCTCACGGCGGACAACAAGAACGAGCTGATCCGGAGGATCAACCAGCTCAACTGCAAGATCCTGACGTTCAACTCGGACCACTGCGTCCTGGAGTTCAGGGGGAGCAAGGCCGAGGTCGACAAGGTCCTCGAGACCCTGAAGCCCCTCGGAATCGACGACGTCGCCCGGACGGGCATCGCCGCTCTGGAACGGAAGAACTGAGACCCTGCGGGCACCGTAAGGTCCCGCTTTTCTCGTCGGGAGGACAACAGGGGGGATTTTGCCCTTTTTTTCAGGCTTGTCTTCACCCGCAACCCATCAAACCCAACACAACCGAAGGAGGAACCCATGGCAAAGCTCAACATCGGCGGGGTGATCGAGGACGTCATCACCTCGGAGGAGTTCACCCTGGAGAAGGCGCGTGAAGTGCTCAAGAACGAGGTGGTGGCCATCGTCGGCTACGGCGTGCAGGGGCGCGGCCAGGCCCTGAACCTGCGCGACAACGGGATCAACGTCATCGTCGGGGAGGAGTACAACACGAAAAAGGCCGAAGAGGAGGGCTGGGTGCCCGGCAAGACCCTCTTCCCGCTGATGGAGGCCGCCCGGCGCGGCACGATCGTCCAGTACCTCATGTCCGACGCCCAGCAGAAGGCCCTGTGGCCCCAGCTCAAGCCGACCCTCACCAAGGGCAAGGCCCTGTACTTCTCCCACGGGTTCTCCATCGTCTACAAGGAGCAGACGGGGGTCATCCCTCCGCCCGATATCGACGTCATCCTGGTGGCCCCCAAGGGTGCCGGGCGGACGGTGCGCGACAACTTCCTGGCCGGCAGCGGCATCAACTCCAGCTACGCCGTCTTCCAGGACGCGACGGGGCGTGCCCGCGAACGCACGCTCGCCGTGGGCGTCGGGATCGGATCGGGGTATCTCTTCCCCACGACCTTCGAGCACGAGGTCTGGAGCGACCTGACGGGCGAGCGAGGCGTCCTGATGGGGGCGATCGCCGGCATCATGGAGGCCCAGTACAACCTCTTCCGCAAGCACGGCCACAGCCCCAGCGAGGCTTTCAACGAGACCGTCGAGGAGCTCACCCAGAGCCTGATGCCGCTGGTCGCCCAGAACGGCATGGACTGGATGTACGCCAACTGCAGTGCAACCGCCCAGCGCGGGGCCCTGGACTGGAAGAACCGCTTCCGCGACGCCGTCGCCCCCGTGTTCGACGAGCTCTACGAGCGCGTCAAGTCGGGCAAGGAGACGGAGATCGTGCTGACGACGGGTGCCGCATCGGACTACCGGGACAAGCTGGCCAAGGAGCTGGAGCTGATGCGCAACTCCGAGATGTGGCAGGCAGGGGCCGTGGTCCGCTCGCTGCGGCCGGAACGGCGTAAGAAATAGAAGGTGAGAAGGTAAGAGGGTAAGAAGGTTCGAAGTCGGGGATTCTCCCCGTGGTCCGACCTTCTTACCCTCTCAACCTCTTACCCTCTCGCGGAAGGAGGGAGGGAGCCGGCGGTTGACCCTCCCTTTGCCTTGTGGCATAAGGAACTCACTCTGCAGTCGAAAGGGAGGGAAACATGCGAAGCGACCTGATGAAGAAAGGCGTGGAGAGGGCGCCCCACCGCTCCCTCTTCAAGGCCATGGGCTACACCGACGAGGAGATCGCGCGGCCCCTGATCGGGGTCGTCAACTCCTACAACGAGATCATCCCGGGGCACATCCACCTGCGCACCGTGACCGAGCAGGTCAAGGCGGGCATCCGCATGGCGGGAGGCACCCCCGTGGAGTTTCCCGCCATCGGGGTCTGCGACGGGATCGCCATGGGGCACGTGGGGATGAAGTACTCGCTGGCGAGCCGCGAGCTGATCGCCGACTCCGTCGAGATCATGGCCGTCGCCCACCCCTTCGACGGCCTCGTCTTCATCCCCAACTGCGACAAGATCATCCCGGGCATGCTCATGGCGGCCCTGCGCCTCAACATCCCCGCCGTCGTCGTGAGCGGCGGGCCCATGCTCGCCGGGAAGCTTCGCGGCAAGCCCGTCGACCTCATCACCGTCTTCGAGGGCGTGGGCGCCGTCAAGTCGGGCAAGATGACCGCGAAGCAGCTCAAGGAGATCGAGGACTGCGCCTGCCCGGGCTGCGGGTCCTGCTCCGGGATGTACACGGCCAACACGATGAACTGCATGACCGAGGCCCTGGGACTGGGCCTTCCCGGCAACGGGACCGTCCTGGCCGTCGACTCGGCGCGGATGCGCCTGGCCAAGGAGGCCGGCATGAAGATCCTGGAGCTGATCCGGAAGAACATCCGGCCCCGGGACATCGCGACGCTGGCGGCCTTCCGGAACGCCATCGCCGTGGACATGGCCCTGGGCGGATCGACGAACACCGTCCTGCACCTGCCGGCCGTCGCCCACGAGGCGGGCATCCGGCTGGATCTCGAGCTCTTCAACGAGATCGGGTTCAGGACCCCCAACCTCTGCAAGCTCAGCCCCGCCGGGGCCCACCACATCGAGGACCTCGACGCGGCAGGCGGCGTCCAGGGCGTCATGAAGGAGATCAGCAAGCTCGGGGTGATCGACGGCAAGGCCCTGACCGTGTCGGGCCCGGTGGCGAAGAACCTCAAGGACGCCAAGGTCTGGGATTACTCGGTGATCCGACCCGTCAAGAACCCCTACAGCCCCGACGGAGGCCTGGCCATCATCAAGGGCAACCTCGCCCCCGACGGCGGCGTCGTGAAGCGCTCCGCCGTGGCCCCGAACATGCTCGTCAACGAGGGGCGCGCCCGCGTCTTCGACAGCGAGGACGACGCCATCGCGGCCATCCTCGGCGGCAAGATCAAGGCGGGCGACGTCATCGTCATCCGCTACGAGGGCCCCAAGGGGGGACCGGGGATGCGCGAGATGCTCGCCCCCACCTCCGCCCTGGCCGGCATGGGCCTGGCCGAGTCGGTGGCGCTCTTGACCGACGGGCGCTTCAGCGGCGGCTCCCGCGGCGCGGCGATCGGCCATATCTCGCCCGAGGCAGCCGAAGGAGGCCCGATCGCGCTGGTCAAGGAAGGCGACCGAATCGCCATCGACATCCCGAAGCGCAGGATCACCCTGCAGGTGAGCGCCGAGGAACTCAAGAAGCGCAGGAAGGCCTGGCGGCCGCCGGAGCCGAAGATCAAGACCGGCTACCTCTCCCGGTACGCGAGTCTCGTCACCTCCGGGAGCACGGGCGCCGTCCTGAAAGACCGGGTATAAGCGTGAAAGAGGGGGGGCCGAAGGGGCTCCCCTTCTCTGTTAGAAAGTGAGAACGTGAGAGGGTAAGAAGGTCGGAACGGATGAAGGCTTTGGGCGTGATTCCGCTTTCCAACCTTCTCACCTTCTCACCCTCTTACCTTCGGTGCTGAAATGCTCCCCTCGGCCCTTCGCGCCGTCGCCCTTTCGATTACCGGGGTCCTGGCCTTGATGTTCTTCCTGCAGTCGAAACTCGTCTACTTCCCCGACGGGCAGATCGTCGCGACGCCGGCTGACCGGGGACTGCCCTATGAGGAGGTGACCTTCGAGGCGGACGACGGCGTGCAGCTCTCCGCCTGGTTCGTGCCGTCGGGGGCCGGCCGGGGCGTCGTCCTCTTCAGCCACGGAAACGGCGGCAACATCTCCTACAATCTCCCCTTCGTCGAGATTCTTCACCGGGTCGGCCTCTCCATCTTCATCTACGATTACCGGGGATACGGCCGCAGCCGGGGAAAGCCCTCCGAGGAGGGAACCTACAGCGATGCGGGAGGGGCATGGCGGTACCTGACGGAGAGACGCAAGGTCCCCGCGGGACAGATCCTGCTCTACGGCCAGTCCCTCGGAGGACCCGTCGCCGCGAAGCTCGCCCGGGGGACACCTCCCGCGGCCCTCATCCTCGACTCCACCTTCACGAACTTCGTCGACATCGCGGGCCATCACTACCCGTTCCTGCCCGTCCGGTGGCTCGCGCGCTTCGAGTACAACGCCCTCGAGCACGTCCGCAACGTCCGGTGCCCCGTGCTGGTCATCCACAGCACCGACGACGAGATCGTCCCGTTCTCCCAGGGGCTCGCCCTCTACGAGGCGGCACCGGAGCCCAAAGCGTTCATCAAGCTCCGCGGCGGGCACAACGACGCCCTCATCCTGTCTGCGGGGGCCTACCGGGAGGGAATCGACGGGTTCCTGAAGCGAATCGGCCGGTAGGCGGGCGGGAAGGCGCGGCACCCTTCGTGCATGGCCCTCGGGCATGTCCATCACCCCGCGACGGATCATCAGGGCTGCCGGAAACCGGGCAGAGATCGCCTTTCGTTCCGCCCTGCGCCTGTTCATCCCCTTCGACCCGTGGCACCGGATGCCTCCGGCCGCGAAGGACTACGCCTGCGGGATCATCGAGCACCTCAACGCGCTTCCCCCGGAGAGGAGGGGCCGAGTGGCGGACATCGGGTGCGGCCTCGGGGACATTCTGTGCAACCTGGACTTCAAGGAGCGCCTGGGCCTGGACAATGATCCGGCCGTCCTGAAGGCGGCGGAGATCGTCCGCCGGAGCCATTTCAAAGGCGCTGTGAGATTTGCCGTCTGCTCGTTCCCGGAAGACCGGCTGGACGGACTGTTCGATGCCATAGTCCTTGCAAACTGGCCTCACGCTGTCCCGCCCGATTCGCTGAAAGCAGGCCTCCTCCGTCTTTTCAGGGACAACCTGCCCCCCGGCGGCTGCCTCGTCATCGACACGGTCTCGAAGAACGGGTACCCCTATCGACACGATCCGGATTTCCTGCTGGGAGGGTTGGATGGGAAGGTCGAGCAGATCGGCGCCTACCCCTGCGGGCGCAGGGTGTGGAAGGTGACAAAAGACCCGGGAGCGAGGAAGAGCGGATGATAGGAAGTGAGGAAGAAATCGTGATTTTTTGACATCTTGGCTGCCTGACTTCGTCAGCGCACAGACAACGGGCGCAAGCTGCAATGCGAGCAGGGAACACATGAGACAGGACCGCCGTGCGGCCGGCTACCGCGTGGGTCCCCACATCTCCATCCGTTCCCGGTAGGATTTTCTCTCCCAGATGTTCCGCAGCCCGATCTCGTGCTGGACATCCTTCATCCGCCGCCTCAGGTCGCCTTGGTACACATCCCGCGGAACGCCTCCCGGATTGGTCCCACCGGCATGGACGCGGGCGAGTTCATTCTCCAAACTATCCAGGTGGCGGATGAGCTCGGGCTTGGACATGAGCCTGTAGTCCGCCGCCAGGACCCCCTCCGTGTAGACGCGCTGCGGCGGCGCGCACCCTCCCAGCAGGACCGGGACGAGCACGGCCAGGACCAGGAGGGCCCTTCGCGTCGGCACGCGGATCTTTTTCCGTCCGTCCGGCATCCAGCACAACCTCTTCATGGGCCCGGCGGCTCCGGGACGGGTTCAGGGCAGGGGACGCTGAAGCTCCATCCGCTGGCGGCGCTCGTCCTGCCGCATGATCTCCCGGCCGGCGATCGCCGTCCTGACCTCGTAGCGGCGGGACTTGAGATCGGCCAGGTAGCCCTCGCGGGAGACGCCCGCGGGCGGTGCAGCCCCTTTTTCTATACGCGCGATCTCCTCATCGACCCGGGCGGCGTAGCGATCCAGGTCCTCCTTCGAAAGCGCCCGGTAATCCGTCGCCATCGGACCTTCCTTGTAGGTCATCGTCGGGGCGCACCCCGCCATCGACAGGGACAGGGCGGCGACACACAACAGCGCAGCGGCAAACCTGTAAGGCATGGTCTTTCTCCTTTCCCGTTTCCTGAAAACCGCTTTTAGAATAACGATCTTTCACGCCCTTTACAAGGGACGACGCCGTAAAGAAAATCGCTGGCGGCACCCCGTGAAAACGTGTAGAGTGCGAAAAGGAATTTTTGCATGCCCACCCTTCACCCCAGAGCCGGAGCGGTCGAGGAAATGAAAGCGAAGCCCCTTCTCATTGCAACCCTTGCGGTTATCCTGATGCTCATCGCCCTGGCCGCCTACTCGGCGATGCCCACGACCGTCGAGCAGGTGCCGCGCCTTTCGAAGGAAGCCGTCAAGGCGATGCTCGGGAAGCCCGACGTGGTCATCATCGATGGCCGCTACATCAAGCAGTACGAGCAGAGCGACAAGAAGATCCCGGGGGCGGTGTTCGTCGATGCCGAAAACCTCGAAGAGTTCTTC
>Ga0208197_1003443_pt1 | contig 12638 bp, 10 predicted proteins | sample AD_JPNNA4_MetaG_FD_184444 | JGI IMG/M metagenome (GOLD analysis project Ga0208197, IMG submission 184444) | Active sludge microbial communities of municipal wastewater-treating anaerobic digesters from Japan - AD_JPNNA4_MetaG (SPAdes) (version 2) | ecosystem: Engineered > Bioreactor > Anaerobic...
AACAGGCCTCTGATATGGCTTTGGTAAAAAGTTCGTGAAGCCGGCATGGAGGCCGGCTTAGGTGTCTCGGGCCATGGAGGGCCTTTTGGCACCGTCAGAACTTTTCCAAAGGCATTGCAGTAGGCCTGTCAAAATCATAATCCGTGTGCCTCGATATACTATACTGTCTCTTGCAGAGGGTTATGCAAACTTCAAATTCGTCGCATCATTCTTCGAATATGTCATATTATGGAGGAAGCGGTTTGGAAAAAGAGATAAAAAAGCTGATGCAAATATCTGCAATCATATCGAGCATTTTATTAATTACAGCATTAGTACCCTTTCTATATGTATTGAAGGTTTATCCCGCTTCGGATCGAAGGATAATCATATATATGATTGCCGGAGTATCAGTGCTTTTAATATTCATTTGGGAGGTATCCATGGAATTGTCAAGGGCAAACAGGTCAGGCAAGGCGAAGGGCTTCATCATATATGTACTGGAAGCGGGAATCAGTATTCTGCTGCCGCTATATATTTATTTGACAGGATTATTCGGCGGAGACAAGGATGATATCAGAAGGTTATATATAAACATTAATAACATTGCTGTAAGACATAATCTTCAAAAGAATTGCCCGTCCAAAATACTTTTGCTCCTCCCCGGTTGTATGCAGAACAAGGATTGCAGCTGCAATATAACCGATGACATGAGAAATTGCCGCAGGTGCGGCAGCTGCAGGATTGGAGAAGCTGCAGACCTGGCTGAGAGGTGTGCTGTCAGGGCTATCGTTGTAAAGGGCGGGACAGCGGCCAGAAATACCGCAAAGGAATTCAAGCCTGATTTTATACTTGCTGTTGCATGTGAAAGAGAGTTATTGAGCGGAATGGCAGATGTAGGCAGGATACCGGTTATGGGTGTAATAAACCAGAGGCCAAACGGATACTGTACCAACACGACAGTTGATATGCTGCAGATTAAGGAAATCCTTACCGAGCTGGAGGGAAAAGGGTCGGAGTTAAGATGTACAAAACAGGGAGTAAAAAGAGATGTAAAGGTTCAGAAGGATTATTGATTGCTAATTTGTTTTTAGAAGTTGAGAGGAGTATATAAAAACATGTCGAATAAAGTCGATATATAAATAAATGCAATGAAATGAATAAATATGTATTGCGGGAGGTGGCAATATGGAAGATAATAATACATATATGAAGAAATCGCTTCTTTTATGGAGCACTTTGCTGGTTATCAGTATTCTTCTTGGATATTCCATATACAATGCTTTATCCAGCCGCATTTATGCAAGTGTTTATAAATCCATGAACAACAACCTGAGATTTGCTGAAAGCTCCTACAGCGTATTTATGAACCAGATGAAAATGGGCATGCTGCAGGCATCGGTAGAAACGAATATTAAAGAACTGATTAAAAGAAATGATAGCACTGCCCTGGAGTATCTTCTGAAAAAATGGGGAGAACACAGGGACTACGTAGATGAATGGTATGTTGTAGGAGAAAATGGTAATATTATATCTTCGACGGGGAAGGGCCTGCTGATAAAGACTTCCGGCAAAACAAGGATGCAAGGGATTGTGGAAGAGGCATTATCATCCGGAACGGTTATAGCAGGTACAGAGCTGATTTCTATAGGAGACAGCGGGGATGAATTCACCTTAACCCAATATGCCATTGTACCTGTTATAGAAAATGAGAAGGATGTCATAGGGGGAATCGTAACATTGATGAACCTTGACGGGGATGATAATATAACAGGGAAGATAATGAATGATACAGGCATGTACAGTATTATATCCGCAAAGGATCGGATTATTGCAAGCAGTTTCGAATCAGAACTGTACAGATTAAACATAGGAAGCAGTTTGCCGGAAGATATCCGTAAGGAAGTGCTTGAAAAGGATACGCCATTTGTTAAGAGGCTTGAGATTTTCAAAGGAAGCCGGGAGGATAAAAACTCATACTTTGGTGCATTTATGGCAATAAAGGATATTGAAGGAAGTATAATCGGAGTCCAGGGCATTATTCATAATGACCCTTTGGCTGAGACTACTCTCAGCCAAATAAGGGATTTTACCGTTATTGCAGTTATATTGCTGGCTGCAGTTTTTTCATTAATTGTATGGTCTTATATCAAATCACAGAAGGTTCTTCTTAAAGAGAAGCAGTTTTCAAACAAACTGAGCAGCATAAAAAGGTTCTCGGATTTAGTAAGGCAAGCTTCCAGTGAAGATGAAGTTTATGAAATATTGTTTGACGTGCTGAAGAAAAAAAGCGGTATAACTCAAGTTGTGGTGGCGAAAAAGGAGTACAATGACAATCAGTTGATGGTATATAAGGCCATGGACAGGGATAAGCTCCAATCCATAAAAAACAAAATGACAACGGAAGAGAACTGCTGGGCTTTAAAGACAGGAAAGGAATTCCTGAATAATGGCAGCAGCAATGATTTCGACTGCAAGGACTTCTACAGCCAATCAGTAAGTTATATCTGTCTTCCGATAATACTCGGAGAAATAGCTTCAGGGGTAATTCAGATACAAAGCGATAGAAAGAATTATTTCAGTAATGATTTGATAGAAGAGATAAAAGTTTACATAGATAACATTGCTCCTGTAATCAGCAACATAAGGCTGCTGGAAAGCCTCAATAATATGGCTTCCATTGATACACTGACAAAGGCATATAACAGAAGGTATCTTGACAAATATCTTGAGGAGCAGATCAAAATATCAAAAGAGAATAATCTTCACTTGAGTGTAATAATGATTGACATTGACTTCTTCAAGAGATTCAATGATACTTACGGCCACGATGCAGGGGATTATGTACTGATGTATTTTGCCGATACCTTGAAGTTCAATGTTCGTGATGAGGATGTCGTGTCAAGGTATGGAGGAGAGGAATTCATAGTGGTGCTTCCCAGAACGGATCGCCGCGGAGCATATAGGGTTGCAGAAAAACTAAGAAAAAAGGTGGAGGAAATGTCCTTGACCGCAATAAACAATGAGAATCCTCCGAAGATAACCTGCAGCCTGGGGATATCTGTCTATCCTCTGCATGGCAATAACATAGACAAGCTTATACAATCTGCAGACAAGGCGTTATATAGAGCAAAGAACTCAGGCAGGAACAGAACCTGCATATTCGGAGATGACAATGAGCGGGAGGGGAAACAGGAAAGGCATGATGACATTAAGAATACCGTATAATATATATATTGATAATAATATTCAAAAATAAATAATACTTATAGAACTGGAGGAAAAAATATGAATGATTCACTTTCTATGGTTGCAAAGCATGTTAGTACTGTCAGATCGGAGGATAAGATATTTGCTTTGAACAGAGAAGCAGGCAATGCCGTGCTACAGTTCGGCAAGGAGAAGGTAGTGAATGCCACCGTGGGCTCTATACTTGATGAAGATGAGAAGCTGGCAGTTCTGCCTTCGGTGCTGGAAACACTGAGAAATCTTCCGGACTCTGAATTCGCAGCATATGCACCTATACTGGGGACTCCTGACTATCTTGAGTCGGCAATCCAGGCTGCCTTCAAGGAATACAGGCCAGAAGGATACATAAAGGCTGCAGCAACTCCGGGCGGAAGCGGAGCTTTAAGGCAAACAATCTGGAATTACTCAGAAATAGGAGATACGATACTGACCTCTGATTGGTACTGGGGGCCGTATAAGACTCTTGCAGAAGAGAATTTGAGGAAGTTAAGCGTGTTTTCTCTTTTTGACAATGAAAAAAGATTCAACCTTGATTCTTTTGAAATGAAAGTCAAAGAACTGCTGACAAGACAGAACAGCTTGGTAATTCTGCTGAATTCCCCGGCACAGAATCCCACAGGTTATGCTCTAAGCGATGAAGAGTGGGAGCAGGTTATTATGATAATAAAAAGGGAAGCTTTGGATAAGAGCAAGAAAATTACTCTTATTTGTGACATAGCATATATTGACTATGCAGGAAAGGCTTCAGACACAAGGAGATTCATGAGACTTTTCTCCGGATTGCCGTCGAATGTTCTGGTTGTTGTAGCCTTCAGCATATCCAAGAGCCTTACGATGTATGGGCTTCGTACAGGGGCTGCCGTTTGCGTAAGCTCTGATAAGGGTGTAGTTGAAGAGTTTTCCGGTGTCTTTGAGGCCTCTAACAGAGGTACCTGGTCCAACGGAACAAGATGCGGAATGAAGCTGCTTTCTGTTATTATGAATGATAAAGAGCTGCTGCGCAAAGTAGATGAAGAGAGGGAACAGGTTAGACTGCTGCTGGAGAAAAGGGCGGAAGTTTTTACTAATGAAGCAAAAAGCGTCAAACTGGATATATGCCCATATAATGCAGGATTTTTTGTCACCATACCTGCAGCGCAATCTGAAGAAAGCTGCAAGCTGCTGAAAAAGGACAATATATTTGCAGTACCGATGTCAAGGGGGATAAGATTTGCAATATGTTCGGTACCTTTATACAAAATGAAGGGTATAGCCGAAAAAATAAAAAAGGCAGTGGAATAGATTGACTCAAACCCATCTTTCGAGGAAGGATGGGTTTTTTCATGTAAAAATATGGATGCACAATGCAATAAGACTTGCACGTTCCCAAAACCGTTTCATATTACTGGTATTATGATGAATGAGTTTGGAGGTTGTCAAATGGGAAAGAAGTTCAAATGCCCGATGATGTGCGATATGCAAATGATGCCTTATATGCCGATGGCAGAAGAAATTGAAATGGATAATTTTTATGAGGATGAGGAAGACGACAGGTATTTCATGAAGATGTATCCTGAAAGCTGCAGGAAGATAATGATATACGTTAAAGTTGAAGTTGACAGGATGGAAGGGAAGGATAAAGAAATACACGACTACCGACCGGATAGGGATATGATAAATATGATGACGGATAATGCATATAACAGAATGGTGAAGGATATGCCTGAAATGGCGGAGGGAGAAGAAACCAGACAGTATCCGGTAAGAAGGTTTTCCAGGGATCTTCTGCGTCTGCTGTTATTGAACGAGCTTTTCAGAAGAAGGCGAAGACGCAGGAGAAGGAATTACTATGGCTATCCCTTCGGCGGATACGATTTTGACTTTGACAATGATGACTTTGATTTTGATTATGATTATGATAATTACGACTGAAGAGTAATTATCATTCCGCTTTTTTCATCAACTTTGAGCATTTGATCGCCCAGGGACTCTGCCAGAATACCTCCATTTGTCCACTGGGCTATATCTTTTTCAAAAGCATCTTTAAGCTCTGCTGCTGCAAGGACCCTCATTGTTACATTCTCAAGATACTCTATGCTCTTTATTATATAATCCTTCTTAGATATCTCATGTTGCAGCTTGCTCAAAAGGCTGTAGTCCATTTTCAGCTCATATACTGCAAAGGGTTGCATCCTTACAGTGCCGGCGGCTTTAATGCCGTTGACCGCTCCTTGGGTATATGCCCTGATAAGTCCGCCGGCTCCAAGCATTATTCCTCCGAAGTATCTGGTGACAATTACTATGGAATTAGTGAGTTCTTCCTTTTTTAAGACCTCAAGGATAGGAACCCCGGCAGTTCCGGAAGGCTCCCCGTCGTCGCTGGAACGCTGTATATTCATTGATTCCCCAAGGATATAAGCATAGCAGTTATGTGTTGCATCATAGTGTTTCTTTCTGATGCCTGTCAAAAATTGAAGGGCTTCTTCTTCTGAATATACCGGCTGGGCATAGGATATAAATCTTGATTTCTTTTCAACGAAACAAGTATCAGCATAACCCTTTAACATTCTGTAGCTTACTGTCATAATATCACCCGTACCTCTGACTTCTGATGTATATTATTATACATCATTATGGCAAAAATCACTATTTGGGAAATCCAAAGGTTTTTGCTGCAGCAGGGCATAATAAGAATGATGCGACACAGCTATAAGTTTGCATAGCAAGCAAGAGCTTGTATAGTATAGCAGGGCACACTTTTATGCATTTTGGAAACAGGCCTCTGATATGGCTTTGGTAAAAAGTTCGTGAAGCCGGCATGGAGGCCGGCTTAGGTGTCTCGGGCCATGGAGGGCCTTTTGGCACCGTCAGAACTTTTCCAAAGGCATTGCAGTAGGCCTGTCAAAATCATAATCCGTGTGCCTCGATATACTATACTGTCTCTTGCAGAGGGTTATGCAAACTTCAAATTCGTCGCATCATTCTTCATATGCTAAAAAAACGCGGGGACGTTTCTCCTGTCTCGTGCTCAGTGAGACAGGAGAAACGTCCCCATGTCCTTTGTTTTTTAAAATATAATTGTTGTTCCTGCGTTGCCCTCCAAGGCATCCACTGCCTTGTAAAGTGAGGTGATTATTGCTTTTCCGCCCGGATTTGCCTTGACGAACTTTACGGCGGCCTGAATCTTCGGAAGCATGCTGCCCGGTGCGAAATGCCCTTCCTCGATGTATTGCTCCGCTTCTGCGGAAGTCAGAAGAGAAAGATCCTTTTGATCCGGCTTCCTGAAGTTGATTGAAACCTTCTCAACTTCCGTAAGTATCATAAGTATATCTGCATTGATGTCCTCGGCAAGCCTTTCAGCAGCAAGGTCCTTGTCAATTACTGCCGCTATTCCTGAAAGACTGCCGTCTTCATTCTCAATTACGGGGATTCCTCCGCCCCCTGCCGTAATTACTATGGTTGTATCCCAGAGGGTTTTTACTGCCGAAAGCTCAACTATCTTCTTTGGCATCGGGGATGCGACGACTCTTCTCCAGCCTCTTCCCGCATCTTCCTTCATCACATATCCCTTTTCTGCCTGAAGCCTTTTAGCCTCTTCTTCAGTATAAAAAGCACCAATCGGCTTAGTCGGGTTCTTGAAGCCCGGGTCGTCCTTATCTACGACCACCTGTGTCACCAATGTAACTACAGGTATGTTTCTGCCCCTCTTCCTTAATGCCTCTCTTAGACCCTGCTGTATATGATATCCGATATAGCCCTGGCTCATTGCTCCGCAAACATCAAAAGGCATAACAGGAGTAACTCCCGCGGCAGTCTCCGATGCCAGAAGTATTCTTCCCACCTGAGGCCCATTGCCGTGTACCACTGCCATTTCATATCCTCTGATACTCATTTCCGCAAGATACTCAGCGGTTTTGTTCACTACCCGAAGCTGCTCTTCTGCGGTTGCCGGCTTCCCGGACTCCTGCAGGGCATTTCCGCCTAATGCTACTACGACCTTTATCACTGACATAAATCCTACCCCTTCATAAAAAACATTTTAAATTCCATCCGTTTGACTCAAATTCCTCGTATTCGTGTTTATATTTATAATGTTGCCACCATTACGGCCTTGATTGTATGCATCCTGTTTTCCGCTTCGTCAAATACTACGGAGTGCCTGCTTCTGAATACCTCATCAGTCACTTCCCTGATATCGTATCCCTTTTCCTTCATTTCCTTTGCCAGTTTTGTTTCAAAGTCATGGAATGCCGGCAGGCAGTGCATGAATATGACATCCGGATTGCCGGTTTTTTCAAGCATTTCCATAGTAACCTTATAAGGTGTAAGCAATTTGACTCTTTCAGGAATCTTATCCTCTTCGCCCATGGATGCCCAGACATCTGTGTATATGACATCCGCGCCCTTTACTGCATCAATGTCATGAGCCACTTCAATAACCGCACCTGTTTCCTTGGCAACTTCATTCACCTTATTCAATATATCCTGGCTGGGGCTCAGCTCCTCCGGCCCCAATGCCGTAAAGTGCATGCCCATTTTTGCACAGCCGTACATCCATGCATATGCCATGTTGTTCCTGGTATCGCCGCAAAATACGACCTTGACCTTGTTAAGGGGCTTTGCAACATGTTCTTCAATTGTAAGCATGTCCGCAAGTATCTGTGTCGGATGGTCTACATCCGTAAGGCCGTTCCATACAGGTACTCCGGAGTATTTGGCAAGGTCCTCCACAACCGACTGCTTGAAGCCTCTGTATTCTATCCCGTCATAAAACCTTCCCAGTACCTTGGCTGTATCTTCAAGAGATTCCTTTTTGCCCATCTGTGAACCGGACTGGTCAAGATAGGTTACATGGGCTCCTTCTTCAAGAGCTCCCACCTCAAAAGCACATCTTGTTCTTGTAGAGGTTTTTTCAAAAAGAAGGACTATGTTCTTTCCCTTAAGCAGATAATTGTATATGCCTGCTCTTTTCTTAGCCTTCAAATCGCGGGACAGGTCCAACAAGTACCTGATCTCCAAGGGTGAAAAATCCATTAATGTAAGAAAACTTCTTCCTTTAAGATTGACTGCCATTAAAAATCTCTCCTTTTAAAAACATTTTTTATAAATCTTCCCTTACCAAAGGCATGCTCATGCACCTTGGGCCTCCTCTGCCTCTTACAAGTTCCGAACCGTCTATTTCCAGCACCTCAATCCCATGCTTCCTAAGGACCTCATTGGAGGCTTCATTCCTTGAATAAGTCACTACTACACCGGGAGCTATCGCCAGTGTATTGGTACTGTCGTTCCACTGCTCCCTTGCAGCTGTTATCGTGTCTCCGCCGCCGCTTTGTATGAGGCTTACCGCAGGAAGCTTGAGGCTCTTTTTAAGAGCTCCCACAAGATCATTTTCCGGTGTGACCTTTATGCCGTTTCTGCCTCCGGGAGTAAGCCTGTAAACATCAACCCTGTCAAGTATTCCCGGGTATACTGTGAACTTATCCCTGTCAACCATTGTGAACACCGTATCCAGATGCATAAATGCCCTAAGAGGAGGTATCTGAACCGCCAGCACCTCTTTGATATCATTGTTCCCGGCAAAAAGGTTCCTCGCAAGTATTTCGATGCCGTTGGCTGAAGTCCTTTCACTGCAGCCCACTGCCACCACCTCTTTGCTCAGCACCAGAATATCTCCCCCTTCTATGCTGTGCGGTATGGTGTAATTATACCATATTTGGGAGTATTCTTTTCTGAAAAGCAGATTGTAGTCATATATATATTTTATTAGCATGGGTTCTCTTCTTCTTGCATTTGTCTGCATGGAATTGATTGAAATTCCGTTACCGATAATAGACAAGGGATCTCTCATAAAATATAGATTCGGTATTGGATTTATGTATAGGGGATAATCTTTTCTTATGTAATCTGAGAGGCTGTACTCCCTATCAACATCTTGTATGTCTTTTTTGTTGAGCCCTGCTATGGCAATCTCTGCTGCTTCCGCAGGAGTTTTTTCAAATATGTATGAAAATATCAATTCGCGCAGTTCATGATTTTCTATATTGCTGTTAATCAGTATATCATTAATCAGGTTTCTTTTAACATCTAAATTTGTCAGTATTTCTGTAAGCAAGTCCTCGATATAATAGACCTCTGTGCCTCTCTGTCTCAAAACATCCGCAAATTCATCATGCTCATCCCTCATTTTCCTCAGCCATGGGATGTCGTCAAACAAAAGGTCCCTGAGATAATCCGGGGTAAGCCTCTCCAATTCCTTGCCCGGTTTATGCAGCAGGACAGCTTTTAATCTGCCGATTTCGGATGTCACATTCAAGAAAGGCCCTCTTTCCTCATCAAACATCTTTTACTCTCCTTTCAGAAGATGGATTACCATTAGTATATACAAATAGAAATTACTGTACAAGTGGCTTAATCTCTATATTTAAACGGCTTTCCCATTTTATCCCAAATGCTTGCATATTAATTCAAATGCACCGTGAATAATTATTAGGTGCCTGGGTAATATTGCCATTATCCTTATTCAAACTGCTTTGCACTCATTTGATAGACTTTACTGTATTTATGCATTGTATGCATAAAAATTTAGATATTGGAATAAAAAATTATTTATTCCAAACGCAAAAAAAGACAAAAAAAATTAAGAACCCTTATCGGGTCTCAATTTTTGCCTCACAAGGCTATATTTATTACATACATCCTATCTTTACATTATCCTTACATGCAAATAGCTCGATAGATTTTGTCAGTATATCTGAATAGCTGAATGAAACTGTCCTCCCGAAGTCCTCCGGTACCTCTCCTTCAATTCTGACTAAAAATATACTTGGGTATGTCTTCTCTATCACACCTTGCTTGATGCTTATCTTTTTTCTGCCTTTATTAGCTCTAAGTACGACTCTTTCCCCAACATAGTTGTCTATATTGCTTTTGATGAGGGATAGGGTATTTTTTGAAGCCATAAAAAAATCACCTTCCTTCCCAACATCTTAAATTTTATCATAACATATATTATATGTCAACTGGAACAAAATATTATATCAACTTATACTTTAATAGTCAAATAATTATTTTTATCTTTCAGCTATTTTTCGGCTATTTTTCAGCATTACAAGCTATTATATATAAACTATACAGTATTATTCCCCGGATTACTCAATATTACTCAAAAAAAGATACAAAAAAAGAAAATTGCTGCGCAATTTCCTTCTAATGTGAAGCCGCTCCGCTGCGGGAGCTTTCATAATATGCCCCGATTCCCTTAAATATCGCTGCTGCTGCAGATTCCCTGAAGCTTTGATTGCATAAAAGTTCTTTATCCTGCGGATTGCTTATATAAAGCAGCTGAACTATCACAGAAGATGCCTTAATCTCCCGGAGCAGATAAAAATCAGCCATTCTCACCCCTCTGTTCTTTAATCCGAGAGAGCTGCTGACATTTTCCATGATCAGCTTTGACAGCTTCTCTCCCTGGGAATCTCCTCTGTAATAATATATTTCAGTGCCGGAAGCCGTGGGATTTGGGAAACAGTTTTGGCCGACAGACAGGAACAGGTCCGGCCTTTTGTCGTTGGATATGGCTGCTCTGTCGGAAAGCACCATTTCTTCGTCACTGTTCCTTGTAAGGTATACTTCGGCACCTTGGCCTTCAAGAAGGCCTTTAAGCTTTAAAACTATATCCAGGTTGGCTTTGCCTTCATCGCAGTCCTCTCCCCCGCGAGCCGCATCCAATACAATCCTGACACCCTTCAAAGGCTTTTCGGAATCGGGTACTTCCATCTGCTCAAACCTTATTCCGGTATAATAGTATTTCAGTATCTCCTGATAGCTCATTCCCGACCTCGCCATTGAATTTGCACCGCACTGGCACAGCCCCAGCCCGTGTCCTGTACCGATGCACTTTATCAGGAATTTTACCGGTATATAATCAAATCTGGTGGAGTTGAGCTTCAACAGCTCTCTTACTTCTATCCCCTTGAAGCTTTTTGTGCCGATTTTTATTCTGCTTATTTTACCTTGCTCATCAACTTCAACATCCTCGAACATTCCCTTGATATTGCTGTAAATACCCTCAGGCTTTTTGAGCCTGGTTTTCATAAGCTCCTCCAATTCCGTGACTGTGAAATACCTTTCGCTGTCTTTGTCGGTATCATCTCTGCAGAAAGAACACAATACCCTTCTCAGATAAGTTATCCTGTTTCCCAGGACATTCTCGGAGTTTTCGGTTGCTCCGCCGCACCGGTAATGAAAAAAAGGTTTTATCGGCCTTCCTTCAAAAAGCATTATGGTTCTGTCTGTTGAAGCAACAGCATCATAAACGCCCTTTGTTATCTCAGTATCGGCAAGGCCGTATTCAAGGCAATGCCCCGGTTCTGTACATATATCACAGCCTTTGTGCCTCTCGCAGCCTTTACCGTTATATATAAAGGTTTTTCTTGCCAGCTCGGTTCTTGCCATAACGGCGAAAGCCTTCAGATACTCAACTTCATTCCCTTCTGCCGTATTGAAGCTTGTTATCCTGGCTGTCAGCTCATCCAGCTCCATGCCATAACTCAGCTTTTTTTCGCAATCATACACTTTAAACAACATCCTGATTCCTCCCCTTCTATGGGATATAGGGAGAACCGGGCATCCCCGCCCTGAACTTTCCTCTTGTCTGTATGCCCCCGATTCCCTTTACCCCGCTGGTGGTGCCTTTCAGCACATCTTCTATAGGAGCTGCTGTATCAGTTGGGGTAAATGCTATCTGCCTGCACAGCATTCCGGGGTCCAGGGCGTGTATCAATATTCTGGCAGGAGAGCTTGCGAAATTCGCTCCTGCAGACAATATACCTTCATAATATGACTGGCATGCTCCCGCTATTATTACCAGTTCATCCAGTGACTGCTGGTATTTTCTCGCTTCTTTGACTGCTTCTATGAAATATTTTGAATTCCTGTACCTTTCAGGTGAATCCGTGCCCTTGGCTTCTTGCTTCTGCATACTGTCATGCCCTGTAATAATCACTATATCAGGCTTATACTCCTCCAGCAGGGCCCTTATCATCCCGGGTTGATCCGCTTCCGGCACAAGCCTTCCTACGGCGCTGATGCCCTGTTCCTTATAGTACTTCATGCTCATAGCCAGGTAATCCTTATCGCCGTCTATATGAAGCACCTTTCCGGGCAGCTCGAATTTGAGGTATTCCTCTCGTTTGGGCAGCAGTTTTTTGGATAAGAGCCCGGCCCTCCTTCCGCCGGTCCTGGTCAGCCTGCCGATTTTGCTCTCAAATCTGTGTATCTCCTCATTCACTCTGTTCATGGGAACCTTAACAACGTCAGATTCGGGTGCATCGGCAAAAAGCCTGTAGTGCAGACCCTTAAGGTATATGATTGTGCCCGTCTCTCTGTTGGTGACTATATCATGAACCTTGAACAGTATGTCAAAGCCATAG
>Ga0208197_1003444_pt1 | contig 12638 bp, 10 predicted proteins | sample AD_JPNNA4_MetaG_FD_184444 | JGI IMG/M metagenome (GOLD analysis project Ga0208197, IMG submission 184444) | Active sludge microbial communities of municipal wastewater-treating anaerobic digesters from Japan - AD_JPNNA4_MetaG (SPAdes) (version 2) | ecosystem: Engineered > Bioreactor > Anaerobic...
TAAGAACACCGCGTTTTTTAACCTCTCAGGAGTTAAGGGGGACAGAGATCTGGTTATAGTTGAGGGAGAACTGGACAGCCTACACGCCACCGCCAAGGGAATGGAGAACGTGGTAGCCCTGGCCGGCGAAATGAAATCCGAGCATCCCCTTGCCGAGGCGATTGTACAATACATGCAGCAGGACAACGTGACTCCCGCACTCCTGAACGGATTTGAAAGCATCCCCGGCAAAGGCATCGAGTTTTCCTTTGAAGGAAAAATTTTCCGGGCAGGGAACCTTGCGTTTGTCTTGCCGGAAAGTCCCCTGGCCGGTGAGGTTTCATTGGAATCAGACCATTCCGTTTCCGTTGAATCACCGGGCGACGGGCCTGATCCGGAAAATCCCCTGGCCGATGAGGTGCTCGATCGATCCATTATGAAGCTGGTCGCCGATTGGCAACAGGAAGGCAAAGGCGTGGTTTTCTTCGGAGACACCACTCAGATTCTTGCGGTTGCCGCACTGAAAGATCCCGTCAAAGAGACAACTTTCACCGCCCTTGAACAACTCGGCAAAATGAACATTCAAGTCCACATGCTTACCGGGGACTCGCACAAAACCGCAGCCTCCGTCGCTACTGAACTCGGCATAAAACACGTCCTTTCCGGCGTCCTGCCTCAGGAAAAGGAAGACTACATTCGCAAGCTGCAGGAGGAAGGCCGGTTTGTTGCCATGGTGGGCGACGGCATCAACGACTCCCAGGCGCTTGCCCGTGCCCACGTGAGTATTGCCATGGGGAAGGGAACGGATATTGCTATGGATGTGGCGCAGGTGACCCTCACGACTTCGGATCTGACGCTTCTTTCGGAAGCCATCAAACTTTCCAGGAGGACCGTTCGCATCATCCGCCAGAATTTATTCTGGGCATTTGTTTACAATACCCTGGGTATTCCTATTGCTGCCGGTGTCCTCTACCCCTTCACCGGCCTGCTCCTGAATCCCATGTGGGCCAGCGCCGCCATGGCCTTCAGCTCCATCTCCGTCGTCCTCAATAGCCTGAGACTGCGGCGATAAGGGTGGCTGCGGAGAGCGGCCGCGGGGAGCTGCTCATGCTGGCTGGCGCCAGCAGCGCAGGGGGTGCAACGCACACATTGTTCGTTTCGTTGATTATCAGGCAGTTAAGAAAATCGACCCCCGGGGGGTCGAAATTCGTAAGTCGTTGATCCTGAGGCAAACGAACAATGTGTGCGTTGCACCCCCTGCGCGCCTCTTCCTCTCCAGCCGCAAATCCGCTTCCTGCATCCCCACAACCCACCACACCCTATCGCAATTCTTCAGCTGCCAGCCCCAGCCGCAAATCCGCTGCTGCCGGCATCCCATCACCTTCTCAGCAACCGCATCACCCATCCCCACACCCGACGCAGTAATCCCCGCACCCGCTGCAGCCACCCTCGCACCCTACGCATGCGCAACGTTCGTGGGCTGTGGGCCGGCAACTCGGCAAGGGCTATCACATCTTCAATGGGCACCAACTCGGTGCTTCTAAGCGCGTCACCCCGCGTGACGAATTTCAATGGTCGAGCCCCCTGATGCCCTTCCACGATTTCAATCACGCGGTGCATCAAAAAGCCCTTGCCCCATCGGAAAAATATCACATCGCCCACCTTTATTTGCAGTAGATCAACGTGATGCAAAGCTACCATGTCACGGCCGTCCATCAGTCTTGGAAACATGCTATTGCCTCTCACCCGCAACTTTACGGATTTTCCTGCAGCTATCTGCTCCTCGATCAAAGGCAATACGTTTTCGTTTGGTAAAAACAGGACATTTTTTTGGTGTGAATTTTTATAATTTTTTTTCATTTTTTCAAATCCTGACTTATTGTTTCCGAAGACATTTTTGTAGATTAGCTGTACAGCTGATGGTTTAGGCAGGCACTCCAGCCGGTAAACCGGTATTGTTTTCAATATCCCGGAAATGATGGTGCAAATCTTTTCGTGCAAATTTTCGTCCTTCAGATAAGCCGGCGGAAACGATGGGTACAAAGCGGCAAAACCCTGCACAACATTCAATCGGGTAGCCCTGTTAAAGGGAGCCTGCTGCAACCGCACGATCGCTGCAACCGGGTAATTTTCATTGCGATAGACTTTCCCCTTCCCGCTCCACGGCGAGCCGTATATATATAAGGTATTCTCGTGATCATCATCGTGATTGTGATCGTGCTCTTGATCTTGCTCGTGCTCTTTGTCGAGCTTTAGATCCTGTCCACGCTCGTCCTGTCGTGGGGAATTGCAATCGCGCGCTTTCAGATCCTCTCTCTTATGCAATCTGAGCAGCGGGCTGTCATCGTTCAGCAGCCGGGTACCCGGAACGTTCTCCAGCCAAAGCCGCGTGTGGGTGCTCTTGCCCGTCCCCGATTCCCCCAGGAACAGAACTGCCTGATTTTCATGGATTATTACCGAGGAGTGTACGGCGGCAGTCAACTCGGGAATTCCTGCAAACCCCACTGCCATCCACAAAGCAAACCTCAAGTGGTTCGGGTCCGGGACCTTAATATGGTTTGTCGGCTTCTCGTATAGCGCACAGAAACAATTCATTACATGCCGGTCGGTTTCCATTTCCAATTTAATGGAAAGCTTCCCATCCGTGGTAAATATCAGGAATTTATACGAATTGTCCAGTTTACGCAGTTCACAAACTCCGGTTTCCATATCAAAAGTGGAAAGAATCCGTTCTTTGTTCTTTTGGGCCGCATCTTCAGAAGCTTCTTTCAGTGGAACAATATTAATAGTAAACAGCTTATTTTCGGGAGAATTCGTTGCCTCACATTCTTTATCCGTTTTGGACATTTTTTCGGACAAAAACGGAGCGAATCCCGGTAACTGCCAATTTTGACCATCAGGCAGTTTCCAGACAATTTCAATAAAATGCCCTGCTATTTCATACACATGAGATTGGTCCATTTCTAAATGCTCCATTCCGTTATATCTATGATCCGGTCGCATTGCTCCAACAGGCTGTCCCTGTGAGAGATAATTACCACAGTCATGTCCCGGTTCATGAATTCCCGCAAAAGTATTCCCGTAATCCCGGCCTCAGTCGCCGGATCCAGAGCCGAGGTGGGTTCGTCCATAAGCAAGATTTCCGCTTTTTTGAAGTGCGCCCTGGCAATCCCAACGCGCTGACGTTCACCGCCTGAGAGCCTTGCCCCGCCTTCACCGATGGGGGTTTGAATGCCCTTTGGAAGCGATGCCAGCCAGTCACCCAGCGAAGCCGTTTTCAGGGAATCCTCCAAACGCCCCAGGTCTTCCTCCAACTGCGTCTGGTCCCCTTTCAACTGCTGCTCATCCGCTAACCGCCTCTGTTCCTGGTCTTCCTCCGACTGCCCGCAGTCATTCTTTGGTCTCTTGCGATCATCTTTGATCGGCAATCGATCACCCTCACAATAAAGCGTAACATTCTGTGCCAAAGTTCCTTCCGTGATAAACACATCCTGCGAAACATACCCGATCCTGCGGTGCCATGCTTCCGTATTTTCCGGGCCGAGTGGGACGCCGTCAATCAAAATGCTTCCGGTTTGCGGGCGGTAAAGCCCCATCAGCAAATACATCAGCGTACTTTTTCCTTTTCCGGTAGGGCCCGAGATGCCTACCCGCTCGCCCTTCTGTATGCGGAACGACACATCCCGCAAAATCGGTTCCCCCGGGTCGAATCCAAAAGTCACATGCCTGAATTCAATAAATTTATGAAATGTCATGGGTTCTTCCGCACCAGTTGCAACTTCCGGAGCATTACCGGAAACCGCATCTGTCTCGGCTTTGAACAAAACTTCCAGGGTGTAGCCGGTGTTGCGCATGGTGCCGATCAGGGACAAGATGGAACGGACCGATGGGAGGAGTTTGAGAGATGCGGCTGCAAAGATGCCGATCAGGGGTAAAAATTGCCGGTCCCCGCCTCCAATGAAATAAAATCCGGCCACAAAGCCCACTATCATCAACATGATCGCAACCTCTATTGATTTGGATGACAGGCTTTTGAGACGTTCCACCCGAATCTTGCTCCGGCTCACATCCCATATACCGGTATCAAAGGACTTCTGCAGGTAAGGTAAAAACCGGTTTACCACAACATCGGCAAAACCGCGAAAGGTTTCGGAAGTGATCCGCCACAAGTCGCGTTTGGCACGGTTGTCCACCCGGCCGGCCTCCTGCATCTTTCCGGCGATTTTGTAATGATAAAACAGGACAATAGGTGTAAAAAGTATAATTTCCAGTAAGGCTATGTAAATGTTAACAAAGCACAAAGACACAAAAACCAGCAGGCATAGCAGGACATCGGCAATGAGCATGAGCGCCGAGGACAAATACCCGAATACAAATTGATAAGTAACGGCTAATATATTGTGAGACAGCGTAGTGTGTCCAGTTTCTTTTACGAATTGCAACCCGTTGGCAATGTACTTTTTATATAAATCGGAACTATATGTGGTATAAATTTTCAGTAAAGCGTGGTTCCGGTAATTGTTCATTTTGTGAAGCACAAAATTTTTTAAAATAATGAATGCAAACACAACAAACAGGACAATAAGGATAAATGTACCGTAATTCTCTACTCCAATGAAATCATAAAGCATCCGCAGGTACCTGTTCTCCTGCATTCCGCCGTTGTTCCGTATACCACCATCCTCCAGTACCAAAAGCAACACCGGCACAAGAACAGCCAGACCGGCCAGCTCCAGAATCGCCTGCAGGACTGTCGACAATATCAGAAATGTCTTTTTTATCCTGCTTATTGGTAAAGAGCGAAATACCTTAATCATATTTATTGTAAATCAACAAACTCATCCTGGTCACTGTGCCTTTTGGTCTTGTGCGGTTTGCTTCAACCATCCGATTTCCGGAAACAATGCCCGATCGCCCTCCAAAACCTGTTGCCGAAAGCATTCTTTTCCACCAGCTGGTACTTCCACCTAAATCGGAACAAACGCACCGCCCCGATGAACTTTCGCTTTGGCACCCACATATCTTCCAAACGCACTTTGTGTGAGCCCCCGGCCGGATTACGGATGATATCATCCAACACCCGCGCAGCCAATCTTTCTTCTTCTTTTGTGCGCTGCCTTGAGCGCTCAACTGCCTGATTGTCATTTCCCTGCACTTGGCCCACCAACTGCTTTTCTTCATTAGCCCGCTGCTCAATCTCATCCACTGCCTGATTGTCAATCCCATGGTTGTGCGTTCGTAATGCTTTGTCACCTTTTGACGACCCGGCTTTTATCTTCCTTGCCGGCATACCTAAATATATTTGCAACACATCCAGAAATGCCCGGTACAGTTTGTGCTGACTTTCCCGTTTGAATATTTTTTCGATCCGATCCAGGTCAACTTCTTGTGCATGAGCGGAATAAAAAATACCAAAATCGTATAAATGCCTTAAAACAAGTCCCGAGGCTAAAAAATGTGTGATGGTGTGCCTTGTCAAAAAGATCATCTGAAAATCCGGCGGTGGCACAACCACTGTAATGCCTCCCAGATCGAGCGATCCACACTTTTGCTCTTGCAATATTCGTATGAGCTCGCGCTCCAGATCTTTATCCACCCGGGTCGTGGTCACATTCAGAAAATTCTTGTGATTCTCAACCGGTATACCTTTATAATAAAACTTCGAATGCTTGGTCCCGTCATACTCAACAGCGATTCCCATTTTCCGCATCACCTCGTTCCCCTTCTCAAAATCACCAAACAAATAAATGTCCAGATCACCGCATTCCCGATGCTCCGGACGGGGATACATTTCAGCCAGGCCGAGTCCCTTGAGCACCATCACCCGCATCCCCGACTCGGCAAAAATCCCGGCAAGCTCTTTCAAAGCCTCGCGCTGCCGGAGATGCACCTCCTCTATGTTTTTGATGCTCAACGCCCAGCGGATTTTTGTTTCCCGAGACATACCTCGGCATAAACCACCATACTCTGCCTGCAATTCTTCCAGCGCATCCCATGCAATCGCCAACAGGCCCTGACGTGCAGCCATTTTGAACATCTGCGTCCACCCTTCCGTGGTGCAATCAGACAACAACCGGACAATATTTTTGTCCTGTTGCATAAGGTCTTGATCAATAGCATTTTTTGTCCCGATAGATGAATCGGGCCAGATTTCACATTGAATTAATTGGATAAGAATTTGGTAATCAGACGAAAGGAGCATTATCATCAAATTTCAATCAAACCGGCCTTCTGCAGAGATTCGCTCCACGATTTCGCATCACTCATTGCTTTTTCCTTTTTGAGACCGTACTTTTCCATTAACAAACCTGCTACGGTCTCAATCGTGAACTCCTTCCCCTCCAATGCATTCCAAAGCATCTCCGCCGTGCTGTTCAGCACTATGACTTTGCTGAGATCCAACCCGTCCGGATTTTGAACTACTACCATCTTCTCACCCGCTACATCCTTAAGTTTGTATTTAGGATTCAGTTTCATATTATAAAGATAGCAAAAAAAGAAAAGGTGCAACGCACACATTGTTCGTTTGGCTCATTATCAAGCACTTATCAATTTCGTACCCCCGGGGTCGTTTTTGCTAACTCTCTGAATATCAGCCAAACGAACAATGTGTGCGTTGCACCCCAGTTTTCCAGCCCCGCCCATCAGTTTTATTTGCCGGTAAAGTGAGAATTTTATACCTTTGAAATCCGCACAATTAAGTTGAAACCGTGAAGTTGAATTTTTTAAAATTGTAGCGAGATGCATAGCGGCGAACGGAAGAAGAGGCCGAGGGAGCAATCGGGATTTTTCCACATCATTCTCATTTCCAATTTTCAGAACCTTATTTTTAACGACCCTCTGGAGAGGTATCAATTCCTGAGGTATGTGGACAAATACGTCAAAAAGTACGGAGGCAAACTGTACGCTTTCTGCCTGATGAACACCCACATACACCTTTTCATCCGGACAGACCACCTCTCGGAAATGATGCAATGCATCCTACACGACTATTCACTTTGGTATAACAAACGGCACGGGCAAAAAGGCAGCATTTTAAGAAAGCCTTTCACAAGCTATCCGAAATTTTCACAACAAAGCCTGCTGGACACTGTATTGTACATCATTCGAAATCCTTACGTGGACGGCCTTTGCTCACATCCCCGGCATTATTTCTGGTCCTCGTATGCCTTCTATTTTGATGATAAGCCGAGACTGTCTGAATACGTCACCGTGGATCCTTCGATCATCCGCAATGCTTTTTCCTCCCGTGCCGAGTTATACCGAGTCGCCGCCATCAATCCAAAGCAAGAGGAGCGCCGGGCCTATGAGCAATTCCTGGAGCAAACCAACCGCACCCATCTGACCGATGACCAGGTCCTTCGTCATGCCAAATCGCTAGCCGGAAATCTTGACCTTTACAAGCTTCCTCAAAAAGATCTCAATCAGCTCATCATCCGGCTTCGCAAGCATCCCGGCGCCTCAATCCGGCAGATATCCTCCGTCTTGCATGTGAGCCAATATTATGTGCGTTGCACCCTTGATTCGCCTGCCTCATAATCAACTACTTACTGATTTCGACCCCCCAGGGGTGGTTTTTGCTAACCCTCTGAATATCAGTCAAACGAATAATGTGTGCGTTGCACCCTCTGCACCAAAAAAAGCACCTCCTTCCGGGGGTGCTTTTTCGTTCCTTTTCGATATCCTGAAAATGCTAGTGACGTCCAACTGCTACTGCTACTGATACCATTTCCAATGCCTCACTCACGCGCACTTACATTTCCAATGCCTCACTTACATTGCCATTGCGGCACTCACACTCAATTAAACAAAAAGCAACAAAACCAATACTACAAGAAATGTGACGCCTAGGGTCAGCATTATTTCGTTTCTTACAATTTTCTTCATTACTAAAAGAATGTTGGATTTTTAAAAACGCCGGCAAATGTAGAAAACATTTTGATTGAAGAAACCAATAAGAGAGGAAAAGAACATTTTACCGGACAAAACCACCTTTATTCTCAAAAATTAACTGCGTGACTGAAATTGGCAGCGCAACTGAAATTAATGCGACAGAAACTAGCAGCGCAACTGAAATTAATGCGACAGAAATTGACAGCGCAACTGAAATTAATGCGACTGAAATTAGCAGCGCAACCGAAATTAGCGTGACCGAATTAGCAGCGCAACCGGCAAAAAAAGGTCACAACGAATGGCTGTGACCTGAAAAAAAAACGTACACAAAATATAAATACGAAATTGGAGCTCAAATTTGTTCTATCACCAGCTCCAGCACCAGCAAGAGCAAGAGCAAGAGCAAGAGCACCAGCACCAGCACCAGCACCAACAGCACCCGCGCGTTCTCATATGCTTCGCTTTTTCTGCAGCTGGCAGTGGAGATCGACGGCCAGGATGGCCAGGACGGCCAGGATGGCCAGGACGGCCGGATGGGAGTCTTCTTCTGCCTGCTGAGCAGCTCTCATATGCTCCGCTTTTTCTGCAGCTGGCAGTGGAGTTCGACGGCCAGAAGGGAGTCTTCTTCTCCCTGTTTGGCAGCTTTCAGGTACCACTTCATAGCGGCTTCCTCGTCCTGTTGCACCCCAAACCCCTCTTTAAAGCAATAGCCCACGCGGCTCTCGGCATGCATGTTTCCCTGCTCGGCGGCTTTCATATACCAGAAAAATGCCTGCTCGTAGTCCTGTAGCACGCCCTGACCGTAAAAGAACCGGTCTCCCAGCTCGATCTGCGCATCGATATGTCCCTGCGAGGCGGACTTGCTGTACCAATGGAACGCCTTGCGGTAATTCTGTTCTGTGCCGAGGCCCCGGCGGTAGCAATCGCCCAGATTTTTCTGCGCCTCGGCATTGCCCTGCTCGGCAGCCTTGAGGAACCATTCAAAGGCCTGATGCGGGTCTTTTTGCACGCAACAGCCCAGCTCGAAGAAGAACCCCGCCTTTTTCTCGGACCGGACAAATCCGTGCTCCGCCGCTTTTTGAACCAGAAAACCGCCTGTTCGGCATCTCTTTGAATGCCGATGCCTTCGTCATAGCAAACGCCGAGGTTGTACTGGGCCTTTGGGTTGCCCTGCTTGGCCGCTTTCCTGCACCACTCAAAGGCTTCACGCATGTCTGCCTCGACACCCTCACCGCTGCCGTAGCAGCACCCGAGGTTGTTCTGTGCTTTGGAGCATCCTTTTTCCGCAGCACGGGTATACCACCCAATGGCCTTTTCGCAATCCTGTCCGATACCCAGCCCAAACTCGTAGCATATGCCTAACTGATTCTGCGCGTGTAAATTACCCATCTCTGCTGCTTGCGTGAAACACTCAAAGGCCTGGATAAAGAACTTTTTGGAATCCGCATCTTGTGCATTCCTGGCATCCAGTCCCTTGTCGTAATAATAAACACCCCGTAAAAAATGCTCTTCGGCTGTCTCGCTTACAGATTGTCGCGAATGGTGTTCTTCTGATTTCATAAACAAGAAAAATAGTACTGCAATATAAAAAAAAGTGACGTTTTTACAAAATAAAATAACACTTTTATATTACAGGTCCTGCCCGGCCACCTGACTGGACCCCTGCCCGGACCCCTGCCCGGCCACCTGCCGACCGGTGTTTTCAGATTGCCAGGTCTGTCTCGACATCTCCAAGAAGTTTGGTACGAGATCTCATTCTCAAGAGCATAGAATATCCGATCGTCAGAACTCCAACTCGGCCAATATACATAAGGAAAACCAAAATGATCTTGCTCCAGGCAGACAATTCCGCAGTAATGCCCGTAGAAAGACCCACGGTACCCAGTGCGGATCCTGCCTCGAAGATCAGTTGTATGTAACTGATGTCACGCTCCGTTGCGGACAAAAGATAAGATCCAAAAATCAGGACAAAAGAATAGAGCAAAACTGTGGTCAGGGCATTGTCCACCCTGTAGGTCGGGATCCTGTGTTTAAACAGATACGTATCGCGCTGTAGGCTAAGCTTGCTCTTTACGTAGGCAAACACGGCAGATATTGTTGTTGATTTCAGCCCCCCGCCGGTCCCGGATGGGGATGCTCCAAAATACATTATTAGCGTTACTGTCATCAACGATACTGGCAGAAAATCTGCAACGTTCACTGTATTATAGCCAACTGTTGTAAGGGCGGACATCGTTTGGAATACCGAAACCAAAAATATGTTGAAGAAAGAGAATTGCCTGATACCCGGCTCGAACAAAAACATTTCTGCTGTACCGAATACCGTCAGGATCAGTGTCACCAACACGATCACCTTTGTTGTGAAACTGATCTTGTGCTTCCGTATCCTTATTCGTTTCCAAAGATCGTACATAACAATATATCCCATGGCGCCGGCATAACAAAGGACCATGATGACAAGATTAACTCCTATGTTGGTATCAAACTGAATCAGATTGTCTGGATATATGCTGAATCCGGCTGTGCAGAAGGCAGATACGCTATGAAAAATGGCACTCCAGAGGGGACTGTCCGCTCCGCTTGCCTTAAAAAAGACATATAAAAGCACTGCTCCTACTGTCTCAAAAATAATGGTAAATCCGACAATGTTCAGTACCAGATTATTAATATCGAAACCTCCCGGCACCGAAAACTCGGCCTGAAGCACACGCTTTTTTATCATCGTAAAATGCTTGGTCAGCTTCAGCATTACAAAGGAGCTGACCGTCATATAGCCCAATCCGCCTAACTGTATAAGAAATAGAACTACGATCTGTCCGGCAAGATTATAGTTCGTGGCCAGATCTACCGTTGCAAGTCCTGTAGTGGAAACCGCCGATGCCGCTGTAAACAGGTTATCCAAAAAACCCACAGGTCCTCTTCGCATAAACGGAAGTGTGAGCAAAAGTGTCCCAAAAATAATATACGAAATATAACCCACACACAATCTGAGGTACGGTTGTTCCAATTTAATCCCGAAAGTCAGAATGGTCTCAAAATCGTATTTAAAAAAACGTAGAATTTTTTCACGAAAATTCATAAGTTTCTTTTTCATAGCTCATTAATAGAGATCTGTTCTTAAAGATCTGGAATCAAATATAGATACATTTCACATCCGTTATTCAGGCATATGCAGAAGTTGCCTCAACAGGGAGATGGGATTCCGGTAAGTGTTTTCCGACAATTTCTACCGGGCGGAGATCGATCCGGAGCATATCGGCGTGCAACATTATGAGGAAGCCATCATCCAGGACATCGAGTTCGCGGCCGTCCAGACCGGTGCCCGGATCGTGATCATCGACAATTTGACCTATTTGTGCATCAGTTCGGAAAAGGAGGATGTGATTTTTTCCGGATCGATCGGGAGGGTTGCTGTCGTACGGTGAAGATCATGAAATACGACCGCCAGACCGGGCACCCGATCAAAAACGAAAAGATCGATGGGAAGATTACCTGGGTGCATGTGGTTTTAAGGGGGCGTATTTCCCCAATATGGACGGATACCCGGAGTGGAAGGAGATTGCTCTGCTGGTGGCCGGGCTGGATCTGGAAGTAGAGGGGATAGGGGGTGCCAACCGAGCTGAACCCAAAGATAAGAAATAAAGGTGAACCTTTCAACCTTAAGGGAATATGGCGCCGGACTTTTTGAATCCGGTAGAGATGGCTTTGAGAACGGAAAGAACCAGCAATGGCTGCCCATTTTCATCCAATATTTTGATAAGTAAAAAGAAGCTTTGTATCTTCACACCCGGCAACAGACGGAATAGGTGCGTCCCCCGTTGACATAAAGCCCGGAGCTGGTTGGTTCAAGTAATCAATCAGCTTTGTTATTTTATCACAGTCAGCACGTGATCCTAAATTTTTCAAGGAGAATTGAAAGACAGAAGTTTTATATCTTTGATCCCATGAAGGGACGATTGTTGGGCCGCTACGGTGTTTGATAGTCCGTTAAGGTTGTCCAATAATCTCCCCTTTTCGAAAAAAGGCAGAATTGTCAGAGGGTAACGTGGTAGATAAAGCGCAAACCTCTTCGATAAGTCTGCCTTTTTCAATTTCAGTTAACGCATGGTCATAATACTTATTCACCTCATACATGATTGACACGGATGGGGTGGTAAGGCATTTCAAATGATTCCACGGATCAGGTTTGACTAATCCTGGAATCTGATATTGATTAATTTGTGATAGTTACATTAAATCATTTATCTTTGCATTGTCAACGCGGACGTTAAATGCGCGGAGAGGTCGGGGGAAACCCTGCCACTCCCCCCCAAGAGGAAATGCTTAACTGTGTTTCCTCTTGATGTTTTTAAGGGTTCCTATTGGCCAGTCTTGCCCCTGAATGCAAATTCCTGTATATGTTTTACCCTTTTATCCTTTTGATTCTTATTTTTTTCTGATATCTGAAAGAATCTCACACCGGATAATGGTATTTAATTGTAGTTAGGCATTATAAAAGATATAATGTCCCGGGGGTATTCCATTTGTCCCACTTGTCCCGATTGGGGAGTGGGACAAGGAGGACAGATTTCTGTTTTGGTTTGAAGATCTCATACTTAAAAGGATAAAAACGGTTTAGCCACCAAGCGCTTAAGATGTTGTAAATAAAAATTTTTCGCAATCTGTATGTTTTGTAGTGTTTCATAAGCCCCAGATAGGAATTCATACTACTTTGAAAAGCAGCCATTTCTTCAATTGTTGGCTTATGATCCCTTACGACTTTATTG
>Ga0208197_1003452_pt1 | contig 12605 bp, 9 predicted proteins | sample AD_JPNNA4_MetaG_FD_184444 | JGI IMG/M metagenome (GOLD analysis project Ga0208197, IMG submission 184444) | Active sludge microbial communities of municipal wastewater-treating anaerobic digesters from Japan - AD_JPNNA4_MetaG (SPAdes) (version 2) | ecosystem: Engineered > Bioreactor > Anaerobic >...
ACCGCAGGTAATGATAGTTTATTTTGCAAAGCATATTGGCAAATTACAATCGAAGATTTTTTAAGCAAATAAAACTATTTGAAATTTTGTACGTACTAGTACTTGTTTTTCAATTTTTATATTATATTTTATAGGGTTATGCAATTATTTATTGTTATGAAATTGTTATCAAACAAAAAACAAATCATATATTTGTAGCTGTTTCTAAAATTAAAAAAGTATGAAAAAATATGGAATATTTGTAATTGCATTTTTTGCAATACTATCATGTAATAAACAAGAAGGCGAAGGAGGAATTGCTTCTATAGAAGGAGTTGTAATGATTCAGAATGTTAATGAATTGCTCGAAAAGTCGGGAACCCCTTTTGTTGCTATAGATGAAGATGTGTATATTTCGTACGGCGACAACACAAAAATTGATGATGATATTACAACCGGACCTCAAGGTCAATTTTCGTTTCAATATTTAGTGCCGGGTGATTATACAGTGTTTGCGTATTCAGACGATACTCTTATATTTAATTCTTCAGAATTGCTACCCGTATCAAAACAAATTAGTATTTCGAAACGAAAAGATAATATCAAAGCAGATACGATACTTATATATAAGCATGTTGATTTTGACGATGGAACTTCAAAAGTATCAGGGGTAGTTCAACAAGTAGAATTTTATACTGGCACCACAATCCCTAAACCCGATGTATATATGGCTCAAAATGCCGATGTGTTTTTAAAATTCAAAAATGGTTCACGGGTAATTGAGCGAATTAGAACTTCGTATGATGGCACTTTTACATTTTCTAATCTTGTAGAAGGCTCTTATTCTGTTTATGTACTGAGCGAAGATGCCTTTATTCCTCAGGATTCAGCTGTAGTTGTAAATTTTACAATTTCACAGAAAAATCAGAAAATAGTTTTAGACACACTTAAAATTAATAATTTCTAATATATGAGAATTGTATATATTACATGCATTATAGCATGTGTAATAACAACTGCATCGTACAGTCAAACTGCCAAAAAGCAGCCAGGTATGAAATCAAAAACCGAGTATGAAGAAACATTTGTTAAAGGAAGTCCTGGTCAAGTGATCGATAATAAGGTAGAATATGATGCGAGCGGTAATGTTACTAAAGAATATTTTTATAACAGCGAAGGAAAATTAAAATCACTTATTGTTTATACATATAAAAATAATAATAAAGAATCAGAAACTTTTTACGGTCCTGACAACAAGATTATCGAAAAACATGTATACACCTATAATGCGCGTGGTGATAAAATTCAAAAAATCACTACAAATGGTCAAAATAAAGTAATTAAAAAGAAAACGTATTCGTACGAATATTATCAGTAAGAATGGATTCAAAAGTTGTTGACATAATTTCGTCGTTTAAACCAATTTCGTTAGAGGAAATGGATTCAGTAAAATTGCTGAATCGTACCGATACAAAATACGTGTTTGAAGCTTCAAAATTACCTGCAATTTTACAAGATATTAAACAAAGTTATGCGGTGTTACATATTCAAAATAACCCGTATCAAGATTATAAAACTATATATTTTGACACTTTTGATGATGATATGTATCTGTCGCATCAAAATGGAAAACTAAATAGGTATAAAATTCGTCATAGAACATATTTATCAACGAATGCAGAATATTTAGAAATAAAATTTAAAACAAATAAAGGGAGAACATTTAAAAAACGAATGCAGTTTCCAATATCAAAATCTCTTGTAGAAGCCAATGAATTTATACAGAAACATTCACCTTTTTCGGGGGAACAATTACGGTATAAATCGTTGGTAGAGTATACTCGATTAACCTTAGTAGACTTGGTTCGCGGAGAACGTGCTACGGTAGATATAAATTTGCAGGTTACTAATTGCGAGAATAATGAACGAGTAGATTTTTCGCATATCTGTATAATTGAACTCAAACGCGATAAATCGTCGAACAATTCGGCTATGCAAAGCACATTGCGAAAACATAGGGTGTTTCAGCGTGGCATGAGTAAGTATACTATAGGTACTGCGGCAATATATAACGACATTAAAAAAAATAGACTTAAGAAAAAATTACGATTTTTAGAAAAATTAAAAGTTACACTTTAATAGATTTACATATGGAACAAAAACTTTTCGGTATTCCACTTATTAATCAAGCCGATTTTTTCGAGCTCTTGATTCGTTTCTCATTCAATATGATTTTTGTATTGCTTATTGTACGTTTTTTGTATTATGGAATTACAAAACGTAAAGATTATTTATTTACCTATATTCTTATTTCTACCATTGTGTTTTTATTATGCTTTCTGTTAAGTAGTGTAAAAATGCAAATAGGATTTGCACTTGGTTTATTTGCAATATTTGGAATTATTCGATATAGAACCAGCCAAATGCCAATAAAAGAAATGACGTATTTATTTTTGGTAATTGGTATTTCGGTAATTAATGCTTTAGCAAATAAAAAGGTTAGTTATGCAGAATTATTATTTACCAATCTTGCAATTTATTTTATTACATTTATTCTCGAAAAATTATGGTTGCTTCGTCACGAATCGCATAAAATTATTCGCTACGATAATATTGATTTGGTAAAACCCGAAAAATATGAAGAACTTAAGGCTGACTTAGAAAAACGTACAGGACTCGCAATAAATAGAATAGAAATTGGTGATATTAATTTTTTGAGTGATTCAGCTAAAATTCAAATTTATTATTTCGAAAAAGATAGTGGTATTAACCAATTAGCCGAAAATTCTAAAGGTGGAGATGATTAAAAAATGATTAATTTAAAATACATATTTATTTTTTTGCTATGCATAAGTGTTGCCAATGCTCTATTTTCGCAATCTCATACCAACGAGTTGTGGACAGAATTAGGAGCATCGGTAGATGTATATCAAGATGTTTCGGTAGATGCTGTAGTTGAAGCTCGATTTCAAGAAATAGGATCATATCTTAAATCAGTATCGGGCGAAGTTGGTTTTTCGTATAAAGTTTCGAAACCATTTTCAATAGGAGTAAGTTATAAATGCACTGAAAAGTATAAGCCACAAGGTTTTTTTGCCGCACATACCGGAGCGTTTTCGGTTTCGTATCGCGAAAAATTTGGCGATGTTCGTGTAGCATACCGCAATAAATTTGAGGCGTCGCGAGATATGTATGTAAATGAATCATCGGATTTACTGCCTTCGTTTGAAGATAGAAACAGGTTAAAAATTTCGTATGCTCGAAAAAAAGCATTTTTATCACCTTCAATAAGTATTGAAACATTTCATGCTGTTGCTAGTTCTCAATCATTTACACTAATCGAAATGCGGTATGGAGCTGGTCTCGATTTTAATTTGAAAAATAAGTACGAAGCAGGTATTGCCTATACATTTAAACAATCATTTGGCAAACCTACAAATACTTCGGTATATTCTTTAAGTATTGCAAAAAGTTTCTGATACATCAGGTTTTTTTGTATATGTTCTATAAATACAATTAATAGTAATGAACATGAATAAAATTGTATCGGGTATTGTACTTTGCTGTTTACACATTGTTTGTGTATCGCAAAATCTTGTTATAAATGAGGTGGTTGGGTATAATACAGTTGGTTATATGAATACTGCAGCCAAAACTCCCGATTGGATAGAATTAAAAAATGTATCGACACAAACACTACAATTATCTCAATTTTCAATTGCCGATAGAGAAACAAAAAGCACTCCATGGCAATTGCCAAATATACAATTAGCTCCTGGCAAATTCTATTTAATTGAAGCAACAAACCCTAAAGATGGCATAGCAGAATGGGAAACTTTAATAGATAAAGGAGATGTGTGGAAATATATAGTTCCAACGTATGAACCCTCGTCTCAATGGAAATATTTAGGTTTTGATGATAATTCATGGCAACAAGGACCATCAGGATTTGGGTATGCCGACAATGATGACGCAACAATTCTTAATCCTTGTATTTCCGTTTTTTTACGAAAAACATTTACAATTTCAGATATTTCTACAGTGTCAACAGCAATATTGCACATGGATTACGACGATGGATTTGTAGCGTATCTTAATGGTGTTGAAGTAGCACGAGCATCTATTTCAGGAAATCCTCCATCGTATGATGTCGGTGCATATGGTCATGAAGCGAACTGGTTTCAAAATAAACCAATAGAGTCATTCCCAATATCGAATATTGCTGAACTATTGCAAGCTGGCGAAAATGTATTGTGTATTCAAGTTCATAATTCTGAAATTGGCTCTTCGGATTTATCGGCAATTCCAATTTTTTCTGTTGGATATTCTGAACCAAATGTAGGAAATGCCGGAATTTCATCTTTTATACAATTACCTCAAACATATAATAGTGCTCCGTTCAAAGTAAATGCGAAAAGCGAAACCATATACTTATTTCAAGGTAATATTATTATAGATAGTATTTCAATGGAAGATTTACCCCAAGATGTTTCAATTGGTCGTCCGCGTAATGATATAAAAAAAGTTGTATACTTTTCGAATCCTACTGCAGGTAAAGAAAATCCGATTTCTTCAAGTGTCGCTAAAACGCTTTCAAAACCTTTAGCTTCAATGCAATCTGGAGTATATAAACATAAGATAGGAATATCTTTATTTTCATCCGATGCAGATGTTACAATATTTTATACAACAAATGGAGGTGTTCCAACAGAAGATTCTCAAAGATATACGGGCGAAATTCCTGTTGCTGCAAATACGAACATTCGATGTAGAGCATATAAGCAAGGGTATATTCCAAGTGAAATTGTTACATATTCGTATATATTTTTTCAACGTACACATCGCTTACCTGTAGTGTCTGTTACTTTTAAGCACGAAGATTTTTTTGATTGGGAAACAGGAATTTATGAATTAGGTCCAAATGCAGAATCTTGGCAACCAAATTTTGGAGCAAATTTTTGGCAAGATTGGGAGCGGCCTTGTCATGTAGAAGTGTTTAACCCCGATGGTAGTACTGCGTTTTCACATAATTTAGGAGTAAAAATAGCAGGAAATTGGAGTAGAGCAAATCCTCAAAAGTCCCTTAAATTCTATGCTCGCGATAAATACGGCGATGAGGCAATTGAATATCAGATTTTTAAAGATAAACCAATCTATTCTTTTCAATCGTTTATACTTCGTAATTCAGGGGGAGATTTTTGTAATACACAGATGCGTGATGGGACTATTCAATCGCTCTGTAGAAATATGGGTCTTGATTATCAGGCATATCAACCTGCCGTGGTTTATTTAAATGGTGAATATTGGGGCATTTTAAATTTTCGTGAAAAAATTAATAAAGATTTTATTGCAGGGAATCACAATCTGCCATTAGAAACTTTTGCAATACTAAATATTATTAATGAGCCGGTATATGGTGATATTCAGAATTTTAGAGATTTATATGATTTCATAGAGCAAAACGATTTGTCTATTCCTGCCAATTACGATCGAGTAAAACAAGATTTAGATATTGATAATTACATTAAATATAATGTAGTAGAAATGTTTGCCGTTAATGAAGATTGGCCTGGTAATAATATGAAGGCATGGCGTGAAAACGGAAGTGATGGAAAATGGCGATATATTTTATATGATTTAGACTTTGGCTTTGGCATTTGGGAATACGAAAAAGTTAGCAGAAATATGCTAACTTTTGCTTTAATGAACGATAATTCAATAGGATGGCCTAACCCACCATGGAGTACTTTAATGTTGCGTAAACTTACAGAAAATCAAGAGTTTAATGCTTTATTTTTGAATCATGTTGCCGATAGGCTTAATACTACTTTTTATCCCGATAGTATAACAAATCATATTGATTCAATCAAAAATCTTATAGTGAATGAATTGTCATTTCATGCTCAAAGATGGGGGGCAAATGTTGATGATATGAATGCAAATATTGAAGCCATGAAAGTGTTTGGTACATATCGTGGTGAATATATGAGGCAACATTTCGAAGAATATTATAATACAGGTGGTAGTTATACACTTTCAATTACGTCAACGCATTCAAATCCGGGTAGAATTCATGTTAATTCTATTGATATTACATCACTCCCGTGGGAAGGAAGGTACTTCAACAATAATACAATAACACTTACGGCAATTCCTGCTCCAGGATATACATTTGTAGGGTGGCAAGGTGCGGTTGTTTCTGCTAATCCTACAATATCTCTTACTCCATCATCGTATACATCGGTACATGCTGTATTTTCATTTTCTCAAGCTGAAGTGCCACAGATTGTGATAAGCGAAATTAATTATAATTCTGCAGCAAATTTGAACACTGGTGATTGGATAGAATTATTTAATCAATCTTTAAACCCTCAAGATATTTCAGGATGGCGTATTGCAACCAAATCGCCCAACAAAGAGTTTGTATTTCCGCAAGGAACTATTTTACCGGCACAATCCTATTGTATTGTTTCTTCATCAATTTCTGATTTTAATAGTGTGTATCCACTTGCAACGTATATGCGATTTAGCAATGAATCATTTTCATTGGCAACATCACAAGAAACAATTATGGTATACGATTCACGAGGGTTTAAAATTCAGGAACTCTCCTATACTGATCAAATGCCTTATCCAAAAAAATGTGATGGATATGGGTATACCTTAGCAAGTGGCGATGAGAATCAAATTTCTCAGAATCCCAATCAATGGCGTTCGGCAACATATACAGGAACTCCCGGAAGTCCCAATAATCCTATAGTGCGAAACTCTGCGTATGCAAATATTCATATAAGCGAAGTAATGCATAGCAATCACGATAATGCAAAATGTGGCGATTGGATAGAACTCTATAACTCCGGAAATTCATTAGTTGATGTGTCTGGTTGGGTTTTGAGAGATAAAAATAATTCTATTTCAATTTTTTCGGATCCTACGGTAATTCCATCAAAATCTTATGTGGTTTTTTGTGAAGAGCCACAAAAATTTTCATCGGTGTATCCTGCTATACCATGTATTCCTATAAATATTGGATTTAAAAGCAGTGGCGATTTTATACGATTAGCTGACGAATATGAATATATTGTAGATTCACTTGAGTATACTGTATTTAGCGAAATTGGAGTTATAACAAATGGTTCAGGTCGCACATTGATTCGCGAATTTCCTGATAATACATGGAAATATAGTGCTATAGGAGGTACTCCTCAAGCAGCAAATAAAGCCGCTCATGTGTCTATACCTCAAATATCGGAATCTGTTGTTCAGTATATTTATCCTAACCCATGTAACAATTATATTTACGTTCAAATTCCTGAATTACTTCAACTTGCATTGTATACACTATCGGGGCAAGAAGTATTAAACATACATCAAAACTATAATCAAAATATTTCTGTTTCTCATTTGCAAAAAGGGACATACATTGCCGAAATTCGAACAAAACAAGATGTTTATTATCAATTAATTATCAAAAATTAATACGTGTAAGATATTACAAGTGTGTTCGTTCTTAACATTAAAAATTGTATGAATCCAAAAGTTGATAAATATTTATTAGACGGATGTATGCGTTGCAAATATGGCGGTACACCTCAATGTAAAGTCAAAACATGGCAATACGAGTTGGATTTGTTGCGATCCATATTACTTCAAACGCCTTTAGTTGAGGAAATAAAATGGGGTGTTCCAACCTATACGCATAAGGGAAAAAATGTTGTTTTAATTTGTGCATTCAAACATTATTGTTGTATTAGTTTTTTCAAAGGAGTGCTAATTCCTGATAAATATCAATTATTCACAAAAAGAGTAAATTCGACATCAGATAGAATTATATCATTTACATATGTTCAACAAATAGAAGATATTCAAAATCAAATTTTAGAATATATTTATAATGCTATAGAAATTGAAGAATCTGATAAAAAAGTAGTTTTTGAAAGAAATGAACCAATACCATCTGAATTTATTGAAATTTGTAATGATGATTCTCAATTACAACAAGCCTTTAATTTGCTTACGAAAGGCAGACAACGGGCATATATTCTTTATTTTTCACAAGCTAAACAATCAAAAACAAGAATTCAACGCATCGAAAAATATAGAGAGAAAATACTCGCAGGGTTAGGATTGCACGATAGGTATTTATGATAAACGCACGCTCGTGTTGATGATGTATGTCACTCGGTTAAAATGTGGTTTATTGCTATGTAAATCAAATTGTTTGACTACAAATTGATTATAGTATTGCGACTCATTTTTTTATGCAAATACTTTATACATCTAAATTTAAACAAGTATATAATAAAACTACTTGTAAATCATTAAAAAATAAATTGTTTTTATTACATTTGTTTCGTATTCATTTTTGAGTGTTTTATAGTATTTATGAAGAGAATAATCTTGTCAGTAATATGTTTGTTTGGTATTGGAGCATTGCATGCCCAAACAGCTATTGATTATTATAATGCAGGGAATACAAATGTGAAGCTGCAAGAGTATGCATCAGCAATTTCGAATTTTTCCAAAGCTATTGAAATTAATCCTAGAATGCACGAGGCTTTTTTTAATAGAGGGTATGCAAAAGATATTACATCAGATTATAAGGGTGCAATTATTGATTATTCAAGAGCAATTGAATTATATCCAAAATATGCAAAAGCATTTACAAATAAAGCCATAGCAAAAGCACAATTAGAAGATAACCGTGGTGCAATTGCCGATTTTTCAAAAGCTGTTGAAATTAATCCCGGATATGCTCAAGCATACTATAATCGTGGTGTGGCGAGAACTAAAATTAAAGATTTTCAAGGAGCATTGGCTGATTTTTCGAAAGCTATTGAAATATATCCCCTTTATGAAAAAGCATTATACAATAGAGCATTATTACGCTTGCAATTTCAACAAGTTTCAGGAGCTGTTCAAGATTTAAATACTGCTATTCAGGTAAATGCTATAAGCACCCAGTCATATTATTTGCGTGGAATTATTCGAATGCAAATGAAGTTATATACCGAAGCAATTGCAGATTTTTCGAAAGTTGTTTCATTACAGGCTGCCGATTATAATGCATATTACAATCGTGGTTTGTGCAGAGTACAAATACAATTATACGGTGCAGCAATTTCCGATTTTACTCGTGTTATTGCAATGCAACCTAATCATGAAGACGCATATTTTAATAGAGGTATAGCAAATAGTTACTTACAAGAAACTACGCAAGCAATCGCAGATTTTTCAAAAGTTATTGAATTGCAACCATCTGACTTTGAAGCATATATAGAACGCGGTTTAGCATATTTTAATTCAAATAATTCACGTATTGCAATTCAAGATTTTTCGCAAGCTGTAGAATTGGACTCTGTAAACGAGAGAGCATTATACAATCGTGCTATAGCCTATGTAATTACAGAAAAATACAGTGAAGCTATAGCTGATTTTTCTAAAGTTACCGATATAAATCCTAATAACATTTCTGCGTTCTACAATAAAGGAGTTCTCGAAAATAAATTGAATTTATATACTGATGCAATTGAAAGTTTATCAAAAGCAATTGAAGTAAATTCATGGGATGCAGCAATATTTTTCCATAGAGCTTTTGCGTATGGCAACATTGAAAAATTTGAAGATGCTGTTGCCGATTATTCAAAAGTAATTGAAATGCAATCGAAAAACGAAAAAGCGTATTTTCAGCGAGGTTTATATAAAATTAAGTTAAACGATTTAGAATCGGGTTGTCTTGATTTAAGTAAAGCTGGCGAATTAGGATTTGACGAAGCTTTTGATGAAATTAGGAAAAAATGTAATTAATAGTTATTAATGAAAAGTTTTAAAATTTATAGTAGTATTATTTTTCTTTGTATGCATCTATTGGTTGTATCTCAAACAATAGATAGTAAAGGAAATATTGTGTTTGCCGATGAATTTAAAGACTTTAAAGGAATGATTAAGGGTGAACCTAGAATTCAGACTACTGCTACAGCTATTGACATGCAAGTATTGCTTATGGGGTTTCATCGCGAACAAACAGAAGATTTTAGAGGTGAAATAATGCAATATAATGCCATACTTGCAAAAAACCCTAAAGATGGAAATACGTATTATAAACGAGGATTGCTTAAAAGTACTTTTAAAGATTATACAGGAGCAATAGCCGATTTTTCAAAATCTATAGAGCTTATTCCCAATTTTATTGATGGGTATAACAAAAAAGGTTTAGCACGCGAAGCAATTCAGGATTATAGAGGGGCTATTGAAGATTTTACCCTTGCTATACAAATTAATCCTCAATTTGCTAATGCATATTATAACAGAGGTAGATGTAAGCATAAATTACAAAATATAAAAGGAGCTTTGGAAGATTATGTAAAAGCTTCTGAATTACAGCCAAATAATGCATGTGTAATTGTGAATATTGGTGCTATAAAATTTACTCTCAAAGAATATGCATTAGCACTCGAAGATTTTAATAAAGTAAAAGAATTACAACCAAAATTAGCAAAAGCATATGCAAATGCATGTGCAACTAAGTATATGCTCGATGACATAGACGGTGCTTTGATTGACTGTAATAAGGCTATTGAATTAGATTTATTCGAAGCCGATTCGTATAATAATCGAGGTCTTATATTTTTAAAAAAAGAAGAGTATGCTCAAGCAATCGAAGGTTTTACAAAAGCTATACAATTACAGCCTAATTTAGCATATGTGTATAATAACAGAGCTTTAGCTTTATATTATTCGGGTGAGAAAAAATCTGCACTTGAAGATATAGAAAAAGCTACAACATTAGATTCTACCAATACAGATTTTGCTTATAATAAGGGTGTTATATATATAGAATTTAAAAAGTATTCACAGGCTATTAATGAGTTTTCTAAATCAATTACTGCAAATCCTAAATTAGCAAAAGCATATTTTAATAGAGCGTATGCAAAATATTTGAATAATGATTTTGTAGGTGCTGATGCTGATTATACAAAAGCAATAGAGTTAAATCCGAAAGTCCAAAAGGCATATATAAACAGAGCTGCCGCACGATTCAAAATGAAACATTATTCTGGTGCTGTCGAAGATTATGATAAATTAATCGAAGGAAATGCATTGGACGAAAATTTATTAATATCACGTGGTATAATTCGTAATTATCAAAAAGAATACAATAAAGCTATTGAAGATTTTTCAAAAGTAATTACTGCTAATCCACAAAATTGGCGAGCATATTTTTATCGTGGTATTGCCAAAGATTATTTAAAAGACGACCGCGAAGCTATTGCTGATTATACAAAAGCTATTGAAATTTATCCAACATATGAAATGTATTTTAATAGGGCTATAGCATATAACGAAATTGAAGAGTACAAACTTTCAATTCAAGATTACGACAGAGCTATTGAGCTTCGCCCCGAAGATACTAAAGCATATATTAATAGAGGTATTACAAAGAAAAATCTTGAAAGTTCAAAAAGTGCAATTTCCGATTTTTCTTTAGCTACTCAGGTCGACTCAACCGATGTTATTGGGTATTACAATAGAGCGGTTCTTAAAAACAGTAAAAAAAATTATGCTTCTGCTCTCGAAGATTATACTAAAATAATATCTATAAATCCTTCATTTGTAAATGCGTATTATAATCGCGGAGTTTTGCGTCGTAAAATTGGTGATTTTGACGGGGCTATGCAAGATTTTAAGAAGGTTATAGAGCTTGATGATACCTATACTCCGGCATATAATAATATGGCATTAATTGCGAAAGAACAAGGTGAGTATGATATTGCAATTCAGTATTTTAGCGAAGCGATATCGTATAATTATTATGATGCAAAAGCCTATTATGGCAGAGGAATGCTTCGTCGTAAAACCGATGACAAAGCAGGAGGTATGGTAGATATTAAAACTGCTGCAACCATGAATCCTAAATATACATTATTCCTATTTGGAAGAGGTATTGCCAAAATAAAAACGCATGATATTGTAGGCGAAGAATTTCAAATACAATTAGAAAAACCTGTTGGAATTGGAAATCCGGCAAATCCGGTAAGTGTTATATGTAATTAACGCAATTCAAAATTTTCTCCTAAATATACTTTTCGAACAATTTCATCATCGGCAAGTTCTTGTGCATTACCCGATTTTAGAATGTCTCCTTCGTACAATAAATATGCTCTGTCGGTTATCGAAAGTGTTTCGTGTACATTGTGGTCGGTAATCAAAATTCCTATATTTTTTTCTTTCAATGCGGCTACTATTCTTTGGATATCTTCTACCGCAATTGGGTCTACACCGGCAAAGGGTTCGTCGAGTAATATAAATTTAGGATTAATTGCCAATGCCCTAGCTATTTCGGTTCGACGACGTTCTCCACCTGAAAGTTGAATTCCCAAACTTTTACGGATTTTATTTAAACTAAATTCTTGAATAAGTGTCTCCAAACGTTCGTGTTGTTCTTCTTTACTCATTGATGTCATTTCAAGTATTGATTTAATATTATCTTCTACCGATAATTTTCGAAATACCGATGCTTCTTGTGCTAAATAACCTATACCTTTTCGAGCTCTTTTATATATTGGTTCTTTGGTTATTTCAACATCATCTAAAATAATACGTCCAGAATTAGGATTTATTAACCT
>Ga0208197_1003453_pt1 | contig 12604 bp, 7 predicted proteins | sample AD_JPNNA4_MetaG_FD_184444 | JGI IMG/M metagenome (GOLD analysis project Ga0208197, IMG submission 184444) | Active sludge microbial communities of municipal wastewater-treating anaerobic digesters from Japan - AD_JPNNA4_MetaG (SPAdes) (version 2) | ecosystem: Engineered > Bioreactor > Anaerobic >...
GCGATTTGATATAAGATTTTCGTCGGCCGCTCACAGACCTGATCGCATATAACGCAATAATAAAAGTAAGTTACGGTTGTGCATCGTTGCCATGACTTGAAAAATCCTTATATCAGATGACGGTATGCTAAGGATTTTGCCATTGTTATAATTGAAAATTCCGGGAACCGCAAGCTCATTCATTTTGCCTTTATGATCGCTGAACATGCTATAATTACAAGCAAAACGACTTTCATGTCTCGACAGGCTGTTATCGGCAAGTCTTTAGCCTTTTTGTATTTTAACAAAATATTACTTGACATCTTAACCGTCATTCTGTATAAGATATTCATGCGCGACGCCAACTATTTTATCAACCCGGTCCACGAGTGGCAGAAACGATACGAAGCCCTCCGGGCCTCCTTCGTGGATCGACTGCCGGCACAAGCCGTGGCACAGAGATTCGGATATACCATCACGTATATTCACCTGTTGAGGCATCAGTTCAAATCCGGCAAGTTGGACTTCTCCGAGCCGGTCCCTGAGGGCGGCACCGGTCGATACCGGGTCTCTGCCGAAACCCGCCGCAAGATCCGTTCTTGGCGGGAGAAGGAACTCTCGGCGGGGGAGATAGCGCAATTGCTTTCCGAGGACGGAGTTGATATCTCGGTGCGGACGGTAGAACGAGTATTGGCGGAAGAGGGTTTCCCCAAGCTTCCCCGGCGCACCCGTCTGAAGATCGGTCTGACCGTCAAGGGAGCGGAGACACCCAAACGATCGGAATACGTTTCTATTGCGCAAATGGACGGGCAGCATCTTCCCTGCGAGTCGGCGGGCGTCTTTCTTTTTGCCCCGTTTCTGGAAAGTTTTGATGTCCCCGAACTTGTTCGTACTGCGGGACTTCCCGGCACCAAGGTCATCCCGGCGGTGAGCTATTTCCTGTCTTTTCTGGCCCTGAAGCTCATTGGTACGGAGCGGTATGGCCACATGGGGGATCATGCTTTTGATCCCGGGTTGGGATTGTTTGCCGGCCTCAACTTCCTGCCCAAGTGCACGGCCATGTCCACCTACTCCTATTCCCTCGATGAGGTTCACATCCTGAAGCTCCAGCAGGCTTTCGTGAAGAAGGCCGCCGGTTTGGGCCTGTATGACGGAAGCGTTGTCAATCTGGACTTCCACACCATCCCCCATTACGGGGATGAATCGGTTCTCCAGGAGCATTGGGCCGGCGCCAGAGGAAAGCGGATGAAGGGGGCCTTGACCCTTTTCGCCCAAGACGCTTCCTCCAAGCTGGTGCTCTACACAGCCGCCGATCTCATGAAGGAAGAGGCCAATGAACAGGTCGTCAACGTGTTGTCCTTCTGGAAGAGTATTCGCAAGGGTGTTGCTTCCACCTTCGTTTTCGATTCCAAGTTTACCACCTACGAACATCTGTCGGTGCTGAATCGCATGGGTGTCAAGTTTATCACCCTTCGGCGGCGGGGGAAAAAGCTGATTGAAAATCTGGATGAACTCAGTCCTTGGGAAAAGATCCACATTCCCCACGACAAACGGAAATACCCCAATCCCTTTGTCCATCAATCCTTCATCTATCTCAGTGGTTACGAGGGACAACTCCGGCAGATCATCCTTAGAGGCAACGGCCATGAACGACCGGCGTTCCTGATCACCAACGATCTTACAACCCCGGTGGAACTCATCGTCAGCGACTATGCCCGCAGATGGCGTGTGGAGAATGTCATCTCCGAGGCGGTCAAGTTTTTTAACCTCAACGCCCTGTCTTCCCCCATCCTGGTTAAGGTGCACTTTGATGTCTTGATGACCATGATCGCCGACACCCTCTACAGCATGCTGGCCAAGAAGCTCCGGGGCTTCGAGCAGTGCGATGCCCAGACTATCTACCGCCATTTTATCCGGGGAAAGGCGGTCGTCCACATCCAAAGCGGAATGGTGCAGGTTTCCTATCCCCGCCGGGCACACAACCCCATCCTCAGGGGAGTACCCTGGCAACGTCTGCCGCAGTCTCTCTCCTGGCTCGGCGGCCTGAAACTGAACCTTGATTTCCAATGATGACAGTTTCAAAACCTTATACCAAAATGACGGTTAAACCGTCCGCGAAAATCGGTGTTGAATTTAAAAGATATTATTGTCCGTCCCGTTCATCCATACGAAGAGCATCGTTATCAGGAATTGATGCGGGATCATCATTACCTGGGATATTTGCCCAAGATCAGCGAGACGATCCAGTACGTTGCCCAATGGGGCGATGAATGGTTGGCCCTGCTTAGCTTTTCGGCCTCGGCTTTGAAGTGCGCTGCCCGGGATGAATGGATTGGATGGAACTTTCGTCATCAATATGATCGTCTCAAATTAATCGTCAATAACAGTCGCTTTCTCATCCTGCCGGATTGGCATGTTCCGAATTTAGGGTCACGAATTCTGTCCCTATGCCAAAGGCGGATTGTCCAGGATTGGCAAAGAGCTTTTGGACATCCCGTGGTATTGCTGGAAACCTTTGTGGACCCACAACGCTTTATGGGGACCGTTTATAAAGCGGCAAACTGGATCTACGTGGGGGATACCAAAGGTTTTAGCAGAACCAGACATGGATACACAGCTAAAGCTCAGTCACCCAAAATGGTTTTCATCAAACCCTTGCGGGATAATATTCGAACGCTTTTATGCCAACCCATTCTTCCATTACCTTATCATACCGGAGGGTCAAAAATGATGATCAATGCCCAACAGATGCAATCACTTCCTTTCTTTTTTAATGAAATTCCCGATCCTCGCCGAGCTCAGGGACGACGACATCGACTCTCCACAGTTCTGGCCATTGCCGCCGGGGCCTGCCTATGTGGGATGCGCGGCTACCGGGCAATCGCCGATTGGGCAAAGAGCCTCGGCAAAAACGCCCGAAGACGTTTTGGTTGCCGTTATAACCAAGGCAGCTACATTGTACCCAGCGAATACATTATCCGTGATGTTCTGATCCGCGTTGATCCCGTTCACCTGGACCGAGCTCTGCAGAAATGGAACCAAACATATGCAAAGCAGGATGAAAGCTTGGCCATAGACGGTAAAACCATGTGCAATGCCATTGATGATCAAGGGCGCCAAACCCATATCTTGAGCCTCGTCGGCCATGAGAGTAAAAACTGTTACGCCCAAAAAAAGTAGGCAGCCTACCGATAAAAGATACTGAAGACACCAAACGCACCAACGAAATCAAAATCGCTATCCCCCTTCTTGAAACCGCCGAGATAGAAGGGAAGGATGTTACGGCAGATGCCCTATTGACCCAGCGTAAGATCGCGGAGTACCTGGTAACGGAGCGTCAGGCACATTATCATTTCACTGTCAAAGGAAACCAGCGCACTCTTATGGAAGACGTCTCCTTCTGGTTCCAGGACCGTAAACATCCGGATTTTATTCAGTGTGACCCCCCTGATCATGGACGAATCGAAATTCGAAAGATCTGGACTACTTCAGAACTTAACAACTATCTTGACTTCCCCCACGTCGGACAAGTATTCGCCATTGAACGGGAATTTATAAACAAAAAGACCGGCAAGAGCTCCCGTGAAATCGCTTACGGCATCACCAGTCGAACGGCAGAGGAAGCCAGCCCCGAACGTCTTCTCAATATCAACCGCGGCCATTGGGCAATCGAAAATAGCTGCCATTACATCATCGATTGGAATTACGATGAAGACCGAAGTCGAATCCGTACCGGCTACGGACCAGAAAATATCACTCGCTTACGCCGATTCGCAGTCGGAGTCATCAAATCCAAAAAAGTGTCAAGTGTCGCACAAAAAATGCGTGAACTTACTCGCAATGTGCGCCTCGTGTTCGATTACTTACGAATGTCGGCAAATACTTGCCGCAAAAAGGCCTGACAATGGAGAACAAATTTACCGTGGCCGGTCTGCCGTTCCACCTTGACAAAATGGGACCGAATCCCTACGATACAAAAACAGATGTCCGGTTGATGGTTCGAAATGCGGAGAATCTGCCACGTCTCCAGCAAAATTTCAAGGAACAGATTCCCAGGCCTGTGAGCTATTTCACACCCTGCCTGTGAAAAGAATCTCATCCCAACCGGTTGACCGGGCTTGAAAAGGCCCTGTACCTCTGCTAGAATCAGCAGAACCTTGTAAAGGCGGAAGTACCGTTTACGAAAGTGCGTTTTTTATTCCAGTTATCTCGTCCCGACCGATGCGGCAGCAGGGCGCAGATGCATCTCGGGGATTGCCTGGGGGGATCCATTCCCGCCGAACCGTTTCGATAGGAGTAAGCACCATGTCAAGCAGAAGATTTAAAAACCCATTGTCCAGAATGTTGTCCCTTAAACAGGGGTTGCCCGGGGCCTTGTTTTTGGTCCTCGGCCTTTGCCTGTTTTTCGGGACGGCGGGTGCCGCCGGGGCCTTTTCGGTGGATGTGAAGAACCTCCACTACAGCGATGATTCCGGACGGTCTATCATGTACGATTACTCGGCCGGCTCGGTGGGTTCGGTTCCGCCCAACGCCATCCTCCTGAACGGGTCGGCCCAAATCACGCCCGGAAGCGGCGAAAGCGGCAACAGCTATTTTTGGGGCCAGGCGCCGGGCCTGCCCGCCGCCACCGTAACGCTGGGCGCGGGGAAAGCCACCGTCAGCCCCGTCAATGCGGCGACAGGAGGCGTCGTTGTCCTCTTTTCCGAGCCGCCCGTGCCGGCCGCGACAGGACCCGCCGCTTGGTTCTATGCCCTCAATCTGAGCAATTTCAACGTCGACATGACGACCCCGAAGGTCTACGAGTTCGATATCGGCCTCGGCCGGGACGAAAGCGCGGGGCCTTACAACAACGCCACCATCCATATCATCTGGGTCAAGGGCACCTATAACGGCAACGTGTATCCCGACGCCACGCTCATCATCCAGGCGCGGATCAAGAACGGGGATACCGATCTGTGGGCGTCTGCCCCCGTCGTCCGCACCGGCCTCGACCCTGCCGCGACAACCCTGATGCTGGATCTGAGCGTACAAAACGGCAACTACTTCTTTGCGGCAGTGGGGATCAACGATGAGGGCATGACGAATCTCGGAGAGTACACCCTGACGGCGGGACAGGGATCGTTCCAGCGGATGCCGGATCTCCTTCCTTTTATCTATATGGAAGAAAAAATGCCCGAAAGTCCCTTCCAGGTCTCTTCCCAGCACTGGAACGACGCCCAGGGGAATTTCTACAACGCCTGGCCCCGGGTTATGGACCCCGGGCAGCAGCTCTACAGCAGCGTTACCCTGAACAGCCCGGGCTATCTCGCCGAGACGCCCCTGGAGTACAACAGCGGAGGCGGATATTGGTCCCTGTCGGGGACGCTATTTGCCGACGATTTTAACGATAATGCAGTAGATGCCGAAAAGTGGCCGAGTGTCACAACGTCCGTGACAGAAAGCGAAGGCACGTTCAACGTGGCCCAGACCACCTCGACGGGAGGATCGGCCCGGAGCCGTTTTGTGATCATCAATCCCTACGCGCCAATCGTCGTCCGACACAAGGTGAAGGCCAATTACGGAACCAACGCTTTCTTCCGAGGCCTCTTTGCCCTCAATTTCAGGAATACGTCGAATCCCGCCGAAACCCCGACCATGTCCGTGAGCGTTTCTCACATGTATTATCAGGGCACTTCGGGTTTCTATCTGGATCGTAACGCGGCCAATTATATGACGTCTCCCCCTGAGGTGAAAGCGGACGCCATCTGGGATACCTGGTTCAATGAGGAGGTTGCTTATAACCCATTAACCGGCACCGCGGAGCTCTGGATCAACGGCGAACGAAAGGCGACCGCCAATATCGGCACCCTGCCGTCCACGGCGAAATACATGGTCATCGATCTCGATTCCTTCAGTTGGGATGTGGCCGGCCCTTACTACTACTTGGACGACCTGGCCGTTTCCCAGCCCTGGACGGGGGGCAATGTCTTTTTGAGCGCCAACACGCCGCCGGCAGAACCGGTGGTCTTCAACTTCACCGCAACGAAAAAGGCGGGGGGAACAGAAACGGCTTCCAAGACCATCAGCGGGTATGTGACGTCCTTTGCGACGCCCCTGTCGCCGACGGGCAGCGTCAACACCACACCCACCTTTTCCTGGAACGCTGTCCCTGGCGCCACTTCTTATTCCGTGCAGGTTTCCGATGCCAACGGCAACCGCATCTGGAATCAGTACGCCATTCCTCCGTCCACAACGAGCGTCGTTTACAACAGCGACGGCAAGGGACCGGCCCTGGTAAACGGTCAGACCTACCGCTACGACATCGTTACCTCCATCTTCACCAACGGGATGGACAACGAGTCTTTTGTCACGGGCAGCTTCACCTACACGGGGAGCGCCTCCCAGACCATCTCCTTCAGCGGCTGGGTGAAAACCGCTCCCAACTGGCCGGCAACGGACAACATGACGGCCGCGGCCGGCGCCGTGGTCAAGGCCTACCTCGCCGGAACGACACCGACCCAGGTGGGAACAACGGCTGCTGTCGATGTCTCCACCGGGGCCTTTACCGTCACGGGGATTCCGGCGAACACCACATTCTATCTGGTGGCAGAGCCTCCGACAGGCTATCTGCCCGCTGTGAGCAAACTCATGATGGGCGCGGCAAATATCCAGGCATACCTGCCCTTCGTCCTCTTTTCGCCGACCCAGTATTCCACTACCCTGGGGAATACAGCCGGAACCGGCATCATCATCGGCCGGGTGGCAATGAAAAACAGCCCGACCAGTTTCCAGGCTGGGGCGACTGTTGAGGCCCGGACCTGGACACCCGGAACACCTCCGGTTCTCGGTGATCCCCTGCCGGTCACCTATTCCGGGGGAGGATCAGCGACGGCATCCGACGGCATCTACATGGTGAAAAACGTCCCCTCGGGGACTCTGGTGCAACTCGTGGCGACTCTGACCGGCCATACCTTCGAATTCAACGGCGCCATCGTTCCGGCCCAGGGCGGTCAAGTTTCGGAAGAGTCCTTCTTCGCGACGCCGGGATCGGCGGTTCAGGTCATGGTCTATCCGAACGAGGCCATGTTTTTGACGGCAACAGGGAACACGACCCTGATCGATTTCCAGGATAGGAACACATCGGCAGGCAGGGCAGCCTTTGCCGGCAATGAGTACGCCGGCCAGGGAATCACCTTCTCCTCCCCCAACAGCCAGCCGTTGTGGGTCTATCCGCCGCCTGTAAGCTTCTGGACATGGCCCTCCAACTACCTCTCGCCGGGAAATGCCCCCTTCGAAGGCGGAGACAGCAACGGGGACAGCCTCACCCTGACTTTCTCTCCTGCGGTAGCGGCCGTAGGCTGGACCTTCCTTGACATGCCGAATCCCAATGCCGTCACGATCCGGTTGTACGACGTGAGCAACAACCTGATCCACGAAACAGCCAACGGTGCAGGGATCAGTGTCGCTCAGGACAACAGTGCCTTCTGGGGTGTTGTCTCACCGGTGCCCATCGCCAGGGTGGAAATCATCGATACGGCCGATAACGGAGATGATATCGCGTATGACAATTTCCGCTTTGCCGTTACGGCGACTCCTGTGGTGCAAACACCGTTCAACGCCTATTCCTACCACCAGGATACGTCCTATTTCATCAACCTCTTCGTGGACGATCCGACCCGTGCCTTTACGGGGGTCACGGTCAACGGCCCCGGCCTGGATGGGAACGTGGGGTTGTCGTACATTGAGGCCAGGAAGCGTTGGGAAATCGCCGCCTCCATCCCGTTAGGTTCGACCCTTCCCACCGGGCCGCGCACTTACAACTTCACGGCGACCCCGGCCATTGGGACGCCCGTCACCGGTTCGAAGACGGTCAGCGTCTATGTGGAGGGGATTGCCACGAATCTGCTGCCTGCAGGCAACATCGCCACCGTCCCCACCTTCTCCTGGACCGGGGTTGCCGGGGCCACGGGATATGCGGTGGTCCTGGACGACCTGACCGCACAATCCAGCGGGGTCTGGTTCAGCCCGCAACTGACGCCTGAGCAGACCAGTATTCTCTATAATGGGGATGCCCTGGTTGCAGGTCATGACTATGCATACACGGTGATTTCTCAAAACAACTCGGACGGTAACAACAACTCGTCCTTTGCCCGGGGGCAGTTCACCTATACGGTGGCTGCTGCGGGCAACCTGATCCAGAATGGCGGCTTTGGCGGGAACCTGAACGACTGGGTGGTGAATCCGGCGGTCCAGACCGGGACGCCGCCCTGGACGCCCCTGATCGGGTCGGGCCCCTGGGTGAGCCTCCATCCCCAGACCTATGGTTTTGTGGGAACGATCCTTTATCAAAACCTCAACCTGACCAATGTTGCCGGGAAGAGCTTTACCGTGGGCATGAAACTGACCCGGGTCAGTGCACCGATGGACGGTGAAACCGTGGCCGTCTGGGTGACTTATGTCAATGCAACGGGTGGCCTCCAGAGGATCAAGGTCCTCCATCCCGCCAACAGCACCATTGAGACGAACACCCCTGTGACAGGGACCTTCGCCCTGCCCGAGGGGGCTCAGAGGCTGGTCAAGCTGGAGTTGGCCAAGGAGAATGACGGCGAATTCCATGCCACGGATGTCACCCTCTGGGCCGACGGCGTCACCGTCAACCCGCTACCACAGCTTACGGGGCTGTCGGCTACAAGCGGCGCCTATGGAACGACCCTGACCCTGAGCGGCGCCAATTTCGGTTCCACCCCGGGAAGCGTCAAGATCGGCGGCGTGTCGGCCAATGTCGTTTCATGGACCGATACGCGCATCGACGTTGCCCTGGCCGCACCCGTTCCGAGCGGTCCGGTCCTCGTCAACGTGGGGCAGGTGGAGAGCAACCTGTCGCCGGTATTCTATGTGACCTCTCCTTACTATACCATGACCCTGCTGAACCCGTCCCTCAAGGTCATCAAGGGCCAGGCAGCAGAGTTTCTCCTGAGGTCGGATTTCTTCAACGGCTTCACCACAGCGGGGATCAACCTCGGGCTTCAGGGAGGCGATGCATCGACCCTGGCGGGCAAGGCGACGTTCCTGCCCGTTCCCGTCAAGGGCGCCGGCGGGACCATGCTGAAGATCGATACGTCTTCCCTGGGTGCCGGGACCTATTCGACGGAGATCCAGGCGAACAACGGCGGTCAGATCCTTCCCGTCGGCACGTTCAACCTTCAGGTGGTGACGGTGAGCGATATCCGGTTCTACGAGATGGATTACAGTCAGACCCCTGCCGTCAAGAATTACTTTACAACAAAGACCGTGATGAAACAGGGTCAGTTCTATGCCAATGCGGAGGTGATTGGCTCGGATGGACAGATCTTCGCCGGGGATCCCGGGTTGGTCCGCCTGACGGAGGTTCCGGCAGCCGCGCCGCGCTTGGGCATTTATGACAGCATGTGGGGGAGCGACCTCTACGCCCTGTGGAACGGTTCCACCACCCTCCGGGCAACAGCGCCTGACGGGGTGTATCGGGATTTGGGGATCACCGTCAATTATCCCACGGATTCCTATATCTCAAGCATCGGCCTCAGCGGTGCCACCGGAACCTCCGGCATTCCTCCTGTGTACAACAACCGGAGCGAGGCCCTCTATTGGTACGCCCAGGGGACGACGGGGCTGGGATGGATTGGGATCAGCACTGCGGGATTGATGAACTTCGACAATGATTTCCTGGACAAGCTGGTACGTTCCCAGGATGGCCTGTCCGCCTCCTCCACGTTCAATCTCCTGAATCGGCCCGTGGATATCGGCACGGCTATCCTCTCTGTCGCAACCAACGACAGCAACGCAACGGCCGCCATCCCCCTGACGACGGTCAACGCGCCCGGAACGGGCCTGATGGCCTTCGGCATCCGGAGCCTGGATCCCATGGCTTTCGCCGAGATGTTTCAGGTCTCCTTCTTCAACACAGAGGGCCAACTGCAGTTCAGCAGGCAGGTCTTCGCCATGCACCACATGGGGTACAAGCCGGTCCTGGTGGGGAATATCCCCCCGGGGACCTACAAAATCCTCTTCGCGCCTGAAAACCCCAATGTGAAACCCCAGTGGTGGCCCAACGCGATGGATATAGCCGGAGCCGCTCCGGTGACCTTCACGGCGGACCAGACCACGGGAGACATCTACTTCTTTGCCTCGCCCCAGCCGACCGGTGCCACGTTGACCCTCACCCCCCCTGTCCAGAACCTGACCTCGACGCAGGCTGTGACCGGCAGCGTGTCCGTGACGGCCAGCACCCCCGATCTGGCCTGGTCCGCCTCCAGCAACGCCGACTGGATTACGGTTACCTCGGGCTTTTCGGGGCTGGGTAACGGCGTCGTCCAGTTTGCGGTTGCGGCCAATACAACGGCGGATTCGCGGACGGGAACCATTGCCATCGGCGACCAGACCTTCACCGTTATCCAGCCCGGCACGACGAGCGTCCTCAAGGGCGATCTCAATGGCGACGGCAGGATCGATCTCACCGACGCACTCCTGGCCCTGGAGGTCCTGGCGGGAAGATCTCCTACAAGCATCCGCGCCAATTACGCCACGTCCGGGGCGGATGTGAACGGCGACAATCGGATCGGCCACCATGAACTGGAGTATATCCTGCAATTTGTGGGCGGTCTAAGGCAATAACGCAAACAACCGTGGCCGGGCTGCTGTTCCACGGCTCGGCCACGGTTTTTGTTGAGACGTAGCGATTTCCGTTTTTTCAGCCTAGCCGGTCCAGACAGGTCAGGTTTTTTTTACTTTTGCCCCTTCACTGGTTGTGATAACCGAAAATTGACCAGGAAACGGGGGTAGTGATAACCGAAAATTGATCACCCTGAGACGAACGTATCCTGATCCCGGGTCGTGATGCCCATCGGCCGGCTTTTGCCCGTCGAGATTGAGGAACCAAAGTTCGAAAAATGGGGGGAAAGACCCTTTGTCGGGATCAAAGCTGCAGCGTCAGTGAGAGGGCCATCATGGGTGCTGTTTTGAAATCGTCGGATCCCAGTTCGTTGCCGTTGCTGTCGGCGATACGCATCTTGCCGTTGAAGGACGCCCCTCCATAAAGATCGAGATTGAAGTCCCTGCCCATCCGGTACGTCAGCCTTGCATAGCCCACCGTCGAGTCCATCTCGCCGATCCCGTTGGGGGCCACTCCGCGGTCATCGAGACGGAAACGGAGTGACCGGTAGGCACCCCCCGCCGCGATCTCCCAGCGATCAGAGATCCGATAGGAAAGCTCCAGACCTGCCGGACCGGCGGGGCTCGTGCGGAAGGGATTGTTGAGTCGCAGTTCCTCCGTGATCTTCCAGTCGATGATGATGTAGGGAAAGCTCTTTGTTTCCGCCATGCGGCTGAAAACACCTGCGCCGGCACCCATGGTGAACCCGGGACTGACGCGGTAGGACACGGCGAAAATCGCCCCGTAGCCGAGGGCATCCTTCCCGGTGGCGACGCCCGATTCGCCATACCACTCCACCTGGGGAGCGGTGAAGAGCGACCAGTCGTCGGTCATGCGGTAGCTGACAGGCAGTCCGGCGGAAAACCGGTGGATGTCGCTCCAGGGGTCCACTCCCGCGAAAGCAGTCGTGCCGGAGAAGTGAAATTTCTCGAATTCGTAACCCAGGCTGATGCCTGCCCGCAGCGAGTTCGTGACGGGCGTCGATGTGTCGAATTTAAATCCGTAGCGCTGAACGCTGAAGCTGCCGCCTTGGCCGAAATCGGACTCGAACTGGTTAATTGGCGAAAACGAGAAAGAGTACACCGTTCGGTCCGTGTCCCTGGATCGGGCAGGCTGGGCCTGGACGCCGTTGGGAAATGTAGTCAACAACAGGGCCGCAAACAGGAGGATGGCGGGGTAAAGCACGCGCATTGATAAAAAGTTGCTTTGCATGGGTTGAAAATATGGAAGACGGTTTTGTATGTCAAGACGATTTCTTGACATCCCCTGCGGGTGCATTCGCGGGCAGCCGCACACCCCGCCGGACCCGCGCCGACGATCGCGACATCACATTCAATCATACTCTGAGCTCATTGAGGGTCCCTTACATTTGCTGTCAACCATCATTGATAAAAGCTGGACGGGATCTGTTCAGAACTCATTTACAGGCGGATAGTGCCGCATAGTAACCGCATAGACCATGAACGCCTCCGCCGGGTGGGGTGGAGGAGGAGCAAAGATAGATATTTTTTGCCGATGTCCGGTAGGGATTCAGGGAAGCAATGGGCCGGGTATAAAGCTGAGACAGATCCTGGATGCCACCGTTGATATCCCCCCCCACGTAGTTTGCATTGTACTGTTCCATGGCCGGTGCAGAAAGGACGCTTCTTGCCAGGATCACCTCGCGGAATCCCGGTGCGTAGCGTTCGATCTTGTTTTCAATGAGCGTTGACATATCCGCGGCCGATCCATGGGGTACGTGGCAATAGGCCCATGCCGTATGTCTGCCGGCAGGCGCGCGCGAGGGATCGAAAAGACTCTGCTGGGCAAGGATGATATACGGAGATGGCGACACGTTTCCCGCACGGACTTCACGGATTGAGGCTGCGATCTCCTCAAATGATTCGCCCAGATGCACCGTCCCGGCCTTTCTGCAGATATCGGCTTTCCATGGGATCGGCTCTTTGAGGGCCCAATCCA
>Ga0208197_1003454_pt1 | contig 12603 bp, 6 predicted proteins | sample AD_JPNNA4_MetaG_FD_184444 | JGI IMG/M metagenome (GOLD analysis project Ga0208197, IMG submission 184444) | Active sludge microbial communities of municipal wastewater-treating anaerobic digesters from Japan - AD_JPNNA4_MetaG (SPAdes) (version 2) | ecosystem: Engineered > Bioreactor > Anaerobic >...
AGGGAACAAAGGCTTGCCTGTAAAGTATCGATATGTACGGTTTTTCATACTATAATCCTCAAATGGGGGCAATTGTTCAGTCGATTGATAGAACGTAATCGGCAAACGGCCGCCAGGGTTAAAATTGCCAAGCAAAACATCAGCAATAGCTGTTCCGCCTTCCTGTCCGGGATACCATGCCTCAACAATCGCATCAAGGTTCTCATTTTCCCAATCAAGGCCAATAGCACTACCTGACATTAGCACCAAAACAACAGGTTTACCAGTTTTTTTGAGCAACTTAAGCATTTTCCGCTGAACCTCGGGTAATTCAATAGAAGTTCTGTCGCCTCTGTCAAAACCAGGATAAGGGACATTCATCTCTTCACCTTCCAGCTCGGGAGAAAGCCCTCCAAAATAAACGATCACATCACTTTTTTCAGCTTCGGCAACAACTTTATCAGCAAGGGTTTTATCCAGATAGCTCCATTTCAGGCTGGCAACAGCACCGCCTCCAGCTTGAAAATATTCAATTTTAATGGCATGTTTTTCGCCCTTATTAAGTTTTATAGCCTTTGTAAGAGTATAAGGCGATTGTCTCTTCCACTCTTCCAAAAAAAGCTTATTGTCAATCCAAACCCTAAAGCCGTCATCTCCGGTGAAAGAAATGTAATATTCAGCTGTTTCAGAAGCCGTAAGCTCACCTGTCCAGCGGATAGAAATATTGGTAGCACTTACCCCTTTTGCGGGGAACTGGCTATCCCACTCATAATCAATCGTAGTATCAATTTTAGTCAAGATAGGGGTCCCCTCAAAATTGAGGTTATTGAAAATTTCAGCTTTCAACCCGGGTTTTCCTTCAAAGCTCAGATTGGCGGCATTAACAGGCTTTCCGGACAAAGCTTCAGTAACCAGGCCATTCATTTCGTTGGTATAAACTTTATTTTTAGGCAACAAAGCCGCTTTTAGGCCTTCAAGAGGAGTAACAACTTTTGAAGGGATTCCGTTGTAATTGCCATACATAGTCCTTGAAGCTTCACAATTGGGGCCAAGGATAGCAATTTTTGTCAAAGTCTTCCTGTTGATTGGCAATACGCCATTATTTTTGAGCAAAACAATAGACTGGCGGGCAGCGTTCAAAGATAGCACCCTGTTTGCCTTACTATCATTAGAATACATTGATATTGTATCGTAAGGCACAGAACCCTTAGGCTCAAACATACCAAGCTTCATTCTGGCCATCATAAGACGTTTGAGCGAAACATCTATATCGGCTTCAGTAACCAGGCCTTTTTGAATGGCAACTTTTAAATTAGAGAAACAATCGCCACAATTGAGGTCTAACCCGCTTTTTAGCGAGATAGCAGCCGCTTCTTCAGGTGTTTTAGCTATTTTGTGCGTACGATAAATATCATCCACAGCATCGCAATCAGAAACAACAAAACCTTCAAAGCCCCATTTTTTGCGAAGAAGGTTATTGAGCAAATCGTCAGAGGCAGAACAAGATTTGCCACGGAAACGATTGTATGCGCTCATCAACGAGTATGCTTTACCTTCTTTGATGCAGGCCTCAAATGCCGGGGTATAAGTCTCGAGAAAATCATGCTGGGAAACATCTATATCAAACTCATGCCTCAACTTTTCTGGCCCGCTATGTACAACAAAATGCTTAGGAGTGGCAATAGTGGCATAAAACTTGGGGTTGTTTCCCTGAAGCCCTTTAACAAAAGCTACTCCGTAACGGGCAGACAAATATGGGTCTTCGCCATAAGTTTCCTGTCCCCTGCCCCATCGTGGATCCCTGAATATATTGACATTGGGCGACCATACAGTCAGCCCTTTATAACGGCTTCGGTCGTTATGTTTGATAGCGTCATTGTATTTAGCCCTAAACTCTGTGGCAATGGTTTTAGCAATTACATACATCAATGAATCGTTCCACATGGCAGCCAATCCTATTGCCTGAGGAAATACTGTTGCATATCCGGCACGTGCCACGCCATGCAGGCCTTCATTCCACCAGTTATACGCCGGAATACCAAGCCTTTCGACAGCAGGAGCAACATCCATCATCTGCGAAATCTTTTCATCCAGTGTCATCTGGGCAACAAGGCTGTCCACCCTTTGTTCAAAAGGCAAATCGGGGTTTAAATAAGCAACACTTTGAGAAAAGCCATTAAATAGGAGCAATGAGAAAACTGCAAAAAATAAAAAACGCTTCATATCATATCAAATTAGTAAAGTATTCAAATCAATTATTTTGCATTTAATAGCACATCAATCAGCTCAAAATCAGGGTCCGCGGATTTTTTCTTTTCCATATCAAAGGTATAAATTCCAAACTCGCCTTTATACTCCCAGTTTGCCCAGGCAATACCTTGTTCTTCAAAAACGCTTACTATATCTTTATAATAATTAAGCCTGTCGGCACGAGGGACAGTAGGCAAACAGCCAAATTCGCCACAATAAAGTTGCAGCCCCTTCTTTTTGGCAAACTCAACAGCAGGTTTAAACATCTCTTTAAATGTTTCTTTGGTAAATGGCTGAGCTACTTCACTCAAAACCCCTTTAACATCAGCTTTAACAGTGTCGAGGTAATTTTTCAGGTCTTCATCCGACACAATTTTACCAGGGTAAGTAACCTTACCATTGAAATATTTCAGTGGTGTCCAATGGGCAGTATAATGAGTAAAGACAAGAGGCGAATAGCAATGGAAGCTGATAATAATATTTTTGTCATGCGCAGGAATCTTCATTTTAGGGATATTAGAAACTATCTGCCACATATTAGCCCCAATGACAATAGTCCTTTCAGGTTCTAATTTTCTGACGGCATCGTAAGCTTTGGTGTACAAGATATTCCAATCTTCGTCTGTCGGGGCCACTGCCTCATTGAGCAATTCGTATGCAACCATATTGGTAGGGTATTTGTTCAACACAGAAGATAATTTCTCCCAAAGGTCAACAAAATGGGATTGAGCAGCGGTATCAGCCCATAATGCATTAGATCCACCTTCATTTGTTGCATTAAAATAATGAGAACGTATAATATGCAAATCGACAATGGCACGTAAATCATAAGTAGCGCACCAATCAAGGCATGTAATAAGATGTTCAAAGGCCTTTTGGACAGGCTCGCCCTTTTCATCCCAAAATTCGGCTTCATCAATAGGGATACGGACATGATCATACCCAATACTATCAATAAACCTGATATCGCTTTCTTTGATGTAAGTGTATTTGGGTTCCCATCCGAAATCCTGCGAAAGCCAGTGGCTAAGGTTTACACCTCTTTTAACAATAAACCTTTCCTGCGATTTATCTTTATTAACACAAGAAGTCATTACGGCTAAAGCACTTAACGCTAAAAAAAACAGTTTTCTCATAATTTAAAGTGTTGTTTAAATTACGAATTTAATAAAAGTAATCATGATGAAACTTAGAAAGATGTTAAAAAGGATACCTTACGCGGTTCTTTTTAGCTGTTTTTTTTGTAGCCTTACGTTTGGGAGCAGGTTTCTTTTTTTTCTTCTTCTTAACATCTTTTTTCTTTTTCTTGGCAGGCTTTTTTCTTTTCTTAGAAGCCAGTGCCATTAATGCATGCGAAGCGGTATTGGCCTGAATATTTTCAACAATAGGGCCAGCAGTGAAAAGAAAAACTAAAAGAAAGACAATGTAGCGCATACATATTTTTTTTGCATAGATACAAAAATAAATTTATTAGATAAAATAAAAATGAATAAAATCATCTAACACATAAGCACCTAAGTAAGCTGAAATATTAAACCCAAATTAAGCATTAAAAATGCTTAATCGATTAAAAAATTGAAATTCAATAATTTAATAAAACTTTTCAAACAATTCTAAATCAGCTTGTAAGAGGTAAATGATTGGTATATAAATTAGTAAAACAAAAATTTAAAATAATGATTTTTTTAGAAAAGAAAAATTGGTATAATTGAAAAAAGTATTATTTTTGCGCCTCGATTGATGAGCGAATCAGTTGCAATTAATAGTTTCGGGGTGTGGCGCAGTTGGCTAGCGCACCTGCTTTGGGAGCAGGGGGTCCTCCGTTCGAGTCGGAGTACCCCGACAACGCAAACAGTAAGGCTTGCAGAAAGGCAAGCCTTATTTGTTTACTAAGTGGGTTAAGCATTAATCCATTTGCTTTATTTCATCCGTAAATAAATTTATAAACAAGGTCGGATGAACCCCGAAGGGCTCTCCGAAGAGGAAAACTCGCATGATGAATTTTCATCCTTGTTTGTGTTTAAGGAATCATGCTCGTTTCATCATAATAATATTTCCTTTTCAAGGAATGATAGCTTGTCCCGTCTTTGGCGGAAGAACACCCCTGTTCGCTATTTTATAATTAAAGTGTTTGTGTTTTCCAAACATGGGTGTTTCATTTTTTTAATAAAATACATTTTCTTTATCGTTTATACTGCGAAGGAGTAGCCCCAAAATATTCTTTGAAACTTTTGGTGAAATAAGCAAATGAATTAAACCCTACTTTTTCTGCAATTTCAGAAATCTGGAAATTAGAATTGATGAGTAAATCAGCAGCCTTTTTCAACCTGACAATTCTTATAAACTCATTTACCGATTGGCCTGACAGAGCGTCAATCTTTCGGTAAAGCTGAGCCCTGCTTACGCCCAGTTCAGAGGCAAATATATGTACGTCAAAATTGGGGTCTAACAAGTGTTTTTCAACTATTTCATACGCTTTTTTCAAGAAATTTTCGTCATGAGCAGAAGGTGAGATTTCTTTTGGAGTGGCATCAGGCTCTTTGATGAAAATCTTTCGCAGGGCAATTCGCGACAGGATTAGGTTGTCCAGACGGGCCTTTAAAACCTGGATGTTGAATGGTTTAGCAATATAATCATCGGCTCCACTTTCAAGGCCTTCGATAGTATTTTCATCGGTATCTTTGGCTGTAAGCAATACAAAAGGCACGTGGCTTGTCCGGTCGTCAGTTTTAAGTTTTCGGCAAAGTTCAATACCGTCTATCCCGGGCATCATGATGTCGCTTAGTATAATGTCCGGGATAACTTCAACCGCTTTTTCATAAGCAGACCATCCATCGGCAACGGCAATAATTTTGTATTTCGAGCTCAACTCACTGCAGATATAATTTCGCATATCCTCATTGTCTTCTGCAATAAGCATCAATGGTTGTTGTTCAAAACTGACAGGCTCTTCGGGTTTGCTTATATTAGCAGGTTCATTACTGACAAGCTTTACAGGAGTGTCGTTATATGTTTCATTAGCGAATGGGGCAATTTTGGATGGATTTTCGCCAAACTCTTTTTTAAAACAGATGGTAAAATAATTGGGGTCGCTAAAACCTGTTTGATAAGCTGCTTCAGAGACTCTCAAACGTCCTTCTTTAATAAGCTGATAAGCCTTTTTTAAACGTATAGATTTAATAAGGTTATTAGGGGTTGTGCCTGCTATGTATTTTATTTTTCTATGCAATTGGGCAATACTTAATGCAAAATGTTCAGACAGCATCTCGATACTCAATTTTTGGTCCATCATGTTTTCTTCAATAAAAAGTTTTAAGTCAAGAATAAAATCAATATCCTTTTGAGGTAAAACTTTTTCAAGGTTTTCGGGGGTTTCAATGCCCAAAAATTTATTGCGCAGCAGTTTTCTGTTTTCGGTCAACGAGGTTACCTGGGCATCAAGTACATTGATGTCAAAAGGCTTGGTGATGTATGAATCAGCCCCGGTAGAGAGCCCTTCTATTTGTTGTTCGGTGGTATTGTTTGCAGTCAGCATGATTACCGGGAGGTGCGAAGTATCAAAATTGTGCCGGATTTCTTTACAAAACTCATATCCATTCATGTTGGGCATTTGAACATCGGTAATGATAATGTCAGGGCTTGAGTCCCTGGCTTGTTTTAAGCCTTCCAATCCATCTTTTGCAGAGCAAACTTTATATTTTTTTTCAAAATGTTTGCACAAATAATCGCGAAGCTCCGAATTGTCTTCAACAATCAATAATGTTGGAAGATTGTATTGTTTCTTATTCTCAAAAAGCGGCAGGTTTTCGGTGCTTTCTTTAGTCTCAATGGGTTGTGCAACAGGCCCAATAATTGCGGGAGCTTCTATGTTGAGGTGCAGATAAGCTTCCTGCCCGGATGGGATAATAACGGTAAATGTTGAGCCATGTCCTAAAGTTGATTCAACGTTGATTTGACCAAGGTGTATTTCTACTAACTCTTTTACTATTGACAATCCAATACCTGTACCATCCTGGTTTAACAAACTTGAGTTTTGGACTTTAAAGAAGCGGTCAAAGATTTTGTTTTTTTCATTTTCAGGGATGCCTATGCCGGTATCAACAACTTCAAATTTGATATATTTTTGATTATCAACAATTTGCTCTTTTATCTTTAGTGAAATTTGACCACCTTTTCCGGTAAATTTCAATGCATTGGACAATAAGTTCCAGAGAATTTTTTCAATTTTGGAGGCATCAACATAACCAGTCAAATTTTCTTCGACTGCATAATTGAAATTTATTTCTTTGTGCTTACACTCTTCTTTGAATGCTTCGTAAATATCAGCCACAATAGCTGAAATGCGGGTTTCGGAAATTTCTAACACATATTGTTTTTGGGTAACTTTTCGAAAGTCCAGCAAGTCGGTGATTAATTTGTAAAGCCGTTTTGAATTTCGGCTAATAATCATGAGTTTGTTTACCTGCTCGGGGTTGAGGTTGTCGGACTGCAACAAGTCGTTGACCGGGGCATCAATCAGGGTTAAAGGCGTTTTCAAATCATGCGAAACATTAGTAAAAAACGAAAGTTTCTTTTCGGTCAGTTCATGTTCTTTTTGAATTTTGAACTCAGAGATTTCTTTTTCTTTTTTCAGTTCGAGCCTTTTGAGATAGGCATATACCGAAAGATAAAGTATAGTTACGAAGATTATAAAATACACTAAAAAAGCATACCAACTCAGGTACCATGGGGCCCTGATGTGTATTACGATGCTGGTTGTCGCGCCGTCTTTTGCTTTATCGGCACTTTTTACCTCAAAAGTGTATTGGCCGGGGGAAAGGTTAGTAAAATTGGCAAAATTAGTTTTGGTCAGGTACGTCCAGTTTTTTTCCAATCCTTTTAACCTATACGCGTAATTGTGGTATTTCAGGAAGTTTTTGTCTTTTTTGAAAAAATGGATAGAAAAAGAGTTTTTGTTGTAAGGGAGCCAAATTTCTTTAGTTTCTTCCAAAGGTTTTTTAAGCAATTGTATGCCTTCAATATTCCTGATACTTTGATTTTGAAAAACAATATCCGAAATTATCATATCAGCTTTTGAAGAACCCGAATTTACTTTTGACGGGTCAATAATGGTAAACCCGGCCAAAGAACCAAAGATAATACGGCCATCATTGGTTTTGGCAGATACCCTGTCGTAAAATTCGTTGGCAGGGAGCCCGTCGTTGAGGTTAAAATTCAACACTTCGTCTGTCTGGGTGTTGAGCCTGCAAATGCCTGAGATACTGCTAATCCACAAATATTGGTCATTTTCAGGTTCAATCCTTGACAGGTTGTTTGAAGGCAGACCATCTTTGGTGGTGTATCTTTTGAAATATTTACCGTCAGCAGAGATACACACCAGGCCACTTGTAGAAGCAATCCAATAGCGGCCTTTTTTGTCCTGGTAAAAATCTACCATGTAGCTGTTGAGTTTTTTGTTCATCTCCTGAAATTTGTTTTCCAGGATATTTTCTTTCCAGTTCACTGCATAGAGGCCTTTGTCGGCAATTAAAGCCAGCAGTTTGCCATGTTGGTTTTTGCGCAATGAATTTATAAGCAAATAAGTAATATTGCTGCCTTTTGAGTTTAGCTCAAAAACGTCAGTTTTTTCAGTTTCGATATTAAAGTGCAATAATATGTTGTTTTGAAACTGGGTAAGAATAAGAAGGTTTGACTTGTCAATTTCGGCAATATGCACTATTTGCTGCATCTCATTGGGGCTACTGCTGCTGGGATGAAATGTTTTAATAAGTTTGAGGTCTGAAGAATATTTTCCCAAAAGCCCGTCATAAGTACCAATCCACAAGTTGTTATAAGCATCAACATTAATGGCAGTGACTTTGTTGCCATTCAAATCTTTTCTCAACTTCTCGCTACTAAGATTTTTGAAGCGATTGGTATTTTCGTTCCATACAGAAAGCCCGTAATTAGTGCCAAAGTAAATAAGCGGCTGTTTTACAAAAACAGAAACGCCTTCGTTGGCAACCAGCGAATTTTCGTTTCCTTTTTCGGGAAGGATATTCTGAAATAACAGGTTGTCTGGCAAAATACAGGTTAAGCCAGCACCAAATGAAGCCAGCCAAATTTCATTGTTTTTGCCGGGATAAATATCGTAAATGCTATTGCTATTTACAGAGGCTTCTGTATTTTTGCTACGGCTCAAAGTCCTGATATATTTGAGGTTATTGTCAAAAACGATAATACCGTTGCCATCTGTGGCCAACCAGATTTCGCGGCCAACTTTTGCAAATTTTTTAGGGAAATAATGATTAGCAAACTCAAGTTGTACCAGCTTTCCATCTTCCGGGATGCAATATAATTGGCCATTATAGCAGCCAACAAATAGTTTGTCGTCAATTTTGTTAATCAGGGCAACATATTTGCCCTGAAGGTATTTGGCCAGAATATTTTGTTTGTTGTTTCGGTTTACAAGCCATACGCCATCTGTGCTTTTGGCCAGCCATATACCTTCTTTTGAAATGAAAAAATCGGCTAGGTCGCTGGCTTTATAAAAAACTTCAAATTTATTGCCAACAATCTTGCCAATGCCCGAATACATGATAAAGTAAATATCGTTCTCAAATTCCTGTACTTTGGGGATAAAGCCTTCAACAATAATATCAAACTGATTGGTCAAACGGTTATATTTATACAAGCCTTTTCCGGTGGCAGCCCAAAGGGTATTGTGCGAATCGTACAACAGGCCGAAAACGCTAACACCTGCTAATTCTTTGTAGCTATAAAAAGAGTTGCCGTCATATTGGGCTATCCCGTTGGTAGTCCCTGTCCATAAATAGCCATATTGGTCTTGTTCAATGCAAGTGGTGATATTGCGCGGGAGACCATCCACTTCTGTGAAGTGCAGGTATTTTTCTTGTTCGGTCGAAAATATATCGAGCGAGAGCCCCAATAAGAGTATTAAATAAATGATTTTTATTTTAAAGTGCAGATGTATTGGCATTAACAACAAGTTTTAGTGAATGTATATGAAGTTGTTGCTTATAAGTGTAATATGAAATAGGGCATTAGAGCGTAATTATAATCATTGTCTCATTGAAAACGTGTTAATTTTAATACAAATGCGATAAAAATTCAAAGATTTTAGAGATTATTTTCAAGACCATGGAGAAATACAAGATATAGTTTTGGTTAAAAGCTGGTTTAAAAAGCCCACTATTTAACCAAATATATTGTTTAACTCAAAGTAAGTTGATGTTTTTCAAAAGTGGGGGCATCAGCTCTTTGGACTAATAACTAACCAAATTATGAAAAAAATTTTTATTGCTTTGCCTTTATTGGCAATGTCATTTTTTGTATTCGGGCAAAACGACAGTATTGTCTTAGCCGATTACGAAACAAACAGTGTTTATCCGGCACGGACTTATGGCTGGAACGACAACTGGGGTTTGACGATTGGAGTTGACAACCCAACAAAAGATGCCGTTAACCCGAGTGAAAAAGTAAGCAGCATACACCTTACAAATCAGTGGGGGCATGCTATAGTGTTGAACAATTTTGACGAACCTGTGAGCCTGGCAATGTACCCAAATGTGAAACTAAAAGTTTTGTCAGATTCTGCAGTGTCAAAAAAAGTAGGTATTAATATAATCGATGTCAATGATTTTGCAGTGTATGCAGAAGTTACATTGCCAGCAGACGTAAATAGTAAGTGGGCAAATGTTGTGGTAAATTTTGCCGAAAAGGTAACCTCCACCCCGGTTAGTTTTATCAGCAAAATAGAGATTTATATTGACCGGGGCACAGGTGATCCGGCTGTCGGCAACAAGCACAACAAATACTTTGTGGACGACATTCGCTTTACAGGGCCCAAAGCCAATATAACAGAAACCGATATGGTTACTTTGTTCCAGGAGTCATTTTCGGACAATGCCTGGTGGATGTCTGAAGATTATGACGGTTGCAAAAGCTCGGGTTACAAAAAACTTGAAGATATGAGGAGTATCCAGTGGGGCGGTTCGGCATTAACAGCACAATCTAAATTTTATAACAGCACAGACTCGTTATTGATGGTCATGGTTGACTGGAACGGCAAAGGTGTGGCCGAACTTCGTCCTTTTGCTTCACGCCCCGGGTTAAGCTCTCTTGTATTAAAAGACATAGCAATAGCCGGAATGAAGAATATGAAACTAAAGTATAACCTGAGGTGGAAAGAAGCCCCGGCAAGTTACAGTCTTGCACCAACTGTCGAGTACAAAGTAGATGGAGGCAATTGGGCTGCTGTTACAACTTCAAGTATTTTACCATCGGGTACAGGCACCTGGGCCAATGATATTGAATATGATTTTAGCGCAGTCAGTGGAAAAAACATTAGCCTGAAAATCAGTAACCTCACTACCGCAAAATGCCTTCTTGACGAAATACGGTTTATCGGCAATATGGTATTTGCAGATAGTGTAATTGTAGCCGGCACAGATAATGTTTCTGAAATTAACGTTGATAATGGGACCCTGCAAATGCTTGATACCATTATGCCGCAGATTGCCTCGCAAGATGTAATCTGGTCTGTTGAAAACGGGACAGGTATGGCCAGCATCAGCCAAAGTGGATTACTTAAAGCCATCAAAAATGGGACAGTAACAGTAAAAGCACGTGCTAAAGATATCTGGGGCACAAAAGTCGGGAAGAAAACAATCAACCTGTCAAACCAGATTTATTATGTGGACAGCATCTCGATAAAAGGCAAAGACGGGGTATTTGCTATCAACAAAAGTGGAGATACGTTGGATATTATCATTGAAGCTTTCCCTGAAGCTGCCCATAATAAAAAGCTCAATATTACCTTAAAACCCGTTGGCGATAAAGTTGCAGCAGTATTTGAAAACAACAAGTTAATCCCTGTTTGCGATGGACAAGTATATATTGTGGCCCAGGCTACAGATGGGTCAGGAATAAAAGACTCAGCCCTTTTTACACTTACCAACCAGGTACCGCTTAAAAGCATTGCGTTTACAAAACAAGCAGATACCATTAAAACAGTGTATGGAAAATTAAAGCTGGAAGTAAGCTTTGACCCTGACACAGCATCAAATAAGTCTATTGTTTATTCACTTATTTCAGAAGGGGCATCGGCTGTCATAACACTTAGCCCCAACGGCAATATCTTACCAAAAGCAAATGGCAAAGCCCTGGTTAAAGTGTCATCTGCCGTAAACCCAGCCATTGCCGATACTATATTGATTGTAGTCGAAAATTATCCGGTTTGGAAAGAATTTAATGTAGCCACCAAAGTTGACACAACCCATATCAGCAACAACAATGATTTTTCGGTTAAAGGAAAAGCGGCCTGGGATAGCAAATACATTTATTTGCACTTTGATGTTACCGATGATTCCATTTATGCTGTTGGTAAAGAAAGCACATGGATGCTTGACAATTTTGAGATATATTTTGATATGAACAATAACAAAACACCTGCGTGGCCACGCGGTCAAAGTATCTGGCCTTCATCTTTTGATGGAGAAAAAGGGACACACCAATTGCGTATGATACCCGGCATGCCGTTTGATTCGGTCAATACAACCTTCAAAGGTTGGGCTGTTCAGAAATATGAAGTAACCAGCTCAGGGTATAATTTTGACCTTCAAATAACTATTGATTCCTTATTAAAGGGGTATGTCCCTGAAGTTGGTAAAGAAATAGGTTTTGACGTTTTGGCCAGTGATAATGACAATGCTCCATATTATCGTGACCAACTATCAATATTTGCCCCGCTGGGTTCAATATGGTGCGATGCAGCATTGTGGGGCACCGTAAGATTTGCCCCCGATGGAGGTTTTGAGGTAGTTAATGACACTATAAAACCAACCGAAGCCATAAACCTTGCCGCAACAAAAGGCAACAAGCAGGTACTTCTTTCATGGGACGCAGCAACAGACAACATTGTTGTAGATAAATACGTCATTTTAGTAAACAACAAGCCTGTTGAGACTATCTATGCCCAGAAAACTAAAAATTCATACGTGGTAAAAAATATCACCCCGGGAGATTATAAATTTGGTGTAATAGCTGAAGATGTAGCAGGCAACCAGTCGGCCCAGGCAAGTATTTCTTATACTTACACAGGCGTTAAAGGGTTAGAAGTAAATAGTTTTACAATATATCCCAACCCTTCATCATCGTTTATTTCTTTCGGTAACGAAAGTATGATTAATGTCAAAATTTTCAACGCGGCAGGACAAATGGTGCTTCTCAAATCTGTCGAGCCAGGCGAAAGAATTGATATTTCTTCGCTGAAAACAGGTATTTATAATGTTAGGATTATGGGAGAAAATAGCGTTTCAGTTTTAAAGTTAGTTAAGAAATAAAATCTTATTTCTAAAAGACTTTTGGAGAGGG
>Ga0208197_1003462_pt1 | contig 12582 bp, 16 predicted proteins | sample AD_JPNNA4_MetaG_FD_184444 | JGI IMG/M metagenome (GOLD analysis project Ga0208197, IMG submission 184444) | Active sludge microbial communities of municipal wastewater-treating anaerobic digesters from Japan - AD_JPNNA4_MetaG (SPAdes) (version 2) | ecosystem: Engineered > Bioreactor > Anaerobic...
AGGATCCAGACCAGGACGAAGAAATTCACGATCTGCGCCACGAACGTGAACCAGTCGATATGCATGGTCAGTGGGCCGCTTTCGTGATGAAGTGGTTCCAGAAGGGGTTCGCCAGGAGGAGGATCATTGCGATGACGAAACAGTAGATCGCCATCGATTCGATCATCGCGAGGCCGACGAACAAGGTGCGGGTGATCGGGCCGGCTTCGTCCGGCTGTTTTGTCAGGGCTTCCAGCGCCGCAAGAATGGCTTTCATTTCGCAAAAGGCGGGGGCCACCGTGCCGAGGAACATCAGGGCGCCCGCCGCGATCATCGAGGTTATGGCGATCAGGGTCAACGGTTCCATGTCGAGACTCCTTTCAGCTTTCGGGTTCTTCCTCCGCGGTCGCCGCGGCGAGAAACACCGCGGCCAGCAGGGAGAAGATGCAGGCCTGCACGAACCCGGTCAGCAGGCCGAACAGTTTCATGACGACGGGGACGAAAAACGGCACCAGCGAGATCAAGAGGCCGCCGACGAAATTCTCGCTCATCACATTGCCGAACAGGCGGATCGCCAGCGCGACGGTGCGTGAAATATCACCCATGATATGCAATGGCGCCAGCAGCGGGTTGGGATGGCACAGGGAGGCAAGCCACCCGCGCAGGCCCTTCTTCGAGATCGCGAAAATGGGGGTGGCGACGAAGACGCACACCGCGAGCGCCGCCGTCGTCGAAAACGAAGCCGTCGGCGGTTCGTAGAAAGGCAGGACGATCAGCAGGTTCGCCGTCGCGATGAAGAGAAACAGGGTGCCCAGGAAGGGCAGATGCCTGTCGGGGTCCTTGAAGCCGATCTCCTTCAGCTGCCCGCGGAGGAGTTCGACGATCGTTTCGAGCAGGTTCTGCCACCACGACGCCTTCAGATCGCCCGTCAGTCGCCGCGTTGCGAGGACGGAAACGACGATCAGAAGGAGCATGACGCCCCAGCTCGCCGCGAGGGTCAGATTGATTTTCATCCAGCCATACTGCCAGAAGACGATCTCGTCAGGGCCGTGAATCATCCCCGTCTCCTTTCCGCCCGGGCCCAGAAAGGCCGCGCTGCTCGCGGGAAAGCCATTCCCAGAGCGAGGCGAAGCCGAACGCCGTTCCGCCCGCGAGGCCCACCACCGACCAGGGAACTCCCGACGGCCAGCGATTGTCGACAACGTGGCCGACGGAAAGGCCGAGGAGCCCCGGCACCACGACCGACCAGCCGGCCCGGCCCAGGACGCGAAGCCCGGACCAGAAGCCCGCGAGCCAGGCTTCGTCACGGGCCGCGCGCCGCGCTTCCCGCTCGGAAATCTTCTTCGACAGCTCCTCCAGCGGATGGCCGGGGCCGGTCGCGCCGTTTGCCGGCGACGTTCGTCTCTCACCCATGTCCGTGGGTCCGTGCGAACTGTCTCATGAAGCGCGACTCGAGGTCGACCAGGGAGTTCCGGAGATCCGTGTCGAGGGCCCGGATGCGCCGGAGTTCCTCGTTGAGCGCCTGCCCGAGGGATTCTCCGGCTTCGGGCCTGACGGCATGCCTGACCGAGACGGTCACGCGGGCTCCCGCTTTCGTCAAAATCCCTTCGTCAATAGCGATAGAAATATATTTCCCGGCGGTGGTCCGGAGGGTGAGTATGCCTGGGACGAGCGCCGCCGTCCCGTCGAGGCGTCGCGGTTCGATCGTGCGCCGGCCGGCGTTAGTCTCGCATTTGACCGCCTGCACGTCCCCGATTTCCAGGATGAGACGCGTCGGCGTCAGAATCCGCACGCTCATCCGTTCATCCGGCATGACGGCCGGCCCCGTTCCTGTCTCGATCATGACTGCCGTTTCGCGTGTTTCGCGAACGCCTCGTCGATCGTGCCGATCATATAGAGGTCGCCTTCGGGGACCTCGCGCAGATCGTCGCAGAGAATCCGCTCGCAGCCTTCGAGGGCGTCGTTCAGGGCGACCAGGGCTCCCCGCACGCCGGTGAAGTGTTCGGTCGTGCGGAACGGCTGGGTGAAGAAACGCTCCAGCCGCCGCGCCCGGAAGACGATATTGCGGTCGTCGGGGGAAAGTTGTTCGATCCCGAGCATCGCGAGGATGTCCTTGATCTCGTCGTATCGGGCCAGGGTTTCGCGGACCCGCTGGGCGACGGAATAATGCCGCTCGCCGACGATATGGGGCGCGAGCATGCGCGAGTTTGACTGGAGCGGGTCGATCGCGGGGAACAAGCCTTCCGCTGCCCGGCGCCGCGAGAGGACGATCGTCGACGAGAGGTGCGAAAACGTGTGGACCGCGGCCGGGTCCGTCAAATCGTCGGCCGGCACGTAGACGGCCTGGATCGACGTGATGTCGGCGCTCTCGGTGCCGGCGATCCGTTCCTGGAGTTGGGCCAGGTCGGTCGCGAGCGTGGGCTGATACCCGAGCCGCGACGGAATGTTCCCCATCAGCCCGGAAACCTCCGCTCCGGCTTGTATAAATCTAAATATATTATCCATCAGCAGGAGCACGTCCCGCTTCTGATCGTCTCTGAACCACTCGGCCATCGTCAGGGCCGCGTGACCGATGCGGAACCGGCAGCCGGGAAGTTCGTTCATCTGCCCGAACAGCAGAACCGTGTGCGGAAGCACGCCAGCCGCCTTCATCTCGCGGTACAGCTCCTCGCCCTCGCGGCACCGCTCGCCGATGCCGCAGAAGATGCTCACGCCCTGGTGACGCTTCACCATGCTGCCGATCATCTCGGTGAGAAGGACCGTCTTGCCGACCCCGGCGCCGCCGAACAGACCGCTCTTGCCGCCTCGCTCGAGCGGCATCAGCACGTCGACGATCTTGATGCCCGTCTCGAAGACCGACGACCTCGTCTCCCTGCGAGAAAGCGCCGGCGGCGCGGCGAGAATCGGTCGCCATTCGATGTCGGTGACCGTCCCCAGCCTGTCGATCGGTTGCCCGAACACGTTGAACATGCGAGAGAGCGTGCCGTTACCGACCGGGGCCTGGAGCTGAGCCCCCGTATCGTGAAGCTGCACGCCTCGCGACAGGCCCTGGGGCGGAGTGAGCGCAACCCCACGCACGGTGTTGCCGTCGACATGCGCCAGCACTTCCATGAGAAACGGAGCGTCACCCTCCGTCGAAAGCAGATTGTTGATGAGCGGCAGTCCATCGTCGAACCGGGCATCGACGACGGAGCCGCGAACGGCGGTCACACGCCCCGTTCGATCGTTTTCACGGTCGACCGTCTCTTGCATCTGTCCTCTCTGTCTCCCGAACTGTCGGGAGGATCTCTTTCGCCTATTTTACCACAACGCCGGTTTGGACATCGGAATCCCGGCTCAGCCTGTGTGCGAGCAGCTGGGAGGCAGCGACGGATGATCTGGAAGCGTTGTGAAACGGCGCTGGATTTCTTTTTGCGTTTTGCGTGAGGAGGAGTATCATCGGCGGAATATCCAGAAAATGAGGGAACATCATGCTGACTGAATACGATATTATTTTCCGATTGCTCTTCTCCGCTTTCATGGGTGGTCTCATCGGCCTCGAACGTGAAAAGCACAGCCAGCCTGCCGGTCTCAGAACGCACATAATTCTCGCCGTCGGCTCCTCGATCGCGATGTGCATCTCGATCAATCTGGCAATCCAGTTTCACACCGTGGCAACCAACGGGGATCCGGAACGACTGGCTGCGCAGGTCATTTCCGGCATCGGCTTCCTCGGCGCCGGCGCTATTTTCCGATACGGAAGCGGCGTCAAAGGGCTTACAACCGCCGCAAGCCTGTGGACAACGGCGATCATCGGGCTGGCTGTCGGAGCCGGCTATACGAATATCGGCGTCGTCGCGACGGTTCTGGTCCTGTTCGTTCTTATCGCGCTCGATATGTTCGAGAAGTTCTATCTTCAGGGAAGCGCGACGAGAACCATCCAGATAAAGGGCATCGACCGGCCGCGCTTCATCCAGGAGATCAAGGAACTTCTCGCGACGTTCAACATCTCGATCAAATCGATCAGCTTCTCGAAGGACGTACAGAACAACGAAATCGAGATCGAAACGATCACGAAAGTCCTGTATGAACAAGATCTGGACAGGATCATCGGGAGTGTGTCCAAGATCGAGGGCATCATCAAGTTTAAAATCGCCTAACCCAAAATCATACCGGGTGCTTTTCGTGTCGGAGGAGTCTGTGGTATCGTGACGTCGGTCCGGCACGGAATGTCCGGGCCGCATTCCCTTTTCCGGAGGACTCAGACCTGTGTCGAAGCAGATCCCGGATCTTACCTGGCAGGATAAAGCCATTCTGGTGACGATTCCCTTGGTCGTTCTGGCCATTTTCGTGTTCGCCAACTATATGGGGCAGGATGCAACCGTGAGCGACGCCTTTCAACAGAAGATTCCCAAGGTGGTCGTTCGAGACGCCGGCATGATCTCCGCCCTCATTCCGCCCGACCCGATCGCGACGGGTACGCAGAAATGCCGCCTTCGCTCGCGCGATGGGCAGACCGAGTTCACCTTCAACTACCACATCCAGGGCAGCGCCACCATGAATCTCGCCGTCGGACGCCAGATCCAGTTTTACGGCGAGTATACCTACGATCCGCAGGGTGGGGCGATCGACATTCCCTTCAAGGGAAAGAGCGGCCGTCTCTCGGGATGGGCCGTCTACGAAAACCGCCGCTTCTACGTCGACGAAGAAGACCAGCCCCTGTGACCGCCGCATGGCCGGGCCATGGCGTGCCCGGTCGTGTCGTTGACAAAAGCCGCAGTGGTGCGTATGATGGGCTCAAAGAGTCTGATACCGTATCCGGAGGAGGAACCCGCGTGACCCAGCGTAAGAACTACTTCATCGCGAAGGGGATGCAGAGCAGATTCGCAGGAACGATCCTGCTTCTCGTCTTCCTCATCACCGTCATCACCGCCTGCAACATCTACGTTCTCGGTTCGTTCTTTCTGACCACCCAGGCGACGTTGAGCGAAGGCCAGACCGCCGAGAGCATGATGCGTCACTTCGTCACCGAACTCTGGCCCAGGCTTCTCCTGCTGGTTCTCGTCAACGTGATCATCGTGTTTATCGTCAGTATCATGTATTCGCACCAGTTCGCGGGGCCCGCATACAAGCTCGAAAAGAGCATACAGCGCATCGCGAACGGCGATCTGACGTTCGAGATTCACCTGCGCCGCAACGACAGCCTCAAGGAACTCGCGGTCGCGATCAATTCGATGCTGTCCCGGTTCCGGGACACGCTGGCCCAGGCGCGCATTCTGAGCGACGACGTTGCTTCCAAGCTCGGCACGCTGAGCAAGGACGAGAAGTTTGCGTCGCTGGCCAAGAATGCCCAGGAGCTCAAGACGATGATCGAGCAGTTCAAGCTCGTGAAGGACGCCGAGCCCGGCGCGACGTCGTCCGGACAACACGAATCGAAGGCCTGACCCCGGCGCTCTCAGGAATCCGCACTCCAAAAACCCCGAAGATGAAATCTTCGGGGTTTTTGGATAGTTGAAAGTATATCCTGGAAAAGGAAAAACGTGTGAAAGGCGGCCCTTCCACACGTTTCGAGGTGTCGCTCGGAAAACTCAGTCTTCCACGAGGGAATCGCGGAGTCGCGCGAGGCGGCCGCGCAGGCGGAGGATCGCCTTCGTGTGCAGCTGGGAGACGCGCGAATCGGAAACGCCGAGGATCTTACCGATCTCCTTCGAGGTCAGGTCTTCGTAGTAATACAGGGTGATGACCATGCGCTCGCGCTCGGACAGTTTCGAGATCGCGTCGGCGAGAATCCGCTTGGCTTCGGCTTCCTCGATCTTCAGCTGGGGGTTGTCGCTTTTCTGGTTTTCGACGAAGTCGAAGCGGGAGGAGCCTTCCTCGTCGTCGTAGAAAATCTCGTCGAGCGAGAGCAGGAGAGACTTCTTCGTCTCGTCGAACAGCTTGTGAAGCTCGGAGATGTCGATTTTCAGGAACTCGGCGATTTCCTCGTCGGTCGCGTCGCGGCCGAGTTTGCCTTCGAGCTTGGCGTAGGCCTTTTCGAGTTTGCGAGCCTTCTGGCGGATCGAGCGCGGCGTCCAGTCGAGGAGGCGAAGTTCGTCGAAGATGGCGCCGCGGATGCGGGTCTTTGCGTAGGTCTTGAACTTGACGTTGCGGGCCGTGTCGTACTTGTCTATCGCGTCGATCAGGCCGAGAATGCCGTAGCTGACGAGGTCGTCGAACTCGACGTTGCTGGGCAGGTTCACGGCGATGCGCCCGGCGACGTATTTGACGAACGACGCGTATTTCATGATCAGCGAATCCTTGATCCGCTGGTCACGGGAAGTCTTGTACTGCTGCCAGAGCTTCTGGTCTTCCTCGTCCTGCGCGCGTGCGGCGGCTTTTCGCGCCTCTGTCGCCTCGCGTTCCTTTTCTTCTCTGGCTGCCTTGCTCAATTGAGAATCGTGGTTCACATCTGTCCTCCGCGTTTAAACCGCCTCAGGATACCACAACCGAATCGCCCCGCGATACAGCTTTCCCATTTTCGTCGGAATACCGTGGAAATGTCGCCGGCTGAAAACCGGCGGCGGCTTCCCTGGCGCCGTTTTCCTCGCGGCCGGCCGACTCTTCCGGGCCGATTTCCGACAGAAGATCGCCAAGTTCGGTTTCGATCTGCTGCTGGTCGAGCTCGATTTCCTTTTTCAGGTTTTCCGTTTCCTTCTTCGTCGTGGCCGGCATCAGGAGCACCTCGAGGACGGAGCCGGTGATTGCTCCCAGAATCCCGAAGATGAAAAACGAGGCCAGCGCCCGGAACAACAGCGTCGCCAGCGTCACCTTCGCGAGCAGCGAGAGGGTCGAGATCAGCGCGGACATGGACAGGGCGAGGAACAGCCCCATGATCAGCGGAAGTCGAGCCATCAGATCTCCTTCACCGATTCGCCGAGCACGGTCAGGCTGATGCGCCCGGTGGCGAGATTCATCTCGAGAGATCGGCCGCTGCGGCCGCCGATATCCTGCGCCAGGATTGGGATCCTGAGCTTCTCGAGCGCCCGTATCGCGGAAGCGGTGTTCTGGGTGCCGATATTGTTCGTGAGATTCTCGGTCGGCGGAAACATTTCCGCTCCGCCGATGACCTTGGAGACGATGCTGCTCTTGTAACAGCCGGCGTGCGAGAGGGTCTGAAACAGCAGCGGAACAGCCGTGTCCGCGAATTTGCGCGGATTCACGCGGTCCTGGGCGATGCCGGTCGAGTCAGGGAGGATGATGTGGGCCACTCCGCCGATTTTCGTTTTCGGATCATACATGGCGACGATCACGCACGAGCCGATCCCGTAGGCGGCGAGGATGTCCGGATTGCGGGCGATCCGCATCTCCGCCATGCCGACGGGGTAGATTTCGGGCATTTCATTTGACTCCGAGCTGGCACAGCAGCTGTTCGAGCGAATCGTGGTCGGGCATCAGGAAAATATGCAGCTTGAGATTCTCGTTGCTCTCGAGAAACGAGGTTTCGATCATCAGCACGTGATCGCTGACGGCTGCCATATCGGCCACGACGGTGTCGATCAGTGCTCCGGCCATGTCGAACGCCATGGCGGGAAGCGAATTGAGCATGGTCGTGCGGGTCAGGATGGAGAGAGCGTTGAGGAACGATCCCGCAAGGATGTTCCCGATTTCGCGCATGCACGAGATCTCGAAGTCATCCATATCTGACGCTTTATTTGCCTTGCTCTTCGGGATGAGGGTCCGCATCAGCTTGATGCCCGTGTCTTCAGGGATGAGGAGGAGAAATTTTCCGGAAATTTTCCCCATGACCTTCAGAAATATCCCGATGGTTTTTTCCTGGGGGCCGCCGAGCAGGGAGGAAATCTCGCTGAAGGGGAGGATCTTGGCAGTCGGGACGTCCATGGCGATCTTGCGGTCGAGAAACTGGGCAAGGGCGGTGCAGGCGTTTCCCGAACCGATATTCCCCACTTCGCGCAGTGCATCGAGCTGGTCTTTTCGCAATTCGCTGATATCTTGCATGGAAAGACTCTCCCACTTGGGTTGTTGATGTGATCATATCAGACCCCCAGAGGGTTTGCAAGGCAGATCCCTGGTCGCGAACGGGAACGGTGGGAAATTTGTGAGCCGCGTCCGGAGAGGCGCTGGCGAGTCAGTTCTTCTCTTTCACCGGAGTTTCGCGCGGCTGTTCGGGAGGGGAGGGCGGATCGGTATAGAGTTTCGCGTTGAATCTGTTCATGGCTCTGCCGCCCATCCCGATCAGCCACATCGTCGTCAGTTCGGGGACGTCGGCCATCACGCGCGCGAGGATCGTTTCCTCTTCGGGGGTGAAAGGGCCCAGGACGTGGTCCACCAGCCCGGCGCCGCTGGGCATGCCCACGCCGATCCTCAGGCGCCAGAACTGCTGGCCAATGTGGCCAATGATCGATTTGAGGCCGTTGTGCCCGCCGTCGGCGCCGGAACTTCTGAGTCGAATTTTCCCCGATGGGAGATTGATGTCGTCGACGATGACCAGCACCGACTCCGGGGTGAGCTGTTCGGCCGCGATGAAGGCGGCAACCGATTCGCCCGAAAGGTTCATGTATGTTTGCGGCTTGATCAGGAGGTGTGACTCGCCCTTGAAGCTGAACGAGGCTTCACGCGCACGATGCCGCGAACGGTCGAACCGCGCCCGAAACCGCTCCGCAAGGACATCCGCCGCTCGAAAGCCGACGTTGTGCCGCGTATTCTCATACTCACTGCCCGGATTCCCAAGCCCGACGATCAACATAGCGCCCGATTCTAAAAGCTTCCCCCCCATCTGTCAATCGCCCTCGCTCCCGTGTTTTAAACGCCGAACTTCCCTCTTCAAACTTCCCACCCTGCCTCCCTTCACACATGTGCGGTTCTGCGATGCCCGCCATTTGACACATCAAGGCAGGGTGGGTATAATCCGCCATTCATTTTCGGCCATGCCAGGCCCATAAAGGATGCAAACCCATGGATGCACAACCCAAGGTTCTTCTCGTCATTCTGGACGGCTTCGGCATCTCGGACCGCGCGGACGGCAACGCCGTTCGCCTCGCCGCCCCCGAATTCATCGACCGCCTGTTCAGAGAGCGCCCCTTCACCAGCCTTTCCGCATCCGGCCTGAGCGTCGGCCTGCCCGCGGGCCAGATGGGCAACTCCGAGGTCGGCCATCTCAATATCGGCGCCGGTCGCGTCGTCTACCAGGACATTACGCGCATCGACCGCTCGATCGCCGACGGCTCCTTCTTCGAAAATCCCGTCCTGACCGGCCTCGTCGACGATGTGCGCGATGCCGGAAAGGCCCTGCACCTGCTCGGACTTCTCTCCGACGGCGGCGTCCACAGTCGGAACGACCAGCTGTACGCCTGCCTGAAGCTCGCCGCGAAGCGCGGTCTCAAGAACGTCTTCGTCCACGCCTTCATGGACGGCCGCGACACGTCGCCGACCAGCGGCGCCGGCTTCATGCGCGAGCTGGTCGAGCAGATGAAGAAGATCGGCGTCGGCAGGGTCGCGACCGTGGGCGGCAGATACTACGCGATGGATCGCGATCTCCGCTGGGAGCGCGTCGAAAAGGGCTATCAGGCGCTCGTGTACGGCACGGGCAACCGCGCCGCCGACCCCGTGACGGCGGTCGAAGCTTCGTATGCGGCCGGGGTGACCGATGAATTCATCGTCCCCGTCGTCATCGAAACCGACGGGAAGCCGACGGCCGTGATTTCCGACGGCGACGGCATCCTGGCGTTCAACTTCCGCGCCGACCGCATGCGTCAGATCACGCGCGCGTTCACCGAGGAAGGATTCGCCGATTTCCCGCGCAAAGAGATGAAGCTGAAATTCGCGAGCTTCACGCAGTATGCCGAGACGTTCGACGTGCCGGTCGCGTTCCCGCCACAGCGGCTTCCCGACACGCTCGGAGAAGTCCTCTCCCAGCGAGGCATTCCCCAGTTCCGCATCGCGGAAACCGAGAAATACGCGCACGTCACCTACTTCTTCAACGGAGGCGTCGAGCAGGCGCTTCCCCACGAGGAGCGACAACTGATTCCATCGCCGAAGGTGAAAACCTACGATCTCAAGCCGGAAATGTCGGCGTTCGAGGTGGGTGAGGCCCTGCTGGAAAAAATCCGCTTGCGCCGCTTCCCGTGCGTCGTCGTCAATTTTGCCAACTGCGACATGGTGGGCCACACCGGCATCATCGACGCGGCCGTGAAAGCCGTGACCACCGTCGATTGCGTGTTGTCGAAGGTCATCCCGGTCGCGTATGACCTCGGCTACGACTGCATCATCACCGCCGACCACGGAAACGCCGAACAGCTGATCGACCCGAAGACCGGCGGCCCGTTCACCGAGCATACCGTCAATCCCGTGCCGTTCTGCCTGTTGACGCGGCACTCGGCCGATCTCCGCAGCGGCGGCAGCCTGTGTGATATAGCTCCCACGATACTGGAGCTGCTCGGCGTTCCCCAGCCCGCCGCGATGGACGGCAAGTCTCTGTTGGTGCGGAAAAAGTGATGGATACGGGGGGCGCCGGGTCGGCACGCGGCATGCTGTTCATCATCTCCGGCCCGTCGGGAGTGGGAAAAACCGTGTTGTGCAACCGGATGATCGAGCGGTTTCCGAACATGGTCTACTCGATTTCCGCGACCTCCCGCGGACCGCGCGGGGGCGAGAGGGACGGCCAGGAGTATTTCTTCTATACACCGGAACGCTTCGAGGCCGAGATCAAAGAGGGCTTGTTCGCCGAGTGGGCCGTCGTGCATGGCAATTACTACGGAACGCCGCGGGCTTTTCTCGACCGCCAGCGTGATTCGGGGAGGCACGTTCTCCTCAACATCGACGTGCAGGGCGCCTTCAAGATTCGGAAGGTGTACCCCGAGGCCGTTCTTGTCTTCATCATGCCGCCCTCGATCGAGATTCTCGAAGATCGGCTTCGGAAGAGAAATATCGATTCCGAGACGGTTCTCCAGCAGAGGTTGAAGAACGCCCGCGAGGAGATGACGCACAGCGGCGAGTATGACCGCATCGTCGTGAACGACGATCTCGACGTCGCGACCGAATCTCTTGCCGTTCTTCTTGCCGACTACGTTCGGAGCACCCCCGACGTGAAACCCGGGAACTGACCCGTCCGGCCGCTGCCGATGCCCTTGCGGAGCCGCTTGACACCCCCCCGGCATTCGCCCGTATAATTCAAGAAACATCTTCACTTGGAGGCAGGTATGAACATTCGGAAAATGATGTGCTTCATCGCCGTGTTGATCGCCGTCATGTCGTGCGCGTCATGGGCCGCGGAACAGCAAATGCAGCCCCTCGACGTGAAACTCTCCATCATCGGCGGCCAGGTCAAACTGACGCGCGTCGGCAAGGTTCTCTCCGATGTCATCACCGCTGCATCCCCCCTGTTCGCCGGCGATCTGATCGAGACGCTGCGCGAATCGAAGGCCGAACTCGTCTACGGCGACGGCACCCGCATGCGCATCAAGCCGATGACCATGGTCGAACTGCAGCCGACGGCCCTGAAGGTGTTCAAAGGCCAGACCTGGTTCAAGTTCGTCAAGCGGGGCTCCGAGTTTTTGATCGAAACCCCGAGCCTCGTGGCCGGCATCCGCGGCACCATCTTCGACGTGGGCGTGAGTTCCCGGGGCAAATCGGTTCTTTCCGTCGTCGAAGGCGCCGTCGCCGTCCGCGGCAAGAACGGTTCTGGCCGGGAAATGCTGATCGAAGGCGGAAAGGCGACAAGTTGTTCCGTCGGTGAAGACCTCGACCAGGCCTACTCCTTCAATGTTGCGAAGAAAAACGCCGAGTGGAAGGATGCAGACTGGGCCGGCGCTTCCGAGAGCGATATCAATGCCCTCTACATCAACTACTTCAATCTCAAGAGCGAATACGGCGCCAACGATTCCCGCACCATCGAAGCCTTCAAGCGCTTCGAGGAAGCCCAGAAGGCCAAGGCCCTGAAGAAGCCCGCGAAATAAGCGTTCCCGACATCAAGACCAGGCCGGGGGTTCCGTACGGAACCCCCGGTCTGTCGTCTGGCCGAAACCCCGAATGCGTGGTGGCCCCCCTCGGAGTCGCGGCCTCTTCCGGGCGCATCAATGGTTCACGCATATGGAGGAGGGGCGGGTTTGAAACCCGCCCCGAGGCGCAATATACTACTCGCTATCTGATGTGCGGCGGCGTTTCTTCTCGGCGTGGGCGCGCTTGCCGGCGAGGCGGCGCTCCTTCGACGCGCGGGTCGGTTTCGTCGGACGCCGCTTTTTCGGCGGGGTGAGCGCCTTCAAAATGAGGTCGCGCAGTTTCCGGAGGGCTTCCTCGAGATTGGAGCGCTGGTCGCGGCTTTCCTGGCAGGTGATCAGGAGGCGCCCGTCGGCGTCGATGCGGTTCCCGGCGATGGCGCGAAGTCGTTCCTTCACGGCCGGGGAAAGGGTTGTCGTGCCGGCGATATCAAAGCGAAGTTCGACCTTCGACGCAACCTTGTTGACGTTCTGGCCGCCGGGACCCGAGCCCCGCGCCGCGCTCCAGTGGAGATCGGCGGCCGGTATCGTCAAAGACTCGCTGATCTGAAGAGGTTCCGTCATCCGGTCAATCCCTTCCGTGACGGCCTGACGAGGCCCGCAAGGATCGTGACGGCCGCCCAGATGTCGAGTT
>Ga0208197_1003464_pt1 | contig 12572 bp, 18 predicted proteins | sample AD_JPNNA4_MetaG_FD_184444 | JGI IMG/M metagenome (GOLD analysis project Ga0208197, IMG submission 184444) | Active sludge microbial communities of municipal wastewater-treating anaerobic digesters from Japan - AD_JPNNA4_MetaG (SPAdes) (version 2) | ecosystem: Engineered > Bioreactor > Anaerobic...
AATGACCGAAATAAGCTCTCTCCGGCATTCTTCCACAGTCTTTCCAGTTGCCCAGACACCTTCAAGCTCAGGAACTTCGCCAAAAATCGGCTCAGGATCATCAATTACCTTGTATTGGGCTCGCTCTAATGCGGCTCTGATATATTCGGCGAACATGAAAAGACTACTAAGAAATATGAAAAGAAATAGCTTATGCTGCAAAAGGGCTAACCTGCCCGCCTAATTTTATAAATTCTTTGATATTCGCCCATAGGACCATGATTTGCTCATCGTTGATCGGGCCCAAAATCCGACGACCTCCAGCTTACCGCTACGCAGTCACCGTCACATCCACCACCTGCCCCACCGCCCACTCCCGGCTGTGAGTCGCCACCACCACCGCCCCCAGGCGTGGATCGTAGAAGGCTATGGCCGCAGCGGGCGAGGCGTGCAGCAGATGGAGGGCCATGCCGTAGCGCCAGATGGGGGCCCGGCCCTCGACAATCACCAGTGAGCCGCAGGAACTGAATCAACAGCAAGCACATTTTAATTTTATAATTATATGTAGATTCTCCGGTCGGACCCGAACACAAGGATCTCGCCTACTTAGCAGATAGCACTCCGGATGCAGGCAAGGACCACTTTCACTCTTTCTTCTGGACTGCCGCGAGTCGGCCTGCTGGCCTCCCGCGGTGCCTTGGGCGTCGCTCAAGGCCGCGACCGGCCAAGGCCGTCTGCTGTTTTCTACTTCATTTCATTTTATCCAGCGTTCTTGCCAACTGATCTGAAAGAGTGGCAGTTCTTGCAGTCTCTCTAGTGAGTGTAGCCTTGTGCTCATAAGTTCCCTTGTCTTTTGCAAAAGCAAAGACCTTTATTGGTACCCAATTTCCGAAGCTAGCTCCTGTGTGCACAGCCAGATCTACCGGTCCTGCATAAAAGAGTAGAACTTCACTTGCCGCCAGTTTTTGTGCATCATCCTTCAATCTGTTAATGCTAATCATCGCATCAGGATAGCCCCTGGGCTGCAAATAGTCACTGAAGATATATTCGAGGATTTCGATGTTTTCTTTTTTCTGCTCTTTTAAGAATTTCTTCACCTGAGCCAATGGATCATTTCCAATTCCTATAACGATGGCGATAGGACGGTTTGATGGTTCGTTTGTGCGGTCCATTGATAGCATTTTTCTCTTAAGACGCCTCTTATCTCGCCAAATCAGAAATGCTGCTAATGCCACTGCGAAAAAAGTTATCTGCTGCTCGCCAATGGATATTAGTGCTAAAATTTCCATCAAGTTCATTTTATCAATCCTGGTTCGATGAAATTCTCTTGAATGTTATCTGCAGATGAAGGTAATGTGACATCAATGATATCTCCTGCTGACCATTTTTTGCTATGGCTTGCGACAACTACCGCGCCGAGCCTCGGATCGTAAAATGCAATGGCAGCAGCGGGGGAGGCGTGTAGCAGATGGAGGGCCATGCCGTAGCGCCAGATGGGAGCCCGGCCTTCGACGATGACAAGAGAGCCGCGGGGGATGGCGGGCAGGGGAGGCAGGGGCTCGGAGGGGGTGATGGGCGAGGAGACGGCGATGGAGTAGATGACGTAAATGGGCATGGCCTTGCCTTACTGCATATCATTCATTTGAAACAATCCTTTGTTCCGCTAGTTATAAATATAGTTGGGAGAGGTGTATCGATGAAGGCGATTTATGTCCATGGCAGATTTGCCGTGGCCCCATTGAAAACATGGATATCTTATTCCGCCTTGGTTACCATCTGCTATCGGTTTCTTATAGTAGGTGGTAACAAAAAAATTTAGTAACTAAAAGGAAAATATCGGTATATATTATTTTTATTATTTTGATCCCAATCACATAAACGGTCTTAGTATTAACAGTATTAATTAATCTTAATAGTTAGATAAGCTATAAATAGACCTATATCTAATAAGTAAATTGGTGATAAAAAAATAATCCATTAATATTGAAAGAAAAAACATTGTAGCTCAATCGAAGCGAGTGCAATAACAAAATGGTATTCAAGGAGGAATTAGATATGATCTCGAACTGCTTAATCAATTTAGTGTCAGCGGTAGTCCTGTTGGCTGCTGCAATGGTGGAGCTTTGGCAGGCATATATGCATTTTAAGGAAGCCCATCTAGGTATTGTTGGTTTAATCATAATTTCTTTATTTCTTAGATATGCAGTAATTTATCAAATTTATTTTGCACCGATGAAATATAATCAAAGGAGTGGAATTACAAAGGATCGATCAGCTCGTGAACCATATTTAGTTAATCTGTTATATTGATAGGAGAGAATTAAAAATGAATGAGAAGATCCTCTTATCAGGAGATGTTGACGCGATAAAGGAATATGTATTCGAGACATCATATCTCCCTCAAATCAGAGGTGGTAGCCAACTCCTGATAGATTGCGAAGAAGCGATAAAAAAATTCATTGACGACTCCGGAGGAGACAAAATCTATTGCGGTGGCGGAAGCTTCCTTTTTCTGGTGCCACGTGAAAAGGCTGGAGACCTGAAAAATGAGATCGAGCAGATCTACTTAGATAAGACCGGAACTGCAACAATCACTGTGACCATTGAGAAAGAATCGGCCCCTCTTGAAGATCCTGGTCTTCTTGATGGATGGGCATCAAGGCTATGGCAGGCATCAGGGGCAAAGGATCGGGGAGACAGATTTGCCCTTCGAGCATTTCTGATCGCAGCAGATCTCAGAGAAGAAAAGGTTCAGAAGAGGACAGCCCCCTTTCAGGAGAAACTGCCATTTATAAAGGTATGCGACTGCTGCGGCAAGAGGATGGCGTCGGAAAAAATACAACGGAGTCCGCGAGGCGAAGTTGTTGAGGCCCTTAGAGCGTGCAAGATCTGCCAAATAAAGCATCTGGAAGGAGGAAAAAGAGATTATGGAACCCGCGGCAAGTTCAATGAAGATTTTTACGAGTTCATGATGGAAAGAGACCAGAGATTTGCAGCCTCACCTGCGCTACCTGCGAAAGATCTTGAAGAACTCACTAAAGGGATGAGAAAGGAACACATTGCCTTCCTCTATGCCGACGGCAACGATATCGGAAACCTGCTTCTTAAGGCCGGAGACGAAGACGGATACAGGACCCTATCCAAAGGCCTCACCAATGGCACAAAAAAAGCCCTTTTTGAAGCGCTCTTCAAAGTATGCGGACCTGCATTGAGAGGCGACGGAAAAGGCGGCATCATCTGGCCCTTTGAGATCGTCACCGTTGGAGGAGATGATATCATAGTCTTGGTCCAAGCTTGCTATGCATGGGAATTGGCGGTCGAGTTTTTAGAGAATTTCGAAAAATATGTAAAGGACCTTATAAATCAAGATGTCACAGCCTCCTGCGGGATCGCCATAGCGGACGTGAAATATCCAGTGCGATATCTTCGAAGTCTTGCAGAAGGATCTCTTAAAAGAGCCAAGAAGAAGGCTAAAGATGATCCACAAAATCCTATGAGTGCAATCGACTTCATCTGGCTTCCAAACCCAGTGCTCAGCGAGCGCGTCGAGACTCTGGCAGGATATTATCATCGTGGTGATAGATCTCTAACAGCTCGCCCATACGCTCTTGATGAGGCCAAGACCCTAAAAAGCCTGATGGAAAACGCAACTGACCTTCCACGCAGTCAGAAGCATTTATGGGGCGAAGCGCTTGAGAGGGGAATACACGTCTCTAGAAACGCAATCTTCTACAATGTTGCCCGTATGAAAGAGGATAAGCTGAATGTATTCAAGAAATTTTTGAAAGATGTTACAGATCTTGTCACCCCCCAGAACTGGGAGGCCCCACAATCCATCTGGGTAGAGAGAAAGGAAGGAGAAAAGAACCGATGGTGCACTGCCCTGCTCGACGTGCTGGAGCTGGCTGAACTGCACTCCATGCGCAGAGACAGGGAACGAAAGGAGGAGAAGGCATGAGTCATCTCACGCTTCGGATCGACATGAACCTTCAAACGCCACTTCATATCACAGGAGACCGAAGGCTCTTGGGCGTAGACAAAGCATCGGCAATGTCTGCCTTTGGCTCACACAAGCATACAGTTTATACGATTCCCGCATCATCTCTAAAAGGCCGGTTGCGCTCCAGAGCTGAGGCTATTTTGAAGTCCTGGGATTTTAAGATCTGCTCTGCTCCAGATCCCGGAGGCATGTGCCGTGATCAATCGGACTTGTGTCTCGTCTGCCGGGTCTTTGGCAATCCGAGGTTTAGGTCGCCCATCAAGTTCGGTGAAGCAAAACCTCCAGGTGACACAATGCCAGAGATCAGGAGTGGAGTGGCAATTGGTCGTGTCAGAGGAACTGCGCTTGATCAGCATCTCTTCTTTGTGGAGACTACGTTCTCGGATCCGTCCAAGATATGGATTGCACATGGAGATGGCCATTTTCCCTCGCCGGAGAGCGCCAGAGAGGCGGCAGCCCTAATCATCCTGGCTTCACGATTCAATTCCGCGATCGGTAGCGGCAAGAGCCGGGGCATGGGCTGGATTTCTTCTCAGGTCAAGGCCAAGATCGATGATCAGGAGGTCTCAGATGCTGATCTGAAGGAGATATGGCAGCGCTGGGCAGGAGGAAAAGAATGAGCACTCGGTGGATTTTCATAAGGCCTAAGGAGCCGCTAATCATCGGCCGGGTCAAGCCCAAGACGAACTTCATAGGCACTATGGACTACATCCCTGGCCGCATCCTCAGAGGAGCCTACGCAGAGTGGCTCATTTCTAGAGGGGAAACTCACAGGATAATCGATGCTGTAGATGGCGTGCTATTTGGCAACTTCCTCCCAACAGCACTGTGGGGAAAGATCGACTATGTCTCGCCTTTTCTTTTGAGCATGCTCACATGTAAACTGGAGGATGGCTTCAAAACAGAGCCCCACGATGAAAATAGGGGCCATGGAGTTGTCGATACTCTCTTGCCTCGGCTCTGCTGTAGCCTTCTGAAGAAATCTGGCGCTGCATTATCGGTTCCATTCTCGATATTATGCCAGTCGATAAAAGACAAAGATGAGGAAGAGATTAAGCAAACACCCTGCAACAGCCGGATGGAGCCAGCGAGCGGATTCTTCAGCTCTCAGCGAAAGAACAATACTCAGAGATACATAAAAACCAGGTTGCGATACTATTCTCAGACACGAGCTGCCCTCAGCCGATACCGGCAGTCTGCGTTTGAGGGAATGCTCTACACAGCCACAGCCATCAGCCCTCTGCTGGAAGATCCAGAAAAGAAGTATGGGGATGATGCAGATCTTGCATTCACCGGTCGGATCCAGGGCCCTGAGGAAAAAGTGGACGAGATCGTCGAGGCGCTGAATGGAAGGTCTATTGGGAGCATGAACACGCGGGGATACGGCCGCATATGCTGCGAAGACGAATCCATAAGAATACCGCCGCTTGAAGACCGACTGAGGAGATTCAACGAGACCCTCAAAGAACTCTGGCAGGATCTCAAGCGCCTCTGCAGCAGCCAGTCCATTCCTGAGCAGCCGGTAGGGCTCTACTTTTCAGTGGATCTCCTGGCCCCGGGAATATTTCGAGATGAGCATGGCCTGCCCACTCTTGTCCCAACACTGAAGATCCGGGGCAAGCCCCTTAAGCCTGTCTTCTGCATGACCCGCCCTGACTTCGCAGGAGGCTGGTCAGGTGCCTGGGGTCTGCCAAAGGAGACCGCCCTTGCGGCCAAAATGGGCAGCAGTTTTGTCTTTTGCTGGGATGGCTCGAAGGATGATCTGCTGGCAGACCTTGAGCGCATAGAATCAGAAGGAATTTCGGATGAAAGACGTGATGAGGGCTATGGCGAGTGCCTGGTATGTCATCCGTTCCACGAGGAGGTGAATGAGAGATGAGGCAATTATCAATGGCCACAATCAAGAAGATAAAAGATATGGATGATGATCTTGTAGATAGGGCTGAGAAGTTGGTCGAAGGCTATAAAAAAGAAGATAGACAACTCAGGTTAATCAAGAACATGACCGAGAGCAGCCGCTCTTGGAAGGCTGTGGCTCTCTTCATCAGATATCAGGCAGCCAGAAAACAGATCGATGAGACCTGGGCAAAAGATGCAATCGAGAAACTGAAGAGCCTCGACAGCCTTGCGCGGGAGTTGGCTTCAAAAGCCTCCCCTAAAGAGGACCTTCAGGATGATATCTTCATGGAGTTGGCCTCGCGCGTCCTTGGTTATGCTGTGAGATGGCATGTCTGGAATACAAAGGGCCAGGGGGAATAGCGATGAACACTTTTGAGAGGTTTGAAAGCAGAACAACGATCTCTGCCACCCTCGAGATGCAGACAGCCCTTTCTGTGGGCTCCCGCGCCTCGCTTGAGCCAACAGGCACCGATCTCCCTGTAATCAAGGACCAGAAGGGAGTGCCATTTGTACCAGGATCATCCATCAAGGGCGTCGTCAGATCCGAGATGGAGAGGGTCCTCAGAAGCCTGGACCGAGAGTCAACGAAGCTTTGGGCATGTGATCCATTCGGCGAATTCGATAAGCAATGTGTCTCATCTGATGACAAAGACGATATTAACAAAGCTGTGGGTATGCTGATTGAAAAAAAACAGATGAAGAACGAAGAAAGCGAGGCAGAACGAAGCAAGAGGATATGGGATGCAAGCTGCACAGTCTGTAGACTCTTTGGATCCCCATGGCTCGCCAGCCGCCTGGCCTTCAAGGATGCCAGCCTTAAAAACCGGCAGGATCTGGCAGATGTGACTTCGGTTCGTGACGGAGTGGGCATCGATAGAGACCGGGGTGCGGCCAAGGATGGTCTCAAGTACGACTTCGAGGTCGTGTCTCCCGGCGCAGAGTTCAACATCGAGATTTTGGCTGAGAATGTCGAGTCCTGGGAGATCGGCCTGCTGCTCTCTGTGCTCCGGCCCTGGCAGGAGGGCTATCTGCCCATCGGCGGAAAGAGCAGTAGAGGCCCTGGCTGGGGAAAGCTGACAAAGATATCGATAGAGAGGATTGAAAAGAAGGATCTTCTCGATTATCTTCTGGGTGCGAAAACTGAGCCTGTCCCATGGGAGACGTTTGTCCAGTCCCTCAGAGGCCATCTGTCCCAAGGAGGAGCGAAAAATGCATAAGGCCCGTTACAACCTGCTACGCCTCAATCTCGAGATCAGCCCAGCAGGGCCGCTGCTCATAAAGTCGGGCGGCTTCTCAACGGATCCCTCTCCTCCAGATATGCAGTTTGTTCGAACGCCAAGGGCAGGAGTGGGAGAGAGCCTGTTTATTCCTGGATCTTCGATGAAAGGTGTTGTCAGGAGCTTTGTCGAGAAGGCGCTTCGAACTATCGACGATCGCAGCTCATGGAGATGGGCCTGTCCGACCTTTGAGAAGAAAAAGGGCGAAGACCAGGAGCCGAACTGCGCCCAGCGCATGAAGGGAGAATCCGGTGAGAAGGAAAGGGCGAAGAGAGAGCTTGCATCGTGTGACATTTACAAAGAGTCTTGCGGGGCGTGCAAGCTTTTTGGCAGTACTCTTCTCCGCGGCCGCCTGGCATTCACAGATATGCTTCCTGCTGACGGCGTGAAGATAGAAACCGAGACCCGCTATGGTGTTGCCATCTCCAGGTTGAGCCATGCCGTTGCTCAGGGACCATTTGAGATGGAGGTTGCAGTCTCTGGCTCATTCAGCGGCCAGGTGATCCTTGAGAACTATGAGATCTGGCAAATGGGAGTGCTGGCGGCAGCCCTGGAGAGCATGAATCATGGGCAGCTCAAAGTGGGATTTGGCAAGAACAGGGGGTTCGGACAGGTCAGAGTCAACATCAATGATGCTTCAGTGGAAGAGATTGCGCCCGTTAACGATAGGCATGCCCTTCGAGGTCTGGGTAGATTTGTGAGAGATGACGAGGAGCGGGAAAATTACGGCCTGGCAGAGCCGTATCTCCTGGAAGGCTTGCCCGAGCCAAGGGAGGCAAAGGGCGCTGGATTTTACGAGATCCGCAGCTACGACTCTGCCGGGTGGAAGGCCATAGCAGAGAATGCCATCCAGGCGCTTTGACCAAGAATGGAGGCCATATCATGACAAAAGAAATCCGCAAAGTCTATGCCTACTCGTTTGAAACAGATGAGAATCATCTCAAGGCACTTGCCAGACAGATGGGGGAGACGGTCTTCTGGATGTCAGATCTTTCCCGGTTCCAGGTGGGCAAGGGCTTGCCAGATAAATGGACAGACCGGGGATCGATCTTTGGCAAGAATGGTGAGATTCGGTGGCAAAGGACTGGAGATACCTTCAAGCTCCTCATAATAACTGATATTGATAAGCCACTTGAGGGACGCATAGATGGAAATTGGCAGGCTAAGGAAGAGCAAGTATATCTCCAGGACCTAACGGAGCCAAGAGTGAATCCTCAGTTCGAGAGCTATCCTCATGGCGAAAGCCTAGGCAAAATGAGGATCTTGGCTGTTCGCAGAGATGGCGTCTCTGTAGCGATGAGCCCTCGAGAATTCCTATCAGAGGAGGGAGCCTGATGAGAGACTACAGACCAGGGCCTCTGCCAGAGCCCAAACCTTTCTTCTGGATTCCAGTGCGAGAAGAAAAGCGGAATGCTATTGTATCTCATGAGAACTTCACTGGATTGAACGGTTTCCTTGATCTGGAGCTGAGGGTCCTCTCCGATTTCCTGTACGTCGGCAGCGGATCGATACTCCTGGATGAACGGGATCGGGCTTACTATTCATTCACCAGGAGAGGAGATCAGCTTGTCATTCCAGCAGCTGGCATTAAGGGGGCTGTTCGGGCGATTGTTGAGGCTATCTCGGGTTCATGCGTCTCACAGATGGCGAAGAAGGATAATTTTTATAGCAGTAGCGGCCGCTGTGAGATCGGAAAGGAGCAAGAGGCGAGGGCATCTCTATGCGCTGGCTGCAGGTTGTTTGGGACTACCGGCTACAAAGGAAGGGCATATTTCTCAGACGCTGAACCTAAAGGAGATATAAGGACCGAAATAATTAAGATAAGCGATCTCTGGCCACCAAGGCAGGCAATTGGAAGAAAGTTCTATCAGATAAAGGCATTTCAGCGGCTGGACGACAGGCCAGAAAAGAACCACCGGTTTCTTGAAGCGGTGCCGAAAGACTCCGTCTTCACCACAAGGCTGTACTTCGAGAACACAAGCCCAGCGGAGATGAGCCTACTGATCAGAGCAATTGGCATTCCTCTAAAGACTGGTGGGGCCAAGCCGAGGTGCCTGGGCGCAGTGAAGTTTGATATCAAAGACCTTAGAATGGCACCCACTAGCAACGCGGGTCTTTTCAAGGCCATTTCAAAGGGCTATGATAGCCAACCTCTCAAAGAGAATTTGCAGAAGTGGTTCAATGACAAATCGCTCCTAGATGAGGTGGCCTGGATGAAATTCAGGGAGGAAGCCAGAGTCCAGAGCGATCCCTGTCCCAGGGGGATGTATTGATGGATGAAGGGCGTCTGATTCAGTTTGCCGAGCGCCTGGCCAGGGATTTGGAAGGAGTCTCTCGCAATGAGTGGCGCAGATGGACGGATCTGTCCGAGAAATACGATTGGAGGAAAGACGGATGGGAAAAGGGATTGAAACTGGCGCGAAAGATTGCTAGTGATGCTGGTGTACGCGGAAATATTAAGGCAGCCAACGGTCGGATCGCGGCTGCTATTGAGAAGAATAAGAGATCCCTGAATGAGCTTTCGGGAAAAGAGTCGAGCATCGTTTTTGGCTATGTCTCATGGATGCTCAAGATCGAAGAGAAAAATCAAGAAGAGAGAGTGGAAAGACGTAGTAGCGACAGAAGGCGCTCTTTTAGAGAGAGATGAATATGTCAAACATTCTTGTTGCCACGCTTGGCACGTCGCCAGGAGTCGTCACAGAAGCCATGGATCTTCTGATTGAGCAGGGCTGTCAGCCTGATGGAGTAATCCTGCTCAAGACACAGCATGACAGAGTAAGCCAATCCTATGATCTGCTTTTAGAGCATATACCACCATATTATGAATATGAAAAGAACTGGATAGTTCCGGTAGATATCGAGAGCGAAGGCGAGGACGTGGACACTCCTGAAGCAGTAAAGGAGTTCATGCAGAAGGCCTGCCTGGTTCTGAAGAGCCATCGGAAAATCGGAAATAAGTGCTTTGTATGCATAGCTGGTGGAAGGAAGACCATGTCTGCCCTCATGGCATTGGCTGTGCAGTTCTACGGGGCTGAGAGGCTATTTCATATTTGGGTTCCGGGATGGATTGAGGAAAAAGGCGGCATCCAAAAGATTCGCAATTTGGATGACGAGGAAAAGACTGAATGGCTACATCCAAATAAGTTCATCTCAAAGGAGGAAGATCGCCCTAAAATTGTGGATCTGCAATTTTTAGGCATATTCCCATTGCTTCCAAAGATAGTCGCCGCGCTCAAGGGAGAGCCCTCAGACAGTGATACAAGGGCTATTCTCGTCTCAAACGGATTTCTAGATGCGAGAGGCAAGGCAAGTGAGCTAGGACAACATTTCATAAAGACTTTCGAAAGCATCGAGCATCTTCCGCCCATGCGCCGGGAAAAGTGTATCATTCAAATTTCTGATCGCAACAAGTATAAAGACTGGATCAAGAAGCTTGCTCAAAGACTGGAGATAAAATTCGGATTTATCGAAAAAATTGAGGACATTGATTGGAAACAGACGGAGACCAAAGTCGTATCAGTGCCACCGGACAAGCTCAATATCATGTGGATAGAAGGCAAGAGCGTAAAGATTGGGCTGCAATTGGCCACCACATCAACCACTGAAGGAGAACTGAAGGCCGTCCGCAAGGTAGTTGAGGAATATATCAGTAAAATATTATATTAACTATCTCCGATGAGATTATTGTTTTCCTCAACTTCTCCGCCCTAAATCTCCCCATCACAAAGTGGCTCGCATACCTCACCGCCACAGTCTCCACCGCCAGCGGCTCCGGCAGCCCGGCCAGATCCAGCAGCCAGCAAGCTCGTGCTTCAGGATGCAGATCACCGAGCCCCCTCCCTATCCCTTCTTAAACAGCTCTTTGATCTCATCTCTAAAAGATCTCAATATCTTGAGATCATTTTGCAGTACGCTATGGATCTCATCCAGATTGAGCTCACCATAAATATGAACCAGAACATTGCGCAGTCCAGCCAGGTCGGATAGCTCACCGGCCAGTTCTTCTGAAATTATGCCTGCCTGGCCAAGAAGCTCGAAGGTCTCTCGATAAGTTGTCGGCCTCTTCAGTTGATTCTTGGATATCAAATGGGATGAAATGTCTATAGCTGCCTGAATGCTGATCAGCATGGCATGAAGAACCATATTCCTTTTATCCCTATCCTTCCGCAGCTCCTCCAGGGAATACCGCTGGTATCGTTCCCAGTCCTTTAATGACTCCTCCAGCTCCGTTAGGTGGGATAAGGCTATCATCTCAGGCTCTCGCCAGGAAGTCCTGGTCAAATCGGTCATACATATATTTTAGATCCAGATATTCGGAGATCAGATGAGCCTCATAGTCAACTCGCATATCCTGATCCCTTTCCAGCACCACCATACCCTGGCTGATCACTTCATACTGGAAATAGGCCGGAGCGCAATTGAGGACTCTCACATCGAACTCGACCCTGGGCTGGATTTTCTTTTCCAGACTTCCAGCCACCTTTGAAGAGAGCTTGAACCTCTGATATGCAGCCATCTCACTAGAGATATGGATGGCAATATCTATATCACGAAAATCATCTCGCTTTAGAAAGGATCCATAGACGTAGGCCAGATCGATCTCTTCGAACCCGGATAGAATAAAGCGAATGCACTCCAGGATTCTATTCTTGTCCATCGAATGGCCTCGCCATCTTATGCATCTTTCTCAGTGATAAGACTTTCTTGTAGATCAGAGCATCCGTGCTCCATCCGCCTCAAATCCCACCATCCCGAAGTGGCTTGCTTCGCCCAAAACCACCGGCCCTGCTACCGCCTCGGGAAACTCGATCCTAAATCCATAGCCGGTTTTAGCGGATCCGCCCCCGCTCCGCTGGTGCAGGAATTCCCGCCAGGCGACCTCCTCCCCCCAGCATCGTCCCCGCCACCGGCTCCTCCGCCAGCGGCTCCGGCAGCCCGGCGTGGGATCCAATCCCGCATCAGAACTTCTCGGCAGGCCCTGGCAGCAATGCCGCAAGATATATGGCTTTGCAGCCCTTACAGTCATTACATGGCTGAAATCGCTAATAAACGCATACCTGTAACCCCAGAGATCTGGGAAGCTCTATCGGATCTGAAGAGACCCGGCGAGACGTTCGCACATCTCCTCGAAGAGATGATAGAGCATGAGAAGAAGCTGCGCCTCTTCCTGGATATGGAGAAGATAGAGCTAGAAGGCAAGTTTGTGGAGCTGTCCCCTTGAAGCTGGAAATAGATGAAAGAGCATTGAAGTTCCTCACTGCCATCCCCGAGAAGAGCCGGCGGACTGTAAAAAAGCACTGCCTAGCACTGGGAGATGATCCTTTTCCAGGCAAAGGCGGCGATAAAGAGGCTCTGCATATGGCTGGCTTTCGAGCCCTTTATCGCTTACACATAGGACGGTCCTACACAGTATTCTA
>Ga0208197_1003470_pt1 | contig 12553 bp, 15 predicted proteins | sample AD_JPNNA4_MetaG_FD_184444 | JGI IMG/M metagenome (GOLD analysis project Ga0208197, IMG submission 184444) | Active sludge microbial communities of municipal wastewater-treating anaerobic digesters from Japan - AD_JPNNA4_MetaG (SPAdes) (version 2) | ecosystem: Engineered > Bioreactor > Anaerobic...
GCAAACAACTCGTCGATTTCCTCCTTGCTCGCGTCCAGTAATGCGCTCAAAGCGGCGTCCTTATCAGCCGGCTCAACGACGTAGGTCAGCAGAAACTGGCACAGCTTTTCAAAGCGGCGGATTTCGCTTGTCTCAACCTTTTGCGATTCCTGGAAGTCCGCGAAGGCTTTCAGTCGGCGCAGATAGCCCGGCGTCTTATCATTCGGTAGTTCAAACTTCAGAATATCATTCACAAGTGCCCTTTCTATGGCAGCGCGGCTAAACTATTTTCAATGACAGCCTGGAACATCTGTCCAACGGTGGCGTTGTAACGCGCCCGGAATGTGCCGGAGACAATGTCGTTGCCGTCCTGCTCGCCCAGCACGTCAAAACTTTCCCACTTGCCCGCCAGGTGCAGCTTCAGCGTCTTGCCGGTAGTACCGTCAAACTGAAGCGTGATAATGCGCGGAGTGCCCGCCCGCCAAGCCGCCTTTTCCGCAATCGCGGCGGTGTCATGTTCGAAGGTCAGTTCCAGCGTAACTTCCGGCTGTACCTGCTTGACGAAGCTGAAGTACAAATACCCGTCTGCCGTGTAAACAGGAATCCAGCCGGTATTGATGCTCAGGCTCATTCCCAAAAGTTGATTGCTTACCTGCGTTGTCGCCGGGAACGCCTTCACATTGTCAATGTAAAGTTTGCCCTTGCTGAACAGGATTTCCTCAACTGTCGGGATGGCGATGTTCGCGGTGAACGTGCCAGGCTCAACCTGCCGCCCGACAATTTCCGCGCTCATCATCAACGCCTGCCCAGCCGAGCCAGTCAGCTGGATGGACCGCGCGAACCCGAAAGCGAACTCTTCCTCGCCCGCGTTATCCCCACCCTCGACTGTGTAAGTCGCAAGGTCGGTGGACGGCGTCATGTCGGTGGTCGCGCAAGGCATGGTGTAGGTGTACACGCCCGCGCTATTCGCGTCTGTCGTCGGGGTGACGTGCTTGATGCCCATCTCGAATAAATGCGGCAATTGTTCAAAAGTCGCCTCGACTTCGTCCAGCGTCAGTGACGCCTCGTACCGCGTGATGTAAGAGCGGTCCGAACCGGACAAAAGCCCGATATCCTCCACCGGGAACACCTGTTCGAGGTTGTCAGCGATAGAGCCTGTTCCGCGCCAGACAATATCCGCGTCCACTTTCGTGCCTTGTGTCGTTTCCTTGCCGAGTTGAATTTTCCGGCAAGCTTTTATTCCAGCCATTTAAGCCTCCTTGCTGATTGAATCCGCCGGCTCTTGCGCCTTCGGTTTACGATAAACTTCGGCGTACAGTCCGCTTCTCAACAGCCGCTCAACGCCGTATAACCTTGCCTCAATCGCGGATAAATCCCGCGCTGGCACGCCCGTAAGGAACGAGCCCTTGCCGATATATTTAAGTCTCAATGTCTCCTCCTCGCGGGAGCTTTCAACTCCGCGTCCAGCACGTTACCGATGTGCCTGGTATAGCGGTCGATCGTGGTAAGGCGCAAGTAACCCGCCCCATCCACCGCATTATCCAGCACTTTGTCATCACTCATTGCCTCTTTGTTCTGGCGTAGAATTTCGACCAGATTTTCAGCCTTGCAGATAAACTGGCAGTGATGCGCCACCGCGTAGGCCTGCTTGCCCTGATACGTTATACGCTTGTCCATGTCGCCTTTCGTGTAATGCACATGGAAGTCCCACTCGCGCCCAATCGAAGTGCAGAAATCCCGATCCCATTGCTCTGGAATAAACTTGCCCTCTTCTAGCACGGCATATCTTCGCGCCCAATCCAACGTAGTCTTATTGCCCCACCGCATTTGAGTACGAACAGGCCAGCCGCTCACTTGCCCCACGTTCGGGAATTGGCGCATCAATTCGACCGATGCTTTGAACCATGAAGGGTAGTAATACATATCATCATCCGCCAGCCCGATGATCGTGTTAGGCGGCACTATCCGCAACAGTCCAGCCCGCGCGCTTGTCAGCCCTACGTTCGGACCCAACACTGCGCCGTCCGGCTTGTACTCGTCCAAGAGCCAATCGCGGAACTCTTGGCACGATCCGTTATCCCAGATCAGAATGTCGCAATCCAGCCCAGCGTTCTCGCGCATCGTTGTCAATGAAGTTTTTACCACCTCGAACCTGTGCTCGTGGTAGCCTTCAAAGTTTGGTAAATGGACCACCGCGCTTGCCACGTAAGGCTTATATCCAGTCGCCAGCGCGTGCCGGTTCGGGTTTATTCCGATTCTCATACCTCGACCTTTCCGAGCACGATCAGCGTGTCCGCCCTCGCCACTTCTACCCACTCCGAATCGCTTTCCAGAATCTCGTCCACCACCTTCTGCACGCCAGGGTGACGTGGCGAAGCGTAATCGTGGAATAGGACGTAATCCGGCGTAAGTTTCCTGACGTTCAGCCAGTCCTGCTTGCATCCATCGTAAGAGTGCGCGCCGTCAATCAGCACGACTCTCGGCATCAGCCCTTCCGGCAAGTTCAATGGGTGCGAGTTCTGCACCATGACTGTGACCCGCTCGTCTACCTTGAAGCGTTTCAAGTTTTCCTGCACCTTCTTCAAAGTCGGAATCTTGTGGTCAGCCACCGGATCCCCGTTATCCCAGTACCCGCCCTCCATCTTGTCGATGGAATAAACGTGCCCGTGCACCCCGTTGTTGATCTTGGCGCGTGCCGCCAATATCGCGGTCCCGCCCCACAAGCATCCGATTTCCAAATAGTCGCTGTCCAATCCGGCGAACTTGTAAAGCAGGTCGCTCTCGTCGTGCGTTATCAGTGCCAGCCTTCCAACGATCTTCTTGTTGATTTCATCGTGCAACTGTGCGCCAGTAATCACAACATGCTCCAATCTATAAAGTCCCGTTTTATTTTGTAATACCCATCCGCGCCATACTTGCGGTTCAGCACTTCCACCGTGTTCGCGTAAGCCAGCCTACTCCGCTCGTCCGCGCTCATGTTCATCCGGTTCATCGAATAGCCGATGTTCGTGGTTTTCCTGACCACAGCGTCCTCGCATACCCATAGCGTCCGCCCTGCCTTGCGTGCCAGGTAGCAGGTCTCAAGGTCAATACCCCACGCGTAAATCAGTTCAGGATCGAAGCGTCCAATGGAGTCGAACCAGTCCGCGCGGTACAGCGATGAGATGTTGTCAATCATCCACGTCTCGCGGCAGCCCTTGCCCCCGCGCGTGATGAGATGCTTCCACGCCGTCACCGTCTCAGGCGCGAGCGCGTTATGCACCCCAACCGCGTTCGGGTCATCTGCCAGCTTCTGCACCATCGGGGTCAGCGGGTCATGCGATATCGGCTCGTCAAACGCGGTGCTGGTTATCAGAAACCAATACGCGAAGTAATCCCCGCGCAAAGTGGAGAGCCCCGCCAGCCATCCGCCGGTCGTCTGAACGTTGCTGTCAAGCGCGAGCGTGGTGTACTTTGACGGCGGCACGATGTCGCTCCCGTTATCCACCACGACAATATCCACCGGGCTTTTCACGTTCTTGCGGATGTAAGTAACCAAAGCGTCCGTCCGCTCCGGCATGTTGTAATTCGTGATTATCGCGGCGGTTTTCAAGCCTGCACCCCAGCCTCCGCCAGCACCTTGACGGCTTCAGCACCGCCAGCCATGCGCTCGTTCTGGTCGTGAACGTTCATCAAATACTTGCTTTCCATGCCAACCCCGGTCAGCAAGCCAGCCTTCCCCACTGCCTTGACGTATTCCTCAACCAGCGCCAAATACTCGTCGCACCGCCGTCCCCTGTACTCGCGCGAAGTGGCAGTTTTGAGTTCGTCCTCTTTCGCTTTCAACGCGTCGGAGGCGGTCTTGATGTTGTGCTGGTGCGCCGTCCAGGCATTAGTGGAGTTTGCCATCTCGCCTTCGTAAACCTGCCGGCTAATGAAGTAAGTACCTGACTCCGCCTCCATGACCTTGCACGCTTTCAGGTGGCGCATGTCGGTCTGGATCGCGCCGTCCAGAATGTTGAACTTGTGAGCAAGTTCAGCCTGACGATTGACCATATTTTCGAGTTTATCCACGCCGGCTTTGTAATCAGCTCGGAACGCTTCTACCGCGTCAATAACCGCCGATTTTGCCCGCTTGTAGACTCCCAGAACCTCTTTAGCCTCCGCGCTCAACGCCTTGACGCGCGCCTCGAATACTTCCAATTTGATTGTGACATCGCCATCGTATCCGTAAAGCGGGGACTGAAAGAACTGCCGGGAATGAAAATCAACCGTTATTCCGCGCCCGTAGGCAACCCCGCACCAATACGCCACGCCTGGTCTCTGGTGCGCATATTCGGTGTTCGTTTCCATCTCAACGCCGTAAAGCTCAATGCGCTCGTAACGCTTGTAAATCGCATACGCCAACGCGTAAGCAACTGAGCTGGTGTAATACTCCGGCGCGCCCGAAAACTCGCGCTTGATTTCCTCAAGCGGAAAGCGGATAGACGCCGGGACGTCCTCATACTCATCCTGCATCAGTACAGGAATCGAGGTGCTTTTCAGCCAATCGTAATGCTTGGAGTCGTTGCGGTTCGTGACAGACCGCCAGACCACCGGCTTGTGAAGCTGAATCACATAATCCGCGTGGGCAACTGCCCCGCGCGAAACCATCTCGTTGAACACGAACACATCGCAATCGGTTCGGGTCTGGTCGAACTCCCCGAAGGTTGCCTGGTGCATCCCCAAAATTACAGCAGTCTTTTTCAAAGTATCCTTTCTACTTACGTTGTCGGGTTCTCGCGGAATTTGAGCGGGATGCTGAAGCTAACCATCTGCGTAACCGCCCTGTCCCATTGCGCGGGCGTGACGGTGAAGCTGACCGGAAAGATGATTGTGTCCACCTTGCCGTTCAGGGTCGGGTCGCCAGCCAGCCGCTGCAGATATTCAGGGATGATGTTATTGAGCTGCCCGTAAGCGGATTTCATCGAAACCACGCGGTTGACGTGGATATCCACGTTCACGGTCAGCAGAAGCCGGGCGGTGGTACTGTCATCCACCGAACCCGTCCCGCTCGCGATGTAAGCAATTGCGAGGGGTAGAACAGAAGCGTCCTCAACCGGGTAGGACGGCGCGCCCCTGACTGTTTCCGAAGTAATAGCAAGCGCGTGGTATTGCAGCCGCGCGATAGCGTCATCAATAATGCTCATCTCATCACCAGCCCGTCACAGCGTTATGCAAGCGGTAAGGCGCGAGCAGCATCTTGACGTCCGGGTCCAACTCTTGCGCGTAAATCATCTCGCCCAGGTTGGCGTTCACGCCGGCGTCCTGGTAGCCTTGCTTCGCGCGCATAAACCAGCGCATCGCTTGAATTTTGCACGCCTGCTTGACATCTGCCGGTGGGGTTAGCGCGTAGCCCCAAACTCCAGTTATCTTCACGCCCTTCTGGGTTGTGCCCCAATTGCCCTTACTGCCAGCGTCGTTATCCACGATTAGCTTTTCATAAGGGGTGGTATGGTAGGGGTAGGTATAAAAATCAGTATTGAGCGTCCAGGTGGTGTAATCGCTTGCTGCCCGTCCGCCGGATTCACTCACAGCCAGCGAAGTCAGCGAGAGCAGCGGGTCAATCCAAAGCTGGTCTTCGCCGTTTCCGTCAAAGTAGCGCGTCTGCGCATCCGTGGTCGGGTAAAAGCAGTTCTCGAATCCGCCCACGTACTTGTCAATCAGCCGGGACGCGGCGGTTATCATCACGCCGATTGCTTCGTCGTAAGTCTCGTCGGATACATCGAACAGCGGACTATCCGGGATGTCCGATTTCAATTCCAGCACGGTCGCGTAATCCGCCATAAATACCTCCAGAGTTGGGGAGCGGGTTTTGAAGCCCGCCCCCGTCAGTCAAACTTAGGTGCTTGCGCTGATGTGTTCAGCCTGCGGGTAGCGGTCCTCAATCAGACCGACCACGCCGACGGCATAGTTGGTCGCGTTGTCAACGCCGGTGATGCTCACCCGCACGCCAGTCGCGTCCGAGTCAAGTGCTTGCACAGAAGCAGGATCAACGTCGATCAAAAGCGCCATGTTGTCATTCGTGCCAACAACGGACAAGCCAGTCGCGGCGCAAGTGGTGGGATCGCCCCAGTTGTCGTCTGTGCCAACAGCACCGGAAAGCCGGTAGACAAACGGAATCGAGGTGTCATTCGTGGTGGTCGCGCCAACGTTCGTGGTGGCATCAACCGTGATAACCATGTTGTTATCATCCGAAGTCATCGCGCCCCAGGTCACCAGGAAGCTCAGCCAATTGGCGTTTTTCAAACTCGCGGCATAACTCTTGACTGCCGTGGTGGTCGCTGCGGGTGCTAACAGCGGGACGATATGAAGTTTTTCAGCGTATCTCGCCATCACTCACCTCCGATTAAGTGGATGCCGCGAGGGCAACGAATGGGCTCACCGTGTTACTGCCGTCATAGGCAGTAATCGCGGCGTTGAAATAAGGCGCGCCATCAACGCGGTAAACAAAGCGGAAGCAGGTCTCGTCATAGTCGAACTTGACGTGGATGCTTGACGCGGCTTCAACACCGGCTTTTGTAATCAGCGCGTAGGCTGATGGCGATGCGAGCAGGATGTCGCCAGCCGTGCCCAGGTTCGGGCAGTATTCGTTTTCGATAACTGGACGTCCGAGCAGAGTTCCGTAAGGAACGTCGGGGCGCACAGAAGGCGCGTACACCGGCATCTGTCCGATGGTCATGTTCAGCAATTGCGGATATACCGCCGGGTTGACAAACCAGACGTAATCGTTGAAGCCCGGCAGACGCCGCGCCCACATCCGACCCACATCGTAGGCGTCAATTTCTGACGCGTCCGTGCGCGTGGCTGAAACCAGCGCGCCGCTCTGCAGGATGCCCAAAGGCTTGCCTACGCCGTCGCCGTTGATAATCGCGGCTTCGACTTTGAAGCGCAGCTCATTCGGGACTTCGTTGGCAATCCAGCTTTCCAGCGCGGTCGCATCAGCCAAAAGCTCGTCGGTCGCATAGCAAAGCGCGGCAACTTTCTTGAGCTTCAGGTCAATCTGGCGGAACTTCGGCTTGCTTGCAGTTTTCTGCGCGGCTTCAGCCAGCCAGTAGCCTTGCACACCGCCCATGCGAGAACCATCCGCACGGGATGTTTCGTCAATCGCATTGATGGTCAGGCTGTTGCCGGTGACGCGAATGGGATTGAATTGACTCAGTACAGAGCCGACGCCCCACATCGCCTGGAATATTCCGCTGGCAATCTGCGGGGGAAGCAGGTATCCGCCCTGGGATGGAGTCGCTTCATTCAACCCCGTCGCTTTGAAGGCTGACAGCCGAGGCTCTTCCTGTCCGGGATACATCGCGGCGGTCTTTACAGCCTGGAAAAACTCTCCGGCGGTAAAGGGCTTTGATTTCAGCGAGCGGTCGGTTTCGTCTTCGGTAACCTCAACGTCGTACCCGCCGCGCACTTTCGGCTGTGAATCCGTGTAAGCCTTGACGGCTTCGGCGGCAGCCTGTTTTACAATCGCCTCGATGTCAATCGGGGGCGAAGTCTTGATTTCTTCTGCCATGATTTCCTCCTCATGGATAGTTTCCAGAACGGGCTCATCTGCCTCGTCTGGATAAATTGACTTTATTGGGATTGCGGAATTGCGATGCTCGGCCGGCGATTTCGTCAGCGTTGCCTCAGCCAGCGGCCATGTCTCGATTTTCGTGCCACCCGCGCCCGCACTCTTGCTCACAAGCGAACCGGCCGCCTGACTTGACCAGCCCAGCTTCCCAGCTTCGGCCAGCTTGTAAATCATTTGTTCGTATTCGTCCCGGAGTTCAAGTTGCCCCTCGAACCACAGCCCGACATCATCGGTTTTCAGGATTGTCCCCTTGCCGATTTTCCGGCTTTTGATAACCGGATCGTAGCCGTGCTCATAGTAGACAGGCAGGTTCGCGCCAATCTCAACGCCCAGGTCGGTATCCGGCGTGAAGTAATCGCCGTCCAGGTCTACATCGCCGGGTTGCCCCCAACGAACCAGATACCCGCCAACCTTGCCGCTTCCGAGTGCTTTTACCGCGTCCCCAAAATAAACCAGTGTGTCTTTTTCCATGACACCTCCCTTAACGACAAAAAGCCAAAGAGAACGCTCAATTGCGTTTATTCGGCTTCAGAACCCTCTGACCACCCGGTCACCCGCCGCAGCACCCGCCGCCCACGAACAACCTGTATTCAGTTGTCTGACTAACTAATCCTCGCTCACCTCGCGCTGTAAAGCGTCCGTGATGCGTGTGATTACTTCGTCCCCGTGCTGTTCAATTACATCCTGAACCGTCACCCAACCCGTCTGCTGGTGGTATTGCGTCTGCTTTTCAGCATCCTGCACCAGTCGGGCGTATGGAACGCTCGTGCCAATTGTCGCGCCCCAACCGGAGTTCGTGCTTCTCACAGTCCAGGATTGCCCCAACTTGTGCGATTGCACCGCTGCCCCGCGAATATACGGGACGGTTATGTTTCCAGCTTTCAAGTGGTAAAAGAACCCTGCCCGCATTTTCTGAGCTTGCGGACTTTTCCCGTAAAGCAGCGGATTTTTGCCGCGCCTCACTCCGGGATATTGTTTGATAAAACCTTGTAAATAGATTGCGCTTTGATGGACTTGCGCCTTGACGCGCTTCATGCTTTCCAAAGACTTGAGCTTTTTCAGCAAGTCTTCCATGCCCTCGATGCGAATTTTATAATTCGTGTTTGTCATGGTTTTACATTGTCCGCGTAATCGTAAATCACCCAGCACCGACAGCGCGGATGCGCCGGCGGGAACATATTGTCCTGAATCGGTTTGCCGTGCCGTGGACCGCATAGCGGGCACACGCGTTCATCGTTGGAAGTCTGCCAAATCGGGACCATCTGCACGCCGCTCTCGCGGTTCAGCGCGTCCATAATTGCGCGTTCACCTTCCACCGACGCCCTGGTCGTTTCGGTTATCGCGATCATCTCCGCGCGTATCGGACCGTATGTGCTTTCAAGCATCCCGCGCAATTTGCCCAAATCCCACCCGTCCGTGTAGAAGCGAGGGATGATTTCCTGCAAGGCACGCCTGGAAACGTCCGTGATGCCGTGGACCAATTCGTAGGTGTATTGACGTGCCCAGCGCACGGCGTTCGTGTTTATCAGCGTCCAATCAACCCCGATGCTGATTGTGTCAAGCATTGCCGCCGCTTGCTGAACAAAAGTCTCGACCAACACCGGCTCGATAGCTGATTGAAGCGAACGCCAGCTGTTCTGCCAGTATTCGTCATTCACGCGGGACAGGTCGGGCGGGTCACCCAGCAAGCGCAAGAGCTTATCCAATTCAGCGCGTTGGTTGGATGTAATCACCCGTGCCAGCTTGCGCTCAAGAGCCGCGCGGTTCAGCGGTATCAGCTTCACGAACGCCGCCGCCTCGCCCGTCAATAGCGGGATAATCTCTGGCTTGCGTTCCGCGCTCCTGTACAGCGCGTCAAGCACTAATTGCTTCACTTGTCTCCGCAACCGGCGCAACCGCCTCAACCGCCCTGTTCAGCGCGTCAGCCAACGCCTTGAGCGCGTCATCGTCATCATCCCGCGCGTTCATCTCAAACGCCCGCTCGATATCCTTCTCCGTTCGGCACTCAGGCAACCGCTCACGAATGCCGCCCGCTAATTCCTCCGGGATGGTCTTGCACACCCAGGGGAAGTCAAGCGACTTCCCCTGCTTCAGCTTGCGGAAGGCGATATCCTGCCAATGCTCAAGCTCGCGAAGCTGCTCAATCGTCAGCACGGTCGGCAAGCTTTTCTCAGGCTCTTCCACTTCCGGCTCCTCCGCCAGCTCTGGTTCAGGCTCGGGTTCAGGCTCAGGCTTAGGGTCAAGCGCGGCGTACTCCACACCTTCCGGCAGTTCAATGCCCAGCACTTGCGCGGCGACGCTCGGTTTCATGCCCGCCCCGACATAAGCCGCGTATGCGCTCGCCCGCTGAGCTTCCTCTTCCTGCCCGCGGTCGGTTGCCTCCGGGCGGAACTCCCAGCGCAAGCCCATCGGCGCGAATAGTTTCGCGTTCAGTTCCCCTTGCACAAACATCAGCCAGGGCACAACCGTGTCGCGGAACCAGACCGCGTACTCGGTCTTGGCAGTGGCGTAATTCGCGGAGTTCGAAAGCAGAAGCGACAACGGCATTCCAGCCGCCATCGCGATATCCGCCAGCTTCTCATCGTGCAATTTGGACCCGGTCAGGTTATCAATACCATCCCCGATAACCTTGACATCCATCGTGTCAGCGGAGATCACCTTGCCCAGGTACTTGTACCAGCCGTGAACTATCTTGTCCCATACGCTTTCAATCTTTTCGCGTTCCTCGCGCGTCTGAACGCCGGAGACTTGCAGCAACGCCGGCTTGATACCACCGCGTTGAAAGAAATTTTGCACATAGTAATCGGCATAGAACAGAACGCCAGCAGCCGCCATCAACGCGCGAAACTCGCTGTTATCCGAAGGCAGAAGCTCGGTGGTATGGTCGAGCCGCCACATCCAGAACACTCGCCCGTCTTTCAGCGTGTAATCGCGCGTCTCAGAGCCAATCTGCCGCTTGAAGCCGGTCAGCCCGTTCCACTTGTCCACAATCGGCGTGATGCTCGTTGGCACGATATAGCGCAAGCGTGAGCGTTGGCGCGCCCCGTCCTCAAGCAAGCCATACGCGGAGTTCGTCATGAACAGCGAGAGACGCCAGAGCCGAAGCAGTTCGCGCGGGTTCTCCATGAACCCGATTGTGTTCTGCCAGCTCTCGCTGTTATCAACTTCCTTATCCCCGCGCATAATCGCGAAGGGAACGTTGGCGGCAGCGTCCGCTGTCATGTTCGCGACCCGGTACACCGCCGCAACGCGCGAGTAAAGCTCCTCGTCGTTGGTCTGGTCGGGTTTGCCGGTTATCCAGTTCCAGGCGGAGTCGGGATACTGCGGTAAGTCAATGTTCTTTACAGTCGCGCCGTCAGTATAAAAGTGTAAAGTCTTCGGCATCCTTTCTCCCTAATCGTATGAACTGAAGAACCAGCGGTCGGTTGATAACCCATTCCAGGCAATCGCCAGCGACATAACACAGTCATCGTGCATTCCGTCCGGCGCGGAGTACGTGAATGAACCCGACGGCGCGCGCTTGCTCTCAAAGCTCAATAATTCCCCAATAAGCACCGGATGGTTCAGCACCTTAATCTGCGCGTTCTCAAACGCCGCTTGTAAGCTCTGGATAATCGCTTGCTTCGTCGCGCTCGTGGTCGTGAACGGCACGATAACCAGCCCGCGCGTCACCAGTTCGTCAATCACCGGCCGCCCGATGGAGTTCGCCTCAACCGTCATCGCGCTCAGCCCGTAGCGGTGGTATACGCTCTCCAGCCTGTCAATCAACACCGGATAATCCACGCGGTTGAACCGGTCAAGATAAACCATCTCTTTCGTCTCCGCGTCCAGCACGCTCACAACCGTAAAATCTATGCTCGAAGCCACGTCCACGCCAGCCACGTACTGCCTGCCTGCTTGCGGCTCTTTCGGGTCCAGCACCGCCGCCTCTTGCACCCGCCGAAACACACCGCCCTGGTCGTCCACAAATTCGGCAAGGTACTCCTGCCTGAATATGATTTCCGGCAAGTCACGCCGGGCAGCCTCAATTTCGGTTGGCTGAATGAACGGGTTAGCTGCCGTCGGGAATTGCCACGACTGCCAGCCTTCGTCACCTTGCAACCCGCGCTGATAGATTTCCCAAAACCAATTCCGACCCTTCGGCGTGCTGATAAATAACGCCTTGCCCTGCCTGTCTGATAACGCCGGGCGGATCGCCTCCGTCCACGCCTCGCGCTGCATAAACGCGCACTCGTCCATCACAACGAAGTCCAACCCTTCACCGCGTAGCGAGTCGGGATTGTCCGCTGATCTCACAGCCACAAAACCGCCACCTGGAAGTGTAACCATCCTATCTACCAGCCTAACCTCTGCATTCGGTATTTTGCGCGCAATTTGCCGCAACGGTCGCCAGCCGACTTCGCTGGTCTTATAACTCGGTGACACCCACCAAGCCCGTCCGCCTTTGCTTGCGGCATCCAGACACTCATTGACTCCCAACCGCGTCTTGCCCCACCGCCGTCCAGCAGATAGGACTTTGAAGCGTGCATCGCTGTTATGGACTTCGAGTTGCCCTGCGTGAGGTTGAGCATCAATCGTTGTTCTCTGCATCCCACTTCACCACAACCGCGCCACCATCCGCGCCGGTGACTTCCTGCCGCTCTACGTAGCCGCGATGCTTGCCGATGGTCTTGAGCGTGAAGATTATCGCGGTGATGTTGCCTTTGCGCACTTGCTCGAACAGCGACCCTTCCGCAAGGTCAAGCAGGCTCTCGCGCTCATCGCTCACTGCTTGCGCAACGGTCGGATATCGGTTCACGTAATTGTGCAAAGTCTGGCGCGCGCAACCCAATTCCTTAGCAGCCAACGCAAGAATGCCGCGATTCTTTTTGACCGCAGCAATTACTTCCTCAACCGTGAATTTGCTATTCGCTTTTGACATTCTCTTTTATGTGTCCAATAACACAGGTTCTCCACCCGTCACATCCACCCACCGTTGAA
>Ga0208197_1003480_pt1 | contig 12517 bp, 10 predicted proteins | sample AD_JPNNA4_MetaG_FD_184444 | JGI IMG/M metagenome (GOLD analysis project Ga0208197, IMG submission 184444) | Active sludge microbial communities of municipal wastewater-treating anaerobic digesters from Japan - AD_JPNNA4_MetaG (SPAdes) (version 2) | ecosystem: Engineered > Bioreactor > Anaerobic...
CCTGCTCAGCGCCGTCCCCATCCCCGACCCCGAGGCCGAGGAGGAGCGCCGCGCCGTCGTCCTCCAGGGCGACGTGCCCTCGCCGGCCGACCCGCCGCCGGGCTGCCACTTCCACACCCGCTGCCCCGCCATGCAGCAGGGCCTCTGCGACGTCGAGACCCCCGTGCTGAAGGAGGTCCGCCCGGGCCACCTTGCCGCGTGCCACCTGATCACGACGAGCGACTTCCCGCACATCAGGGCCGGAGAGGACGACCTCGCGGTCGTCGCCGCCGGCCCTGCCGACGTGCCGCCGGGAGGTGACGACTGATGGCCATGGTCCCCCCGCACGACCCGTTCGCCGACGGCGAGTACGCCGACAAGGCGCGCTCCGTCGCCCTCGATGAGGCGCCGCCGGCGCCGGCCGCCGGCGCCTGGTCCCCCGACGCCCTCCTCATCGAGCACCGCGCGACCTGGAAGGAGGTGTGGCTGCGCTTCCGCCGCGACAGGTTCGCCCTCGCCGGACTGGTGGTCGTCGTCCTTCTCGTCCTCATGGCGCTCTGCGCCCCCTGGCTCGCCCCGCACGACCCGACGGTGCAGTACGACGAGGGCCTGACCATGCAGGGCATGCCCGTGGGCTCCTCGGCGCAGTTCCCGCTCGGCACCGACACCCTCGGCCGCGATCTCCTCAGCCGGCTCATCTACGGCTCGCGGGTCTCGCTCGTGATCGGCGTCCTCGCGAACGGCTTCGCCCTCGTTTTGGGCGTCGTCTTCGGCCTCACCGCCGGCTACTTCCGGGGCTGGGTCGAGACCGTCCTCATGCGCATGACCGACGTGATGATGGCCTTTCCCATCTACCTCTTCGCGATCGCCCTCGTCAGCGTCCTCAAGCCGAGCCTCTGGATCCTCGTACTCGTGATCGGCATCGTCTACTGGACGCCGATGACGCGGGTCATCCACGGCGAGGTGCTCTCGATCCGCGAGAAGGAGTTCGTCGACGCCGCCCGTCTCACGGGGTGCACCAACGCGCGCCTCCTCTACCGGCACATCCTGCCGCACCTCGTGGCGCCGATCATCGTCTACATCAGCCTCGGGATCGCGACCACGATCCTCTTCGAGTCGACCTTGAGCTACATCGGCCTCGGCGTGCAGCCGCCGACGCCGTCCTGGGGCCAGATGATCTCCGAGGGACAGCCCTACTACCTCTCGGCGCCGCACCTCGTCCTCTACCCCGGCCTCATGATCATGATCACCGTACTCGCCTTCAACCTGGTCGGCGACGGCCTGCGGGACGCCTTCGACCCGCAGCAGCGTCGGCGCTGAGACCACGACGGACGCCACACTGACATCGTGCACACACAACGAGTGGGGAGGTAAACATGCGGACATCGTCCATCGCGCGCCGGCTGCTCGCCGCGTCCGCCGTGCTGGTGGTGGCCGCCGTCGCCTTCGCCCTGGCCGCCTGCGGCGGCGACGGGGGAGAAGGCGACGGCGGCACGACCTCCGACACGCCGAAGCAGGGCGGCTCGCTGACGCTCTCGTTTCTAGCCGAGCCGTCGAGCCTCGACCCGGCGATCGCCTGGAACGTCATCGACTGGCAGATCGAGCACGAGATCTTCGAGGGCCTACTGCGCTACACGGCGAAGCCGGGGACCGCCGGGAACAAGTTGGAGCCGGCGCTCGCCACCGAGGTCCCCTCGGTCGAGAACGGCGGCATCAGCGAGGACGGCCTCGTTTACACCTTCCACCTGCGCGAGGGGGTCAAGTTCCAGCCGCCGGTGGACCGCGAGGTCACGGCCGCGGACTTCAAGTACAGCTTCGAGCGCATGATGAGCGAGCCCCGCGCCCCGGCGACCTCCTTCTACATGGGCGTCGTCGGCGCCGACGAGTTCATGAAAGGGAAGGCCGACGACATCAGCGGCTTCAAGGTCGTCGACGACTCCACCATCGAGATCACCCTGGAGTCGCCCGACCTCTCGTTCCTCAACGCCCTGACCATGGAGTTCTGCGACGCCGTGCCCCAGGAGTGGGTCAAGAAGTGGGGCAAGCAGATCAACCGCCACCCGCTGGGCACCGGCCGCTTCATGTTCGACCACTGGACGCCGGGCCAGGAGATCGTCCTCAAGCGGAACCCGAACTACTGGGAGGAGGGCAGGCCGTACCTCGACGAGATCCGCTACGCCCTCTCGTTCAACCCCTCGACCGCTCTCCTCAAGCTGCAACAGGGTCAGATCGACGCCCTTGGCGACGGGCTACCCCCGTCGGACATCGTGCGGATCCAGAACGACCCGCAGTGGAAGGACTACGTCTACTCGCAGCCGCTGATCGCGATCAGCTACCTCTTCCTCAATGTCGGCATGCCGCCGTTCGACAACACCAAGGTGCGCGAGGCGATCGCCTGGGCCATCGACCGGGAGAACCTCGTGAAGCTGCAGGCCGGTCAGGCCCAGCCTCTGTACCAGTTCTATCCGCCGGGCCTGCCCGGCCACATCGAGGGCAAGAAGTACTACGACTACGACCCGGAGAAGGCGAAGCAGTTGCTCGCCGAGGCCGGCTTCCCGAACGGCTTCAAGACGATGCTCTACACCGACAACGTCGATCCCAACCCGAAGCTCATGCAGTCGGTGCAGGCCGACCTGAAGGCGATCGGCATCGAGGCTGAGCTCAAGACGATGAGCAACAACACCTACTACAACGAGCAGTCCACGCCCAAGACCCTGACCATGGGCAGCTTCGGCTGGTGGATGGACTTCCCCGACCCCAGCGACTGGATCGGGCCTCTGTTCAGCAAGGCGAGCGCCGTGCCGGGAGGCATGAACTCAAGCTTCTGGTGGAGCCAGGAGCTCGAGGACGCCTACGTCGAAGCGCAGGCCATGACCGATCCCGAGGCGCGCATCGCCGCCTACTCGAAGATGCAGGACATCATCGCCGCCGAGACGCCTTACGCGCCGCTGTACTCGCCCATCCAGACGACGATGTGTTCGAAGAACGTCGGCGGGTTCTACCTGCACCCCGTCTACCAGATCGACCCGGGGAGCTACTGGAGGAAGTAGGAGGGCGTCCCGCTGAGCGGGCGTGAAAGGAGACGGAGATGACGAAGCGCGGAGCGGTCGCGCGTCTGCTGGTCGTCGTGGCCGCCGCCGTCCTCGTCCTCGCCGCGTGCGGCGAGGACGAGGACGGCGGCGGCCCACAGGCAGGCGAACCCGTCCAGGGAGGCACCCTCACGGTGACGTTCCAGGGCGAACCGACCGAGCTCGACCCGGCGATCGCCTGGGAGATCACCTCCTGGTCGATCGAGCGCCTGACCTACGAGACGTTCCTCACGTACGCGAGTGAGGCCGGCGAGCCCGGCACCGAGCTCGTCCCGGCGCTCGCCAGCGAGGTGCCGTCGGCCGAGAACGGCGGAATCAGCGCCGACGGCAAGGTCTACACGTTCCACCTCAGGGAGGGCGTCAAGTTCGCCCCGCCCATCGACCGCGAGGTCACGGCCGCGGACTTCAAGTGGAGCTTCGAGCGCATGATGAAGGAGCCCCTCGCGCCGGCGACGTTCTTCTACACCGGCATCAAGGGCGCCCAGGACTTCATGGACGGCAAAGCCGACGAGATCGTCGGCTTCAAGGCGGTCGACGACTCCACCGTCGAGATCACCCTCGACGCCCCTGACTCGTCCTTCCTCATGGCCATGACCATGCCGTTCACCTCGGTCATGCCCAAGGAATGGGCCGCCAGGGTCGGCAAGGACATCAAGCGCAAGCCGCTCGGCACCGGCCCGTTCGTGATCAAGTCGTGGACCCCGGGTCAGCGGATCGTCGCCGAGCGCAATCCCAACTACTGGGACGAAGGCAAGCCCTACCTCGACAGGATCGACTTCGACCTCGCCACGAACACGAGCACGGCCTTGCTCAGGCTGCAGAACGGCGAGGTGGACGTCCTCGGCGACGGCATCCCGGCGGCGGACTACCAGCGCATCAAGAACGACCCGACCTGGAGCAAGTACACCTACGACGCCCCCGAGATCGCCTGGTACTACGTCTTCATGAACGTGCTCGAGAAGCCGTTCGACGATGTGCGCGTGCGTCAGGCGGTCAATGCGGCCATCGACACGGCCAAGATCCAGAAGATCATGGGCGGCCAGGCCAAGGCGCTCGGCCAGATCTATCCGGACGGCATGCCCGGCCACCAGCCTGACAAGTCCTTCTATGCGTACGACCCTGCGGCGGCGAAGAAGCTGCTCGCCGAGGCCGGCTACCCGGACGGGTTGAAGACGACGTTCTACAGCCACAACGTCGACCCGTTCCCGAAGATCGCCCAGGCGGTCCAGGCCGACCTCAAAGCGGTCGGGATCGAGGCCGACATCGAGCAGATGGACAAGGCCACCTACTGGGACTTCATCAGCCTGAAGAAGTCGCACGCCGGCATCGGCCTCTCGGACTGGTACCAGGACTTCCCCGACCCGAGCGACTGGATCGGCCCGTTGTTCATCAAGGCGAGCGCCATCGACGGCGGCGCCAACGCGAGCTTCTGGTGGGACGAGCGCGTCGAGGACTTGTACGCCAAGGCCGTGAACGAGCTCGACCCCGAGGCCCGCATCGACATGTACGTCCAGATGCAAGAGATCATCATGGAGGAAGCGCCGACGGCGCCGCTCTTCCAGCCGATGTGGAACGGCATGTACGGCAAGGACGTGGGGGGCTACTACTACCACCCCGTATGGAACCTCAACTTCCAGGACTACTGGAAGCTGGACGGCAAGTGACCGCCTGAACGGCGGCGGAGGCACAGCGATGGTCCGGGCACGGCGCAAGGCGAGCAGGCGGCGCGATGGGTAAGTACGTCGTGCGCCGCCTCCTCTGGGTCGTGGTCGTGCTCTTCTTCGTCAGCATCATCACGTTCCTGCTCGCCTACGCCGTGCCCGGCGACCCCGCCAAGAGCATCGCCGGCGTGCATGCCACGCCCGAGGTCCTCGAACGCATCCGCACCGAACTGGGGCTCGACAAGCCCGTCTACGAGCAGTACCGGATCTACCTCACCAACCTCCTGCAGGGCGACATGGGCTTCTCCTACGAGACCCAGCGCCCGGTGGCGCAGTCGATCCTCGAGCGCTTCCCGGCGACCGTGATGGTCGCCCTCTACGGCATCTTCTTCGAGCTCCTGATCGGCATCCCGGTCGGCATGGTCAGCGCCCTCAAGCAGTACAGCCTCCGCGACCGCGTGTTCACGGTGCTCAGCCTCCTCGGCATCGCCGCCCCGGGGTTCTGGCTCGGCATGCTCTTCCTCTACGTGCTCGCCTACCAGTTCCCGATCTTCCCGCTTGGCGGCTACGAGGGCTGGGCGGCGCCGCTCTACGGCGTCCTTCCCGGTCTCACCCTCGGCGTCGGCGGCGCCGCCTGGTACTCGCGCATGCTGCGCTCGAGCATGCTCGACATCCTCGGCGCCGACTACGTGCGCGCCGCCCGCGCCAAGGGCCTGCCGGAACGCACCGTCGTCTGGCGCCACATCATGCGCAACGCCTGGGGCCCGATCATCACCCTGCTCGGCATGGACGTGGGCTGGTTCCTCGGCGGCGTCCTCGTCATCGAGGTGGTGTTCGGCATCCCCGGCATCGGCTGGCAGGCATGGAACGCGATCCAGACCCAGGACCTGCCCATGATCATGGGGACGGTGCTCTTCGCCGCCGTGCTCGTCACGCTGAGCAACCTGGTGGTCGACATCGCCTACACCTGGCTCGACCCGCGGGTGAAGTACAGCTGAGCAAGGAATAAGGCGCCGGAACAAGGCGCCGCGTAAGCGCTCACGACGGGAGCCCTTCCGACGTCAGGAAGCGGTCCCTTTGCCGATGCCCTTCTTCAGCAACTCGGGCAACGAGCGCTCGAGCATGAACTCGAGCACGGCGTAGGCGCGATGCGCATCGTACTCCTCGTCCAGCGCCTCCTGGATGGCGAGGCCGTCCACGATGGCGGTGGTGAGTTCGGCAAGACCGAGTTGCGCTTCGCGCTGGGGCGGCGACGCCTCCTCGTCGGCGCCCAGCCACTCCAGCTTGAGCTTCCGATACCACTCCATGGCACGCGCCATCCTGCTGCGAAAGACGTCGCTGCGCAGCGCATACGGAAGGACGTCGAAGAAGATGCGGTAGGAACGCGAGGAACTGATCGTGCGAAGACCGTCCACGAAGCGCGACAGACGGTCCTTCTGCTTGACAGAACGCATGACTGCGGCGATGTCCTGCTGCTCTTCACGGAAGACCGAGTCGATCATCGCGCGGACCAGACCCTGCTTGTTCCCGAAGTAGTACTGCACCAGCGCAGAGTTCTCGCCTGATTCGCGGGCGATCGCGCGCAGCGTCAGACCCGGGAAACCCTTCGCCACGAGCACGCGTTGGGCTGCGGTCAGGATCTTGCGCGCCGTCGGCGGCAGCTCGGCAGGCACTACCTCAGGCGCCGACAGCTCCTTGTCTGCGTACCGATCTTCCTTCTGGGAATTGAAGTCAATCACTCGATTGATTAGACTCCTTTTCACGTACATGGGCAACCCCTGCACCAAGCAAGTGAGAGGAGACCAGATGGCAGTGCTCGACGAGCCGATCAAGGAAGTCCGAACGCTCAAGAACTATATCGGCGGTGAGTGGGTCGAGTCGAAGGGCGAGATCGTCGACGTCGTCAATCCGGCGACGATGAAGACGATCGCCAAGGTCCCGATCTCCACGAAGGAGGAGATCGACGCCGCCGTCCAGGCCGGTCAGGCTGCGTTCCCTGACTGGCGCCGCACCACGCCGCTCGCCCGGTCGCGCCTCCTCTTCAACCTCAAGGAGCTCCTCGAAGAGAACTTCGAGAAGGCGAGCCGGATCCAGACCCAGGAGCACGGCAAGTGCATCGACGAGTCGCGCGGCGAGTCACGACGCGGCATCGAGAACGTCGAGGTCGCGTGCGGCGTCCCGACCCTCATGCAAGGCTACATCTCCGAGGACGTCGCCAGCGGGATCGACGAGTGGTGCATGCCCACGCCGCTCGGCGTGTTCGGCGTCATCGGTCCCTTCAACTTCCCCTGGATGATCCCGCTGTGGTCGGTACCTTACGCCATCGCCACCGGTAACACGGTCGTGGTCAAGCCCTCGAGCGAGGTCCCGAACAGCCAGTCGTTCCTCTGCGAGCTCGCCGAGGAGGCCGGCTTCCCGCCGGGCGTCTGGAACATGGTACACGGGGGCCGGACCGTGGTGAACGGCATGCTCGACCATCCGGACATCCAGGGCATCACCTTCGTCGGCTCGACCCCGGTGGGCCGCGATGTCATCTACAGGCGTTGCGGTGAGACCGGCAAACGCGTCATCGCTCAGTGTGGCGCCAAGAACTTCATGACGATCATGCCGGACTGTGCGATCGACAACACGATCGCAGCCATGATGACCTCGTTCTTCGGCAACACCGGCCAGCGCTGTCTCGCCGCGGCGAACGCGGTCATCGTCGGCGAAGACGACAAGTTCTACGAGGAGTTCGTCGCCAAGGTCGTCGAGAAGGCGTCGCAGATCAAGATCGGTTATGGGCTCGACGAGTCGGTCCAGATGGGTCCCCTGCGTGACAAGGCCAAGAAGCAGAACGTGCTCAACTACATCGACATCGGCCTGCAGGAAGGCGCCGAGCTTGTCCTTGATGGCCGTGACTTCACCCTTCAGGGAGACCTTCCGGACGACTGCTTCGTCGGTCCTTCCATCTTCACGAACGTGCGCCCGGGCTCCCGCCTCGGTTCCGAAGAGATCTTCGGGCCGGTCATGAGCATCATGCGCGCCAAGGACCTGGACGAGGCGATCAGGATCACCAACGAGAACCCGTTCGGCAACGGCCATTCCATCTTCACGCAGAGCGGCAAGGCCGCCCGTTACTTCCAGTACAATGTCGTGAGCGGGAACGTCGGGATCAATATCGGCATCACCGCACCCGTTGCCTTCTTCCCGTTCAGCGGCATGAAGGACTCGTTCTTCGGCGTGCTCCATACGCAGGGCAAAGAAGCCATCCGGTTCTTCACGGAGAGCAAGGTCGTCATCCAGAGGTGGTTCTGAACGAGGAGATGGCGCGTCCATGACACTCCACACAGCATCAGAGGGCATCTCTTTCGCGCGCGAGATGGAGATGGCCACAGCGAAGTTCTACGAGGAGCTGGCGCGCCGGTTCCCCGAGCATGCCGAGACGTTCGGAGCGTACGCGGCAGCTAACAAGAAGTACGTCTCCGATGTCGAGCGTGCGTACTACGGCGTCATCACGGACGCGATCGAAGGATGCTACGCGTTCAAGGGCCTGGAGCCCGACGACTACGTCATCGACGTGGAGCTCGGGGCAGAGGTCGACCTTGCCGCCGCTGTGGCACAGGCCGTCGCGAACGAAGAGGCGATGCTGCGTTACTACACCGACGCGGCTGAGCAGTCCTCCGGCACCATGCACGATGTGCCGCGCGCGTTCCGGGCCGTCGCCCGCAAGAGGGCCCAACGTATCTCGGACCTCAAGGCGATGGCCGCCAGGTAGTCTGACGTCGCCGGACGCGCCGGCCTCTCGCCGAAAGGGGTCAGCGACCGAGTCGCGCAGGGCCCTGCCCACTCAGTGGGCAGGGCCCTGCGCCGTTGAAGGCGTCGCAGGACGCACTGCCAGGACCCTCAGGACCGGGCGCCGGCCAGGACGACGAACGGGAAGGTCGAGAACGTCTGTCGGGCGCCGGCGGGCGAGCCGCCGCTCTGTGCCGGGAACGCGGACGTCATCGAGCGCTGCAGGGCGCGCCTCGCAAGCCTCGCTTGACTCGGTTCCGGTGACGCGGAGCGACACAGCGGGCCGATGAGCGCGCAGGTATACTCCGGGCCATGACGGTCGGGTCCAGCGCCCTCGACGACCTTCGCCACTCGGTCCTGTTCAGGGGCCTCGACGAGGAGGCCCTCGGCCAGCTTGTGACCATCGCCCGGCCGATCGCCCTGCCGGCGGAGACGACGGTCTTCGCCCAGGGAGACGCGGCGGCGGCCTTCTTCCTGCTCGCCGAGGGCAGGGTCAAGGTCTTCAAACTCCTGCGCGACGGACGGACGGCGACTCTGCGCCACGTCGTGGCGGGGGAGACGTTCGGGGAGTCCGTCCTCTTCCACGACACCTACCCCTCGAGCACCGAGACGATGGAGGACTGCCGCCTGTATCGGTTCGACACCGGCGAGTTCCGCGCCCTGCTGCTCGAGCGCCCGGCCCTGGCGCTGAGCCTCCTCGGCGCGATGGCGGAGCTCATGGTCCTCCTGAACCGACGCATAGAGGAGCTCCTCCTGCCCGTCCCCGCCCGTCTCGCCCGCTATCTGCTCGAGCTGGCCGACGAGCAGCTCGAGACGCCGCGCGACGCGCCGCTCTGGGTCCCGCGCGTGGTGAGACTTCCGACGAGCAAGCGCGAGCTGGCCGCCCGCCTCGGCACGGTCCCCGAGACCCTGAGCCGCACCTTCGACCGCTTCAAGCGCGCGACGGTGATCCGGATGAGCGGCGGCGGCGAGCTGATCGAGATCCTCGACTTCGCCGCCCTGCGCCGCCTGGCGCAAGAGTAGGCGCCCGCCCGCACCAAGTCATGGATGCTCGGCGCCGCGTGGCGGCAGCGTGGCGTCGGCGACCAGCAGACCGACCACGAGCCCCGCGGCGATCACGAGAACAGCGCCGAAGACCTCGAGTCCTCCCGTGGACTCGCGCAGGAAGGCCGAGATGCCGCGGTAGCCGAGCGAGCCCGGGACCAGCACCGCCAGTCCGGGGATGAGGGCGAGCGCCGCCGGCCGCCGGGCCAGACGGCCGTAGCCGTTGCTCCACAGGCCGACGATGAGGCTGGCGACGGCGACGCCCAGCGTCGCCCCCACCAGCCAGGCGCCGAACCGAGCGCCGACGAGGGCGATCCCGACCGACACCGCGATGAGCCAGACATCGGCGAGCCTCGAGTTGGTGGCGACGAGCAGCGCGACCGTCGACAGGGCGGCGGCAGCGACCAGCATCACGGTCGTGGTGGGCTCGTCCGGCACGTGCGTGTGCGGCATGAGCTCGAGCCGGCGCAGGATGCTCGTCCCGAGGAACGACCCGATGCTGAGGTTGAGCAGCGTGACGGCGGCGCCGGCGAGACGGGCGGTGCCGGCGGCCAACTGGCGCGAGGCGAGCTCCGCGACGCCGAGCGTGATCCCAAGGCCCGGCAAGAGCAGGATGAGACTGGCGAGCGCCACAGACGGGGGGCTCATGTCGGGCACGAGATGTCCCCACGCCAACGCGAGCAGAGAAGCGAGCAGGCCGGCGAGCAACTCGGTCAGGTGGGCGAGCCGGCCGAACCGGCGCCCGAGGACGACGAGCACGCCGACGGCCAGACCCACACTGGCCGCTATCCCGGCCTCGGCCCAGGTCCCGCCGAGCAACAGGTCGAAGGAGGCGGCTCCTGCCGCGGATCCGAGGACGCCGGCGGGCCACGGAAACGTCGGCGGAGCCGTCATCGCCAGTCTCAGCTCGGCGAGGCCCTGCTCAGCGGTGGCTTCGCCGGTGCGCACGTGGCGCAGTACGTCGTGCACGGCGCTCAGCCCGCGCAGGTCGATGGCGGCCTCGCGCGTGCGCAGCAGCACGGTCTGCTGCAGCCCGCTCGGCCCAAACGAGGCGAACACGGCCGTCGGCGTAGCGAAGAACTCCGCGTCGACACCGAGGCGCCGGGCGCAGTCGCGCAGCCCGTCCTCGAGACCGTCCGCGGTCTCGCCGTAGCGCGAGAGCGCCGCGGCCATGGCGCTGAGAAACTCGATGCGCGGGTCTGCAGCCATGGGCGAGAGTGTACCCGCCCGCCCTGGGGCGGACGAGACCGTACCCGCCACCGAGCGGGCGAGACCGCACCCACCCGCCGCTTGCGCGACGACCCGGCGCCTACGTTGACCGAGGTCAATGCACCCCGGAGGGCGACCGGATAGCTTAAGCACCACAGAGCCAGTGTTAAGCCAGCCGCGGCCGGCGAGGCCCGGGGCGTCCCGCGGCCTGCGAGTCGGGACGCCGCAGAGCCGACGACGGCCGCGACCGCAGAACGAGAAAGAGGTCGCTGAGCCATGACGGTCCGTACGGTCCGAAGCATCGCGAAGATCGACGACGAGCTCTGCAACGGATGCGGGCTCTGCGTGACGCCCTGCGCCGAGGGGGCGATCGAACTGGTCGACGGCAAGGCCAAGGTCATCAGCGAGGAGCTCTGCGACGGCGCCGGCTTCTGTCTCGCGCTCTGCCCGACCGGGGCCTTGAGCATCGAGAAGCGCGAGGCTGCGGCCTTCGACGACGAGGCGGCCGCCGGTCGTACCGCGGAGAAGCTCGCCGCTAAAGACAGGCCCGGCGGACCCGCCGCCATCGAGCAGCACTGCTTCGCGTGCGGGCGCGGCGAGATGGACGCTGTGCTCTTCCCCTGTCGCACCAAAGGCGCGAGCACGTGGGTCTGCGCCAAGTGCCTTCCCGCCCTTATCCACGGATGACGACCGTTCTCCCGGCGCCCTGCGCGTCTGACGTGCTCACCGACCTTTCAGGAGGAGTCCATGGCTGACAGTCACCACGCATCCGTCCACACGATGCTCGAGGCGACCCGAGCTGCGGGCGAGGACACGGTCTTCGCGCGCATGGAAGCGCAGGGCGACCTCGGGACCAAGCGCTGCTCGTTCTGCGAGCGCGGCATCCGCTGCTCGCTGTGCTCGCAGGGCCCGTGCCGCATCACCGAGCGGGCGCCGCGCGGGGTCTGCGGCATCGACGCCGACGGGATGGCGATGCGCAACTTCCTCCTCCAGAACACGATGGGCACCGCCACCTACACCTACCACGCCACCGAAGTCATGAAGACCCTGCGCGAGGCGCGGCCGGGCGGCACCTACGAGATCAAGGACTGGAACAAGCTCGAGACGCTCGCCGCCGTGGTCGGCGAGCCCGTCGAGCCCCGCGACACGCTGCCCAAGCGAGTCGCCGACGCCATCCTCGCGGAGCTCGCCCGCGACCACCAGAGTCCCTCGCCGTTCGTTGAGAAGATGGCCCCGGCGCCGCGCGTCGCCAAGTGGAGGGAGCTCGGGATCCTGCCCGGCGGCGTCCTCCACGAGAACACGTTCGCCACCTCGAGCTGTCTCACGAACGTCGATGGGAACTACGTGAGCCTGGCGCTCAAGAGCCTGCGCCTCGGGATCGCCACCGCCTACGGCGCCCAGATTCCGCTCGAACTGGCGCAGGACGCCCTCTGGGGCACCCCGACGCCGCACCCGATCAAGGTCGACCTCGGCATCATCGACCCTGACTACGTGAACATCGCCGTGAACGGGCACGAGCCGATGATCGGCGCCGCCCTGATCGCCGCCGCCCATGAGCCGGCGGCCCAGGCGAAGGCCAAGGCCGCCGGCGCCAAGGGGCTGCGCATCGTCGGCTCGATCGAGACGGGTCAGGAACTCGTCCAGCGCTTCGAGGTGGACGATGTCTTCGTCGGTCTCACCGGCAACTGGCTCTCGGAGGAACTCGCCGTGGCCACCGGTGGTCTCGACGTGTTCGCCGCCGACATGAACTGCACCGTGCCG
>Ga0208197_1003491_pt1 | contig 12464 bp, 25 predicted proteins | sample AD_JPNNA4_MetaG_FD_184444 | JGI IMG/M metagenome (GOLD analysis project Ga0208197, IMG submission 184444) | Active sludge microbial communities of municipal wastewater-treating anaerobic digesters from Japan - AD_JPNNA4_MetaG (SPAdes) (version 2) | ecosystem: Engineered > Bioreactor > Anaerobic...
AATATTCTTGCTGTTTGTAGCCATACTAGTCAAGTAGCACATTAAATTGAGTATTTACTGCCATAAAAAAGAGAGGAAGAGGAAGACCAAAAGGATCTAAGAATAAAAAACGAGGACCCATAATTAATATTAGAATTCCTACAAATATGCCATTAGAAACAGAGAAAAAAGAGGCTGGGGTATATAAATCAACTTCAGAGGATAGCTTTGAGTCTTTAAGAGATATCCAGATTAGAAAAATGGGAGAAGGGAATGTAAGTGTAGAATACCCTGACAGGTATATTACAGAATTGAGCTTTGAGGAATTGCATGAAGACATGGTAAGGAGAGCTGAACTGCGACAGAAAGTAGAGAATAAAGAATATAATACTACCATTGAGATACAAACTGATAAGCCTATTGCAGTAGGTTGGTTTGCCGACACTCATATATCAGGACAAGATGTGGATTATGAACGATTAAGATGGGAAGTAGAAGAGATTAAGAGAAACCCTTATATGAGGGTTTTTCTCGGAGGCGACCTAGTAGACGGCTACTGTTGGAATCCAGCCCAATTTGGAGATATAGCAAACCTTAATGAACAAGATTTATATTTGCATAAAATGCTGGAGTATATGGGATATGACAAAATATTAGCAGGAGTTATGGGTTCGCATGAGAAATGGGCTAGAAGAACTGGTTTAGATTCTTACAAGGATATTAGAAAAAACATTCCTATTTTTGATGGCATAGGAACAATAGATTTAGTGATTAATGGGATTGTGTATACAGGGGCAATTATACACGAAGCAAAGGGTTCTAGTTACTTTAATCCAAACCATCAGCAGAAGAGATTTGTAATGGAGAACGAGGGATATGATTTTGTATGTACTGCCCATACTCACGACGGAGCAGAACAATCTCAAGTAAGACAGACTGCAAAAGGAAGTAGAAAAATAGTTTTCTTATCAGGGAAGACATTTAAGAGAAGTGATGACTTCTTAGACACTAAAGGCTTTAGGAGAAAAGATGGAGAAGGACTTGGCACTAACTGGATACTGTTTAATCATAAGAAGAAAATGATGATACCTTTAAGTTCAACAGCAGAGGTGATAGAGATTATGGGAGGTATCTAACTCTGTAAATTAGGCTTAATTTGAGGAGTGTAATCCAAATTTTAGGCGTAATTCTTGCAGTATAGTGAACAAAATAGGCGTAATTTGTACAGTAAGACTGTGCAGATTAATGGTAAAATATATAGTAGGTTCTAAAGCATACGGTTTTGCGTATGTTATGGAAATAGAAGCCCTGTACCTCTGCAAAACTCGGATAAGTTCAGCAGGGTGGCTGGTAATAAAGGGGTAGGAATAACAGCATGGGGGTTCGGCTAAAGGAAGTAAAATGAGGGTGGTTTCCGACAACTTTCCACCCTACCCCCTTTACAATTAACTTAACAATTATTTGACAATGGTAACAAGACAGAGATGTGAGATATATTCTAGGTGCGTCGGATACATAAGACCCATATCACAATGGAATACAGGAAAGGCTCAGGAGTTTAAGGACAGAAAGGTTTTTAATGTATCAAAAGCTCTATCAAAATAAGATAATTCTTCAAGATTAGCAATTGAGCAATCTTGTTGGTTGGTTACTGTCGACGGTAGCCAACCTTAAAGAGTGCCCAAAAGGGTCTCGTGTTCTTTAAAAATCCTACTATTTTAAAGGAGGTGTGTGATGGAAGCAAAGTTTGGTATTTGTGTAGGTTGTGAGATGGGGGAAAACGCAGACTGTCCGCTGTTTATTTGTAAAGACAAGGACGGTTTTGTGTTCGTCTGTTGTTTAGTGTATGTTATAAACAACGATTTAACTATTCTAAAGTGCATTGATAGACCAACAGACAAGGAAGATTGAGGTGTATTGTGACGACAGAGAATTGGAAGTTTGAAGTACATAAGAGAGATGGTTTTACTTGCCAGATTTGTGGAGCAAAAGAAGAGCCAGAGCACCCTACTTTCCAAGTGCACCATGTAGTTTTTAAGTGTAACGGTGGGAGTAACGATTTAAGTAATTTGCAGTTGTTGTGTCCAGAGTGCCATAGAAAACTCCATAATTCAAATCCAGCAAGTAATAGTAGAAAACATAGAAGTAAAAAGCGTCGCAGATAGTTGGTAAAAGAGAGGGTACTTATATGTACTTCGGTCATGTGTATCCTCTCTTTAACACCAGTTTTTAATACACACTAAATCCTATAACTATATATTATGACATATTGACTTCTTATCTAAAAGGTATATATTTAAGTATGAGAATAAAAAAGTGTAGCAGATTCATTTAGAAATTAGTTGTATAACTCTGTGGGCTGGTAGGTTTGCTACAACTTTCCTACCACCCTGCAAAGTTAAAGGGGGAAATATGGGAAAAACAAAAACCGAAGTAGTGCAACTTCGTAAAAAGGCACTTGCGAAGAAAGAGTATCTATCTAGACTTCAACAGCTATCTTGGAGAATTAAAAAGATAGAAGAACTTTATCCTCTAAATAGTGAAGATCCAGAAGAGTTAAAACTTCTCATTGAAGAATATGATGACATTTACTCAGAGTTTCTATATATAAGTCAGTTAGAGATTGGGAGTGCAGATTACATACCTTATGACTTTGACAAAAAGGAGGTTTTCCATGAGAACTAGAATATTCCAAACAAGGTTTTATAAGGATAAGGAGGTTTTAAAACTCTCTTTAGAAGCACAGCATTTGTTTATGTACTTGCTAACTTGTGAGCATATAAACATCTGTGGGATTTTTGAACTCCCAGACCCATATATATTATTAGAAAGTAAACTTACTCAAGAACAGTTAGACAAAGCTAAAAAGGAACTACAAGACTCTGGTAGGGTTATCTTTGAAGACTCGTGGATCTTTGTAGTTAATGCTAGAAAGAATAATAGATATGAGGAAAGTGATCTAAACAAACTCGCTATGGCAAAGGAACTATCAAGGATTCCAAAGCACTTAAGGAAGGTGTTTGATAAGGTAAGTCCCTATGGTAGTATAGATAGTACTATAGATAGTATACAAAAACAAGAAATAAGAAATAAGAAACAAGAACCTATAAATAATAAACCAGTAGACCTTCCAGATTGGTTAGAAGAGAAAGAGTAAATTATTTAAGAAGAAACTAAAATGGATAAAACAAAAAACATTCCCAAAAACATAAAACAAAGTATAAGTTCTTCATATATAGCCTTTGGGAAAAAGTACGGTTTTATTGGTCCTGATTGGTTGAATCTTTGTTTAAATGAGCATACAAACTCAAAAAGAAGAGCAGCGAGGAATAATTGGATCTCTAAGAATCTAGATCTTGCTTGTGGGTATGTTAATACTATAACAGCAAAATATGAACAAGCTAACGGCTGGAATACATATCAGGAATATTTAAATAGTGGTATCTGGAAACAACAAAAGGCTAAGTTCTTATCAAATGATTCAAAATGTGCTCGATGTGGAAGAACAACTAAGTTAGTATTACACCATTTAAGATATAAAGATGAGAATGGAAAATCTGTTCTAGGAAGGGAGACAAAAGATGATTTAGTTGTGCTTTGTTGGGATTGCCATAATGGGTTACATAAAAAATATGGGAGAGGAGCCAGTTTTGGATTAGAGGAAATATCTCAAAAAGAAGAATGGTATGTTGTACTTTTAAAATCTGGTAGAAAAATTATAATTAACGAGGGCACTTTCCAAGATTGTAAAGAAGCGCTAAGAAATGAAGAATCCTATATCTTTTGGGAAGACGCAATCTTTGCTACTTCAGAGATAGAAATAATACTAAAAGAGTCTACTTTTAAAGAGAACGAGGATGCTATGAATGCAAAGGAGGAGACACTATGAACAAGTTAAATAATATGTAATTAGTAAAAATAGTTTTAAACATAACTTAAATGGTATATAAAGTTCTACTCAAAAAATTTTGTAATACTTGCCACAAAGAAACAATACCTTCCGAGAAGAAGAGAGTTCATATTCGGGGAGAAGTTATAAGCTTTAAGATCTGTCTTAATTGTGGAAATCCTTATGGCTATTCTAGTTTTGATAGTTTTCTCTCTTCTTGTTATGGACAAACACACAGAAAAAAGAGAGCCGTAAATATTCCAAAGAAAAGAATTAAAAAGAGTAAAAAGCAGGGGAATATTAATTATATAGGAAGAGCAGGACTATTAAAGGGAACTTACAAATTATATTTAAACACAGAGCATTGGAAAGAGATTAGAAAGAAGAAGTTAGAATCAAAGCCCATTTGTGAGATGTGTAAAAAAGAGAAGGCGACCCAAGTTCATCATCTTTATTACAATGATAGAAATGGTAAGTCTATTTTGTATAAAGAGAAACTTTCTGATTTAGTAAGTGTGTGCAAGAAATGCCACGAGAAAATACATAATTTATAGAAGAAAATACTATGAATCTAATACCATTTGGAGAAGTAACACAGAATAGATATGAGATAAGTAAGAAGTATGGCTTAATAGAGAAAATTGGTCCAATATGGAGACTAACACAGAAGTGTAAAAATGCCTATGATCCAACTAGCTATGTATTCTATCTACAGGGAAAGATAGATAAACCAAAGAGAACAACAGACACAAAATCAAAGTCAGTAGAAAAGCCAGAACAAAAACTAACACCACAACAAAAGGGAGAACAAGAGATGAGAAGTAAGGAGTTCCAAGATGCTGTTGACGAGCTATTTAAATTATAAAAATTATTTAATATGAAGATGTACAGAGTTAAAAAGTACAGGAAGTTTCCAAAGCAAAGACCTAACGATGAGGTTATGCGAACTGTAGATAGCTTGAAGGTGGCTCAAATAATTAGCATAGAGCTAAACAAAGCCTCAAAAGCTAGATATTATGTAGAGCCTTTTAATACAGAAGACTATGAAGTTTAAGGAGACCAGAGAATACAAGCAAATGATAAGAATGAACCCATTTTGCAATGAGATATACTACAATGTGTTCAATGCTCAAAAGATTAAGAGGACTAGCGACACACCACTTGATATGGAGTTTGCAATAGATGTTATTGTAGAGTTACCGAACGGATCAATTTTATCAGGACAAGAAAAAGCACTAAGTTATGCTTATGCGAAGTATGATACCTTTACAATGGAGTTTTATCAGAATAGGAACACTAAAGAGAAAGGAGAGTTCTTTAAAATAGCCAGTCAATTTTACTTATCTGGATATGCAAATTATAGCTTAAACGGCTTTGCCTCTTGGAAAATCATAAACCTGCCCAGTTTTATTCTATGGCTTAATAACATATATGGTTTCGAGCAGTTAGAAGTTAAAGCGATCCCCTCTTCGGGATTGTCATCTTTTATTGCAATTCCATACAAAGACATTCCAGAATATTGTTATATCGCTAAAAGTGAAGATTTTGAATAATTGTTATAGGTCTATTGACACCAGTTGTATAGGGTATATAATATAAATAATATATAAATTATTAAATAAACAAAATGATTAAAATCATAGCAGAGTTAGAGAAAAGAGGGCACAGAGCCCAGCTAACTTTAGGAGGACTGGAAGATGATCATTGGGTAGGTTTAATAACAGTTATGGATAAGGATTGGAATACAATAAAGATCAGAAGCGAACTTGGTGATGAGTTCAATTCTAAAAAGCTATTTAACAACTTGTTATGTAGCTTGGTAGATAACGGATATAAATTAATAAGTATTAAATAAATGAATATACCAAAAGAATTACAATTAATACAGGAAGAGTTAAAAGTTCCTAAAAATCAGTATAACGACTTCTCAAACTTCTATTACAGGAGTTGTGAGGATATCTTAACGGAAGTTAAACCTCTACTTAAAAAACATGATGTATCCTTAATTTTAACAGATGAGCTGGTAAATATCGGAGACAGGTATTATGTTAAGGCTACGGCTATACTTACTGGTAAAGATTGGGAAGTAAAGACTACTGGGTTTGCTAGGGAGGAAGATCAGAGAAAAGGAATGGACGGGAGCCAGATTACAGGTTCGGCGAGTTCGTATGCGAGAAAATATGCATTAAACGGAATGTTTTTAATTGATGATGGAAAGGACGCAGATAGTATGGATAATAGAGAAATCAAGGTAAAACAATCCACACCTAAAACCTTTGTAAACAAGGCAACGCCCAGTAAGCCGACGCAGTCGCAAATAGGATACCTTAAATATCTTGGTTATGATGGTGATATAAGCCATATGAGCTTTGAAGAAGCTAATGCAAAAATTAAATTTTTATTAGGAAACAAACAAAATGAGTAGAATAGAAATAGATAAATTGTTGGGAGAGGAACGAGATGAAGATAACTAAAAAACAAGAGAAGATCGTATTGAATGCTTTAACAGATAGCTACTTGGCAATTGAGAACGAGCTTTTAAGTATTGGTAAAGAGAAATATGAGTATATTCCTAAAAGTCATTGGAAACAATTAAGGGGAATTAAAGAGATTTTAGAAGAAAATAAAGAGTTGCTATCGGAGTGGGATATGAATATTATAAAAAGTTGCGAGATATTTTTAAAAGAGAAGAGAGAAAAGGGTATTAAATAACTAAATTATTAAAATTACGAGGATGAACAAACAAATAAACGGAGTGAATGTAATACACTATGTTAGACCTACAGGGAAAGAATGGTTGAGAGATATGGCAGAGACTTTTAAGACAAAAGAGAGATTAGAAAAAGAGTTAAAGTCTTCAGGACCTAAATTGAAGGAGAAGATAAGTGCTAAGGAGTTGTCAGATCAGCTTAGGGAGATTTTAGAGATAAATGAGAGGACTTCACTTCAAGAGAAGGTAGAAGCCACAGGTTGCGATTATTAAATTATTAAAACTGTTAAATGAAGATTATAAACATAAAACAGAAGATACAAAAGGCAATAAAGAAGTTTATAACAAAGATTTATAAAAAGATAAAGAGTGTTGATCTGCTTGATGGACAAAGAAGAGGAGAGATAATATTTAGAAGAGTGTTCTTCTTAATTGCAATGGCAATGTTCATTTATCTACTATTTTTAGTCTTTGTAGGAAAGAAAGAGGATATTGATGTAGAGGAAGTTAAAGCACAGGAGATTGTAGTAGAAGATAAAGTAGAATGGGTAGATGGTAACAGGGTAACCACAAAAGCAGATGGAAGTATTGAGATTGTTCCTGCTGAAGTGTTTATGAGCAAAGAGCAGTTAGACAAGTTAAATGAGGATAAATTAAAGGCACAGAAGATAGAATTGTTCTTTAGAGTTAATAGAAATAATGCACCTTTAGCAGATTATGCAGAGAAGTTTGTTGAAGTAGCTAATAAATACGATTTAGATTATAGATTACTTCCTGCAATAGCAACAGTAGAGAGTTCTGGTGGAAAGAGTAATTTTAGAAGTTACAATGCTTGGGGCTGGGGGAGTAAAGGTTTTAGCAGTTTTGAAGAAGGAATAGAGATAGTGGGAAAAGGATTAAAAAATAATTATATAGAGAAAGGTATGGATACAGTAGAGGAAATAGCACCAATATATTGTCCTCCTAATTATAAAAACTGGGCAAGAAGTGTTAATCAGTTTATGAATGAGATAGAGAATATAGAGAGTAAATAGTAGTTCTTTAAAAAGGAAAGTGCCTTACACCCTTGCTCTGGATAGAGGACTCTGGGGCATAGGTGTAGGGCACAGCCTTATACTAGATAGCGAGATTACAAGTTATCTAGTGGGGGGCTGGACTGGGCAGTTACGGTCCCCCTAGTTATCTAAATTAAAAGACAATAAGTAATATGGAGAAGAAAGAAAAAGAGATAATAAAAGAAAGTGAGTTCGGGTTAGGACTGGTATACAATCTTTTCTTATTTGCAAAACACTGGTCTTTTATATCAGAGTTAAAGGAACATTATGAGAAGATGTATCCAGATGATAAAGACGAGGCATATTCAAGGTGGATTGAAACATGGGCGAATGGGGCTTCAGACCACTTCTATGATATGCAAATTGGTGAGGGAATATTGCCGAAGAAGCTTACAAAGAGAATCAAAAAATTACAGGAGAAAGCATTGGAGATAGGACACGGCTTTACTGGGAAGAAATACACAGAGAAAGATTTTGAGTGGTTGTTTAGTGAGTCGGAAGATATATGTATGGAGATAGATAAGTATATAGGGATACCAACTATTAAAGCTAAGTGGAATTAAATTAAAAGACAATAAGTAATATGGAGAACTGGAAAGAAAGGTTTAGAAATCAATTTGTAGATACTTATGGAGAAAAAGACAGTAAAGAGTGGAGAATTGTGTTTTCGCAGTTGACACGAATAGATATTATATATTTACCTAACTTAAAAAAGAAAGAATAATGAATAATGAAGATATAAAAGAACTTTTTGCAGAGTGGGGTTTATGGAGTTTAATTGATGACATTAGTGATGATGGGGATGGACACGGAGATAATTTGCAATTAACAAAAGAAGGGTTAGAGGCAAAGAGAATGATAGACCAACTGTTAGAAGATGAGTATCAAAGAGGGGTTAAAGAAGGAATTAAGATGAAGATGACAAAGGACCAAGAGAAGTTAGAAAAGGGTGTTAAATAATTAAATTATTAAATAAAAAAGATGAAGATAGATAAAAAGTTCAAGGGTCTTGTCAACGAGGGTTGGAGATACAGATTTGATGATGATATAGAGACAACTGAATCACTAGAGATAGATTTAGATATGGGATTATTTATTACTGGGTCTATTGAAGCAGGTGGGTTTATTAAAGCAGGTGGGTCTATTGAAGCAGGGGAGTCTATTGAAGCAGGTGAGTCTATTGAAGCAGGTGGGTCTATTGAAGCAGGTGGGTCTATTAAAGCAGGTGAGTTTATTGAGGCAGGTGGGTTTATTGAAGCAGGGGAGTCTATTGAAGCAGGTGGGTCATATGGGGTAGTAGCTGGACTGTCAATTACTTGTAAGACAACACTCTCGTTTGGATTGAGATTATTTGCAGGAACTTGTAACTGGAGAGATATAAACGATGAAGAAAAAACAGTCACTTGTGGAAAACTGCTCAATGGGATAATAGAGTATGGGATACTGGTAGAAACAGGGTTAGAAGAGGAGGTTGAAAGTGATGATAAAACAGAAGAAGCAGTAGAGTTACTTAAAAGTAAGGGATATAAAATTATTAAGGAATAACTATGAAGAAGATAAAGAAGTTAGAACAAATAGTAGATGTAGAGTTCCTTCGTGAGATTGAGAGGAATAGGGACAAAATTAATGAGATAATAGATGTATTAAACAGTTGGGTCTTTGAACCTACACTAACTATTCCAAGCCAATCCCAGAAGCAACCAGAGAAGTGTGATTGTGATTATTGCAAGGCATACAGATTCTCAATGGAGAAAGAACCAGAAGAGAAACTTAAAAAAGAAGATATGTTAAGATGGTTAAGAAATGGAGGTATATTAAAAGTAGAATCAGAGAAGCAAGAGGAGTGGAGAGAGAAGATTAAGCAAATGGTACTTACAGATTGTTTCAAAGACCAACCAGATATACAAAGATATATTGATTTTATAGAGCAATTGTTATCTGAGAGAGAAAAAGAATTATTAGAGTGGGTTATTTCTGAAGAAGATATACCACAAAATGTTAGTTCTCTTTGGGCCAGTCTTAGGTGGTTTGAGATATATAAAGAGGCTCATAAGAGACTATCTAAATTATTAAAAGAGAAAGAAAATGAAGAAGAAAAAACTAATAAGTGAGATATTAGAAGATAAGGTTAAAGATAGTTTAATTAAGTGGATAGATGATTATAAATACAATCATGGTATAGGTAATTATCCACCTTCTAATACAAAAGACATTAAAACATTACTAAAAGAAATGGTTTATTATCTAGAATTAGAAAAAGACCTATCTAAACTATTAAAGGAAGAAGAATGAAGGTACTCAAATGTAGACTAGAAAATTATCAAGATCGTAAAGATGGAACAGTATCTCTTAAACTTGATTCCTTATTAGAAGTTCCTGATAGTGATATAGCAGAGATAAGAGGTATGAGAGGTAATATAGCAATAGCAGTTATTACGGATGTTGTAGATGTACTAGATGCCGATATTAGCACTAAGGATATAATGGAACACTTACCTGATGATCCGTTCCTAGATACCAGAATAACACCTAGTCAACAACAACGAAGAGATTTGTTTGTAATACAGGAAAAGATTTTAGGTAGGAAGCCTACAAAGGAAGAACAGGCAAAGTTTTACATTGATAGAATGGCAAGGATTCATGAGGAGAACCTACAAGAGATTAGGGAATTAGATAATTTGAGTTTTGAGGAAGAGTAAAATGTTTTGGACAATCGTTGGTGCTTTGATGTTTGTATTCTTTGTAGTCCCTGTTGTTTTAGCATTGGCTTTGGAGATTTTAGCAGAATTATTTGAGGAAGATGAGGTTTTAGGTTGTATGGCATTAGTAGTTATTTTGACAATTTTGATGATTATAATTTTTTAATATTGTATAATATGAATATGAAGGAAGTAATAAGAGCTATCACATACCTTTTAGTCTTAGTATTTATAGGTTGTGCTAGTATTTATTGTGTATTTTTGTTATTAAGTTTAATTAGAGCAATGGGTTTATGAAGTCAATTTATCAGATAGCAAAAGAGAATAATATAAGTCCAGTAACCTTGTACAAGAGATTAGCTGTTCGTGATATAAAGCCTCACATTGTAAAGGGGGTCATTATGTTAGACGAGGGTCAGGAGGAAGCTATTTTAGTTTATGCAAAGAGGGGTCGTAAAAATGCCCAAGACAAAAAAACCTCTGACAAAGGGGAAGTTAAGTAAAAAACTTGACGAAGCATGGAGTTTAGCTGTTAAGAAAAGGGCTGGATACAAATGTGAAGTTTGTGGAATAGGAGAATCTGGACATTTAAATTCCCACCATATTGTAGGAAGACGCAACCGAAGAGTGCGCTGGGATGTAAGGGATGGGGTTTGTTTATGCGTCAAACACCATAGGTTTGGAATAGAATCAGCCCATGAAGATCCGTTATGGTTTAGGGAGTGGCTAGAGGATAAAAGGTGGGAAGACTATGCCTATCTTTACACGATAAAGAATCAGATTAAGAAGTGGACTTTAGAGGACATGGAAGAACAGCTAGAAGAGTTAAATAAGATTATAAATGAGAAATGAGACACTTTTAGTCCTATAAGTGGAATAGATAAGTTTAAATAATTTTAGTAATAATTAAAAATGACCAAACTCTGTATAACAGGTATGGCTGGGTTTATAGGCTCTCACCTATGGGAGCATGTTATGAAGACAACGGACTGGGATATTGTAGGTTTAGTTAAGATGGATAGGGCTGGAGACCTAAATAGGATACAAGAGACTTTAAACGAGCACCCAGAATGGTTAGAAAGAACTAGGATAGTTAGGCATGATTTAAACGATAGTTTAGATACGGTTCATAAACACATTGGAGAGTTAGATTATATAGTCCATTTGGCGGCATGTAGTCATGTAGATACCTCCATAAAGGACCCCGTAGGAGTATTTTGTAATAACTCAAGAAGTACTGTTCAAATGTTAGAATATGCAAGGATACACCAACCGAACTTGAAGAAGTTTATCTACTTTAGTACGGACGAAGTGTACGGTCCAGCCCCAGATGGATATAACTTTACGGAGGAGGATAAGTTGAGACCCAGTAATCCGTATAGTGCGGGTAAGGCAGCGGGAGAAATGATTACAATGGCTTATGGAAAGACCTATGACTTCCCATATTTGATAACAAATACAATGAATGTGTTTGGAGAAAGACAAGATCCTGAGAAGTTAATACCTAAGTGTATGAAGACAATTCGAGAGGGAGGAGTTATGACTATACATGGAACAAAGGGAAATGTGGGTAAAAGGCATTGGCTTCACGCAAGAAATTCGGCGGATGCAGTAATCTTTTTGTTAAAACATCCTATTGTAAAGGATAAGGTACACATAGTTGGAGATGTTGAGATGGACAACCTACAAATGTTTAAGTTAGTTGCAAAGTATATGGGAAAAGAAGAGGTGTTAGAGGGGAGAGATTATGTATATTTAGACTTCCATAGTACGAGACCAGGACATGATTCTCGTTATGCAATGAGTGGTAAAAAGTTAGCAGAATTGGGTTGGGTTGCACCAGTAAGTTTTGAAGAGAGTATTAAAAATATGGTAGAATGGACACTAAAACACCCAGAATGGATTAAATAATTTGACAAAAGGTAAAAATTAGTTTTATATTGGATATAATTTGTTTACCTACTGCCAATGGGAAAAGAAGCTGACTATGTAACCTCAAGTATAGGAGAAGTAGCATTTTTATTATGGCATCAGATTTATCCAGATGATTTAACCTTTAAGCCATTTGTAGGTTGTGTTTATCACAATCCTCATGTCAATTGGGGAGAGATAATAAACTCTTATTGGCTAGG
>Ga0208197_1003494_pt1 | contig 12456 bp, 14 predicted proteins | sample AD_JPNNA4_MetaG_FD_184444 | JGI IMG/M metagenome (GOLD analysis project Ga0208197, IMG submission 184444) | Active sludge microbial communities of municipal wastewater-treating anaerobic digesters from Japan - AD_JPNNA4_MetaG (SPAdes) (version 2) | ecosystem: Engineered > Bioreactor > Anaerobic...
TGGTCCGTCATCTCGGCTTTAAGCATCTGGTTGATCCCTTCTTTGAACAGCTCACTGAAGAAATCATCAAAGTCCTTCCGGTCTTTAAAATCTTTCCAGAAGTCTTTCGGAATGTCAAGTTTCTTTTTCATCGCTAACTGATATTAAAATTAAAACTAATAAACTTTCGAGGTTAGCTTTCCCAATTTTTGTGTTGGCAAAGCTACCTCTCAGTTAGCGTTTACACAATCTAATCTATACTCCCTCAAAAAGTGTGTCTGCAGCTATTACTCAACGGGCGTATGAACAGGGTGCAATTCTCGTCTAGTTTCCTCCAATATTAATCCCCATCTGAAAAATGGGCAGGTACATTGCCACAAGGATAATACCGACCATCAGACCTACAAAAATGATTAAAACAGGCTCAAGGAGGTTGTTCATGGTTCTGACCCTGACATCAAGATCCTCACTGTATTGCTTATACAACTGGTCATAAATAGTATCCAGCTTGTTGACTTCTTCCCCCACCCTGGTCATCGCAACAATCTTCCTGTCAAAAAACCCATGCTTTCCCATTGCATCGGATAATGAGACACCTGAAGATATCTCTGTAACTATAGATTCTAATGCTCTCTCGGCCGGATAATATCCTATTACCCTCCTCGCCATCTCAAGTCCCTTTACAAGATGGACTTTTGACGAAATAAGCAAAGACATGATCTGGGTAAACCTTACCCTGTAATTCAATGTTACAAAATCGCCTGCGACAGGAATTCTCCTGATTATCCTTGTCGTAAATGAGCGAAACCATTCCTTCTTACGGTTTAAAAGAACCAGAAGAATTACTGCTCCTGTAACTACCAGTAATCCCAATGCAATACCTCCAAATGATCCGGATAACCTTACAATGGCTTTTGTCAGGGGCGGCAACTCTCCCTGGAACCTTTTAAACACATCTTCAAACATCGGAACAATATAATTCAACATGAAAAACAGACTGGCCAGTGTAGTTAAAAAAACCAATACTGGGTAAGTAAGAGCACCGGTAACCTGCTTTCTCTGAGAGGTCTTCCTTGCATAATGAACCGCCAGACTGTTCAATACCTCAGATAAGGCGCCGGTCTCCTCTCCCATTGACATTGTCATCACATCATATAGCTCAAATCTGCCACTCTTTTCAATTGCTTCTGAGATTGAAGATCCGTTAATAATAAACTCTTTCAATGACTTTATCATTTCACGCTCCTTTTCTTTAGCTGTTCCCCCTTCAATAATATCAAGCGATCTCCTGATATCCATTCCAGAGCTGACCAAAAGCGCAAGCTCAGAGAAAAACCTGGCCTTGAAAACACTCCCTGCTGCCTTTCCGGTGAAAGAAATCTCCCTTAACCAAATGCTTTCTTTATGCCTCATTGGCTCACTCCCGGATTTCTCTTTTCTGGTTATGACTATTACCGGATCTATTTTCATTTTGTTGAGATTCCTGAATTAACAAGTGTTCTCCCGTCATATTCTTTAAAAACAGAAACAGGAACGGAGAATGTTCTGAAATTAACTTCGAATTCAATAGCTGAGATCAACTTTGTCTCTCCCAGAAATGCAAACCTCTCATTACCAGCAAAAAGTCTGAATGAATCACAAGCTTCATCCATACTGAACACAATCATGCTATCCGTAATATGAAGTTCCGCCTGTTGACTTCCGGGACCTGAGAAAATGACACTGGCATCATCCATTATCAATGAATCACAACGATTCACTGCTTCCTGCAGCCCGGTTTGTAATAAAAGCATATCTTCCATCTGTCCCATGCGGCTACTTTCGAAATTTACCCTGCTGATAAGGAAAGAAAATATTGTTACAACGAATCCAATCAGTATGGCTGAAAGCAGAATAGCAACAAGTATCTCCGTCAGGGTAAAGGATCTGATTCTTTTCAATCTATTTCCGGATAATAACCACTTCATGATTAATTGAAGGTTTTAAGTCATCAATAGCCATGACTAACCTTCTGCCTGAGAAAATTATCTTACCGTCAGGAGTAAAAGCATTGACAACCATAACATTTAGTGCCGGTGAATCATCAAAAGGCAATAACTCCTTTTCAATGTAAAAGCCTCCGTAATCAGTCTGAGAAGTGCCCTCGATATTTAAGGGATTTTCATAAGTCAAAAAAGTCATGACAATGAAGCTGGCTCTGAACCTGGCCTGGTTCTTTGTGCTTTGAGCAATCCCGGATAAGGAAGTAAACGAGACACCCATTATTATCATGATAAGTGTCATTGAAACGAGCGTCTCAACCAGCGTGCTGCCCCGGCAATATCTCAATCGAGCCATCGTATTAATGTTCTTACTGACTTTTCATTCCCTACCCGGAATCCGGCGAATCCGTCAGGCAAACTTTCGATGTCTATAACAATGTTCAGCAAATGATTAATATATGTTGAATTTCCGCGTCTGAAAGAGAATCCGTCACAAAATAGTGATCCGTACACCTTCCCTTCCATCTGTACAGTGCCTGAGCAATATACCTGACCGATAACAGAGGTGCTCTTAGGAATCACCAATCTGCATCTTTCCTTATTACCATTCAATAAAATACACCCCTTGATAATTGTATTACTGCCAAGAGTAATATGGGTATCAGACGAGGTTGCAGCACCATCTGCTGCCGGAGAAATAGCCAGAACACTCGGATAGCTCATTGACACATTATCGCCTATTCCGATAGAATCAACCGCGAATCCCTGAAACGAACCGGAAAATCCATCATCAACAATGATACGACGGGCTATAATGATAACATCCTCAAGGTCGGTGGTCCGGTCAATAAAAACCGTCCCGGCAGCATAAATCATTATCCGGCCCCGTAAGGAAAGCCCCGACAGTATAGCATCAATATGAGAATAATATACAGCAGAGGGATTACTAAAGGGGTTTTCAATGGAAAGGCTGTTCTTCCGGTTAATCTCAGAGAGATGAATACCAATCACATTTCCATTATAGATTTCAGCCAGGGTACTGTCAAGCTTTGGATCCGTCTCCGGAATACCGGATTCTGAACGTTGTACTTCTCCCTCAGATATGTTTTTATTCCTGAATGACTGTCCTTCTACTGAAGCAGTCCTGAATATGCCTCCGGGGACAAAGGAATCACCTTTTATGAGTGAGTTGCCGCTGAGCGAGACACTGATCCCATGATTAGCTACATAAAGAGCCGGGTCTTTGCTGTCAATTTTCTCCCCGAAGAGCCCGGAATGGAACAGAAACAGATTCTTCCAGCCGGCAGATGCACTAACAATATCAAAGATACCCCAGTCTTCCCTTATAAGCCTGACCATAGCCAGACTGTCTTTATAGAGGTCTAGGTCCACACTGTCTGAAGCTGAGAAAATTCCGGGATCATGCTTGTACACCAGAAAGGCAGATTCAAGGTTAAGATTCAGTTCATCAAGCTTTGTTTTATTTATAAATGCCTGCTGATGTAAAGAATATCTTATCATCACCAGGGAGATGATAATAACCGAGATCAGCATAAGAAAAAGGGTATAATATAAAACACCTGCCTTTACCATACTTCCTTCACTTTTTGATTGTGTATTCTCTTCTGTTGAACCTGACCCTGATCGAGTCTTTACAAAAAGAGATGACATTCATCCCGGCCACGGTATCTCCCTTTGAGACAAGAACGGATTTACCATTGATTTTGAGCAGAGCAACGGTTTGTGCCCTGTCATCAGTTTCAATTATCCCTGTAAAAACCATATCAGGCAAGGGAGCATCTGGGTATCGGTCAAAAAACCGGCTGGTTTCAGGTATGGAATTAGAAACTATGTCCATATTCCGTGCCGGACTCCGGCTGAACGGATCAGGATAATCAAGCAGTAGTCTTAATGTGTCAGATGGAACAATGAGCTCTAAATCCGGGTGATATATCTCCATGCTATCTTTGCCCTCCTGTTGAGGCCGGATGTATGTCATTATTCTGATGACAATGAATATCCATAGCCCTGCTGCCATGGGAATCAGAATAATATTGAGTCTCTTCCTGTTCATCATTTCTTACAACTGGCCGTTATCTTTATTATCCTATTGACCTGTAATTACCAGTGTTCTCTGGATAAATGGCGTACAAAAAGTAGTGTTGCATGCTCTTATCCTCCACTCACAGGTACCTGCCTCCAGGTTAAGCATCAGCTTGTTGGTCTCAAGGATAGTGTCTGTTTCCAGCTTATCTATAAGTATAAAACCTGGCCTGGCAATCTGAACCTGATAGTAATCAGCACCATTCAAATAATCCCACCAGAAAAGAACAGCTCCCTGACTAACCGCCTGTCCTTCAAGCGGAGTGAAGACAACCGGTTCTTCAATCGAGATATCCTGTTCAAAAATATCATCACAGCCTGTCAGCATTCCAGTGACAGCAGCCAGGATCAGAAGTTTTATAAATCTTTTCACGATCAGAGTGCTTTAATTTCCTGTAAATAGAACTTCATCCTTGTAGAGGCTTTTCTTGTTTTATTGTCAGAAAAGCGGTAAAAAGTAGCTGATACAATGTTGCCATCATGCCCTGCCTCTTCAAATGTCCTGAGAAGATTTACCAGGTCAATGAAAGCACCTTCAACTGTAGCGCCATATGTATTTCTTATTATGTCATTATCAGCCTGAGTATCTGTTCCCATAATCTCGATTATCCTTACCTGACTTTTTACGCTGCTTTGATTTATTGTAGTCAGTATAAACTCCTGATCATCTTCAATCACTTTCAGGTTGCCAGGCTGACTGTCAAATTCATTAAGTCTTACCTCCAGTCCGGTCTTGAGTGTTTCGGCATTTTTAACCACCTCAGCCTGCTCCCTGACTGAGCGGAGTTCCCTCGAAGCTTCAATACTCTTCCTGAATCCAAAGAGATATGCAAGCATGAGTAAAAGAATGCTCCCGCTGATAAATAACTGCAGCCGTCTCCGGTATGTCAGATTTCCATTCATTGATTTACACTGATAGAAATTTCAAGGTTGAATAAGCCAATTCCGTCCTTCTCCATGCTATAGCCTGTTATCCTGACACTCTCAATCCACCAGAATGATGACAGGTTTTCAAGATACTTTTCAAGGGAGACAGTACTGCCGGAAAGCCCAGAGATGGTTATTAAACCATCACTGAACAGGTATTGATTTCTTTTTTGGTTTGGAGACTTCTGAGGATAAATGTTTAGTGTCGAGAGGGTTATTTCCGGAGGAACACGCGATGCTATCCTGTCTGAGAAGTATGCAAGGTACCTGGCGCCCAGGTCATTCTTTGCATCAAAGATCTTCTGCCTGATAACCAGCGCTTTTCGCAATGAATCTATCTGTATGAGATGATGCTTGCCAACCGTAACGGAACTGCTGAGAATGCGGTTCTTTTTGTCAAGATTCAATAATAGTGCAAAATTTACCGTCAACAATATAAAAACAAACAGAAGGAAAGGAAGGAGAGTTGCAGAAAGTAATCGCTTTGCTATCAGTTCTTTACGTTGTGCTGCCAGTATCTCACTATTGTCTTTGGAGTAGTCTTTCTGAAAGAAGTCATAGCAGAGCGATAGAGATACCAGGAACTCAGAAGAGATTATATCATTTCCGAATTCAACAGGATAGGTATTTCTGGTTTTGTTATTATAACTTCTCTCAAAGTGAGTAATTCTTCCGTTTTCAAGAAACAGGGTATAGAATGGGATTTCTATTCCGCCCTTATCCCCGGATATGCCGGTAAGTCTATCTATTGAGAATGGTCCGAGTTGCAGATCAAAAACCAAGAGGCCTTCCCGATTAATTAACCCTATAAGCTTAGAAACCTCTTCCTTCCTGATAAGGGAGACGATCATCATTTCAGCTGCTTCATGTTTACCGAAGTAAAAATCATTAGTGCCGGATCCTTGCAGAGTATTGAACAGGGTATTATCTGCTGAGTCGTTATTAACAAGTCGGTGAACTACATGACAGCCATCAAGAGAGAGTATCAGGGGAATATTTCCCGGAACTTTTCTGATTATGTCTTCCAACGAGTCTGAAAAAAGAGCACTTTCAATTCTGACAACTTCATTTCTGCGCACCGCTATCACCAGTGACGCAAACAATTCCGAATCATTACCAAACCACAGATATAGCCCGGCACATCTACTCCCCTTCTGAAATATACTCTTTCCATGTAAATTCATCGTCTCAGCGTATTATGGTGGGTTTTATGAAGATGCTCAATTTAGAGTTGGAGTCAGTCTCTTCCCGTGATGAGAAGAACCATTTCAAGACGGGAATCCGTGACAGGAAAGGGGTACCCTGACCTGTTTTACTGCCTCTTTTCTCCTCAAGCCCTCCAAGGAGGATCATTTCTCCGTTCTTTACCCGTATTAATGATTTGAAGGTCCTTGATGTCTGACCCGGGGGAGCTGTTGTTGAAATCCTTTCAGTGAAATCTGATTGAGTGACTTCGACTTCCAGGGTTATATGGTCATCTCCTGATACCTGCGGCGTGATGATCACAGCAAGTTCAGCTGTAATAGGTTTATAGGTCTGTGTTGTTGCTGTCTGGGGGTTTTGTGTGCCGATAATATTTACTGATTCTTCAAGATAGTACTCGGTGTTCCCTATGCTCATTTCAGCCTTATGACCATTAAGCGTCGAAAGGATGGGTGTAGACCTGATCTTCAAGATCCCCTGATGTTCCAACAGTTTTAACGATGCATAGAACTCCGGGGTCACCTGGCCGATTTTTGCCCATCCGAAACCATTGAATCTGTTTATAAGGTTGTTGACCGACTCTGAACCAAGAGTCATATTGACCCCGGGGAAGACAGTTCCGCCAGTAGACACAGGCTGATCAGTCAGCCCGGCATCTATGCCTGTGCTGACTGTATAGGAAGTACTATAATCTATAATCAGTAATTCAATGGATATCACAGGAACAATCTTATCAATCTGCCGGATAAAGCCGGCAGCAGCTTCAACCCTTGTTTGTGATCCGCTCAGAAAGACACTGTTCAACTCAGAAAAGACACGTATCTCCACATTATCAAGAAGATCCTCAGGAATGGTATATGCTATACTGTCAACACTGCGGTATCGGAGAGGAATGATTCTCTGAGTCATGAGATCTGGATTATCGGCTTTTCCTATATAGTAAATACCATTGGATTTTCTGAACGATAAGTCAGAGCCTGTAAGCACCGAAGTAAAAGCATTTTCAAAACCTGAACCTGATACCTGGATATTGATCTTTTTATCACTGGGTGTTGTCAGGATATAGCTTAGTCCGCATTTTTCTCCGACTTCCTTTAAAACATTTGTCAATGATGCATTCTCGGCAAACACAGAAACACTATCCGGACCTAGCAGCCTAACCGACACCATAGAGTTAATCCCGGGAGAATTATCCTGGTACCTTGGGTCAGAGCCAGAAAATTGACGAACAGCCTGCATCTCAGTCTTTTCTGCCGACTTTTTCTCAACCAGAATGAACCCATCAGGGGTAGGGTTTGCAGTAAGATTGTTAGCATAGGCCATCTTATCTATGGCATCCTCAAGCGGCATAGCAAGGATGAATGCATTCACTGGCTCCTTAGCTGCGTCGTATGAAGGAATGATGTTCTTGCCTGTCTCAATGGTTACTTCCCTTAATAAAGCGGAAAGCGTTTCTCCCTTAACTTCAATTGTTAACCTGTTTGTAGAGTCATTATACTCTACAAAGCAGAGAGGGCGTGGAGCAGCAACAGCTATCTGCCTGACAATAAAAATATTGTTTATTTCAGTGAAATCGAGATTGAACTGCCTGCTCAGGAATATCAATACATCAGATACCCGCACTCCTGAGAAATTATTTGAAACGGTATTGTTGACCGTGGGGTCTATATCCATATTCAGTCCGGCATTGTTTGCTATAGCCCTGAGAAACTCATTTAGCGATACGTCAGTCACTGAAATATTAACCTCTTCAGTCAGTCCGGGTATGAAGGCTTCAAGCCTCCTGATTGTTTTCTCAACAGAATCTAGTCGGACAAAAAGATCATCTGAATCCTGAGCAGGCAAACTCACCGGGATCAACCAGACAGACAAAGAAAGAGTGAAAGTAAGGTAACTTCTTAATATTTTGTACGACATTATCATGTTACTAGTTTAAAAATCAGACAATAGCACAGGGAGTACCTCATCAAGAGAAGACTCACCTCTGCAGAACAGCTCATAGGCAGAGGATGAGAGTCTTGATATCTGCCTCGACTTCATGTAATCATTTATTTCCGTTTTGCCGGCCTTAACTGCAAGGTGCAGCTCTTCACATATCTCAATGATCTCAAAAACTGCGATCCGGCCCGCATAGCCAGTGAAATTGCATTCAGGGCAGCCAACCGGTTCATAATAGATGAGAGGCATTTTAAACAAGGACTTTGATATACACGGTTGTTCTTCATCAGTAACCTGTTGCTTACAGTGATTACATAATCTTCTCAAAAGTCTCTGGGCTACTGCCATATTTAGAGTTGAAGCAATCAGGAATGGCTGTATTCCCATATCGAGTAACCTTGTGACAATACCCCATGCAGAGTTAGTGTGAATGGTTGACAGGACCAGGTGGCCTGTTAGTGCTGCCCTGATAGCCATCTGGGCTGTTTCGTTGTCACGAATCTCCCCCAGCATGATGATATCTGGATCCTGCCTCAGGAAGGTCCTTAGTGCTCTTGAAAACGTGAGACCAATATCCTCTCTCAGGTTTACCTGGTTGACCCCGGCAATGGTATACTCGACAGGGTCTTCTATAGTAAGTATATTTACATCTTTTCTGTTTAAAAGGTTGAGAGTGGCATAGAGTGTTGTTGTCTTTCCCGACCCGGTTGGTCCGCTGATGAGTACAATTCCATTTGTCTTTCTGATGCCATCTTTGTAGGCAGATAGTTGTGCTTCGGACATACCAAGGTCCTGAAGTGTAATCTCTGTTGTACTTTTTCTTAAAAGTCTAAGGACTACCTTTTCTCCATAGATCGATGGAACAACAGAAACCCGGATATCCTGGGCAGTATCTTTATTCTTTATGCTTATTCGTCCGTCCTGGGGCAGCCTTTTTTCAGCAATATCAAGATTTGCCAGTATTTTGATCTTATTTACAAGGGCCGGATAATCATCTTTCCTGATGATGAATCTCTCAAGCAATTTCCCGTCAACACGCAAACGCACCCTTCCCTGTTCTTCAGTAGCCTCAACATGAATATCGCTTGAATTGATCTTATACGCTTCAGCTATAATTACCTCCAGAAAATCATCGTGATTAAGGACATTTTTAGCGGGTCCGGAGGATGTTTTTGTTCTGATATAACAGGAGGCAATACTACGCTGCAAAATATCATCATTAAGTGATTCAAGGAGGATCGTCTTACCCAACAGAACTTTAAGCTCCATAGAGAGAGTCGTTTTATCAGCAGCAGGACTGCAATAAAATGTTATAGTAGTGCCATTGACTTTTTTGGGTAGAATATTATAAAAGAAAGCCTGATCAGAACTTACCACCTGAAGAGTATCAGTGCTTATTTCAATCCTTTCAGTTGACATAGAGGTAAAAGGTATCAAGGAGATTTGAATTCCTGTTAATCTCTGGTATGAAAGCTTCCGCAATCATCACTATTATCATAAATATTGCAAGCAGTCCGGCCAGGGGAATGAGTCTATGGCTATTTCCTGTAATAAAGATTGTGATCATCCAAAAGAAAAGTGCGAAAATAAGACCAGCTATGTAAAACAACAGGAAACTGGTCCACGAGAAGGCAAACGCCATGATTATGATGAAAAGAATATCTCCCAGGCCCAATGTATTTGTCAGAATGTGTTTAAGCTTTTTTCCCCGCACTGTATAATAAACAAGCAGTACTACACCCTGAGTGCTAACCAGTAATAGATTAATTGCAATGCCGGAGATGTAATCTTTCAGATCTACATGACTCAGGCTGTCAATAATAAACAACGACAAGAGAATAGGAAACAGAATCCAATGTACTGCTCTTAATCTGAAATCCTGGATGGCCAGAACCAATAAAACAAAGCATATAATAAGCTGATTGATCATTTCAATCTTTTATGACCTCCTTCAGGTCTTTATTTTCATTTATCTCCCACACATTAAAAATACCATCACCGTCAAAATCAACTACTGCGGTTGCTTTGGACACAAAACCGGTAGTTGATGCGGAGGTAATTTCAATCAGATAATTGGCCTTGCCTCCTTCAGTAGTAAGCTTCTCCTGTTCAAAACCAAGTTCTTCAAGACTGAGAGAATACTTAGAGTAAAGGTAGAAATATGACTTCTGGAGCATATGAACATGGTTCAGTTGCAGCTGAGCTTCTGTGCTTTTTGCCCTGGCGATGAGTGGCATCAGATTGGGCAGTGCCAAAAGGACAAGTATTCCAATTATAATAAGTACCACGAGCAGTTCAGTGAGTGTAAATGCCGGTAAAAATTTTCCGTTTGGCTTTTTCATATTTTGTTCCATTTAATCCCTTCATGTTTTCAGGTTTATATCACCATTTCAATGGGATTGCAGCAGTGTAAGGCAATTGTTGCTGAGGATGAGACGGATATAAAGATCTGAAACCCTATTGAAAAAACGGCTGCAGCTCTGATCCATCCATTTTTTCCCGGGGGCTTAGAAGGCTTATGCTCCTCAATAACAGTTCTAATGATCAGGGAGACCTCATCAATACCGGAATCATCGCTCTGATAACCAAGCCTGTCTGGAAGATTAGCTATATCTTTGATAATGAAGGCATAACCTGTCAGATCCTGATTGACGCTTTCAATGATATTCTCTTGTTGTTCAATCTCTTCTGCAATGTGAATATATTGGCGATATTGCTTCCTTAATTCCGGATCATTGATAAGATGCCCAATAAACTGCAGTTTTGCTTTGTCTGTAACAACGTTATTTATAATATGCTCTATGTAGTTGAAGTTCTTCATTTATAAGGCTTTTATATTAAGGGCATTTTGAGATAATACGTATTAATTTTTTCTTGTAATTTTTCTTTTTATCTGCAACAGCCTGGGTATTAACAAATCCCATCTCAAGGGCTATTTCTTTGTTTGACTTTCCATTTAATGAAGCCTCAATAACTGCCTGAGATTGGGGATCAAGCTCATTAAGCGCTTCAATGAATGCATGATATTTCTGATCTTCAATAGATTCACCGTCATCCATGTCATAGAATCCATCTCCTTCATCTATTGACATCTGTAGATTTTCTACAGTAAGTGGCAAGAATCTTTTCCTCTTCCACAAGATCTGATGCCACTTATGACGACATATTGAATTAAAATAAGTCGAAAAATCGCAGGTAAGGTTAATAGACTGTGCATCAAGTTTTGTCATCACACAAAGAAGAGTATCATGAAATATATCTTCTGCATCTTCCAAACTTCCGGAATTCATAGTTATCCAGTGATTGATGCTTGGAAAGAGGCATCTGTAAATTGTTTCAATTACGGTTTTGTCACGTGACTTCAATCTCATTAAGACTTCATTCCCGGGAAGCATAGCAATTCAGGTTTTAGGGTATTATTTTGAAGGATTGTATCTTTCATTTTGCCTCTCCTACCCAGTCTACCGAAAGCATACTTGCTATCCGAGGCATCAGGTATAGTATGTCGTCGCTCTTACTATATACTCATCATGCAGATAGCAAAACTCTATACCCTGGCTGCCAGGTAATCTCTATTTATTAATCCGGCAACCGACAAATTATAGAAGGGATTGTTCAAAAAAATCAACAATAAACCACGGCACTTTCAGTCCCTTCTCAAAACCCAATAAATCATTCTGCTCATTTCAGACAGTAGCTTGAAATTACTATTTTTTCCGATATAGAATTATTGAATTAATAAAATATTCTCAAAGACTATTCATGTCACATATCTGCGTGAGTATGAGTAAAATGATCTGAAATGAGGATTAATTTCCTGATCTATGGCGAATAACTCAATACAAGGCCTTTGGATTAGTTATATAAGTACTTGTGAAATCAACAGCCTGTCCATCATGGTGATCAAGGGTAACCTGTTAATGGCAACCTCATTCAGAGATCCCTTCTAACAGCTATGAATAGGGAGGCAGATTAGCGGCTATACTATACTGGACGAAGTCATCCACAGTGTTTAATCAAAGCTGAAGAGGGAGAAATGAGGGGAAAAGAAGGGCCGTTATTCTGAACAGTAATTATATCAGGTTTACACCTGGCAATAACCTAAGAAAACGATCACTTTGCCACTATTGAAATCCAGACTCCTGTTTTCCGCAATGCAACACCTTAAAAATAATTCTGGATAATATCGTATAGTTTCTGCTGCTCTTGATCCATCTTAAGCAGGTGGCTTTCTGTGTGTTTGGACTCAGGGAGGGTATAAGTTATCTGGTACATGTTATGAGTGATTTCTGCTGCCTTTTTCAGTGACAGTGTTGATTTGGCC
>Ga0208197_1003499_pt1 | contig 12443 bp, 11 predicted proteins | sample AD_JPNNA4_MetaG_FD_184444 | JGI IMG/M metagenome (GOLD analysis project Ga0208197, IMG submission 184444) | Active sludge microbial communities of municipal wastewater-treating anaerobic digesters from Japan - AD_JPNNA4_MetaG (SPAdes) (version 2) | ecosystem: Engineered > Bioreactor > Anaerobic...
TCACCGATCCGCTTGACCCCGACGATCGTCACGCCATACTTCGCGCGGACGCCGGTCTCGGCGAACGTCTTGCCCCATTGCTCGTGGTAGGCCATGGTGCGAGCGATGGCGAAGTCGTCGTCGAACTCGAGGTACTGCGTCATCCCTCCGACGATCATGTGGGCCACCTGCTCACCCATCGCGCGTTCGGGATAGACGACGTGGTGGACGCCGAGCCGCTCAAGGATCCGGCCCTGGGTCTTGGTGCTCGCCTTGGCCCAGATGTCCGGTATCCCATAGTCGACCAGGGCCAGGGCCGTCATGACACTGGACTCCACGTTGCTGGAAATACCGATGACGGCCTTGTCGAAAGACTCGACCCCGAGTTGTTCCAGGGCGTCGCGGTCGGAGCTGTCGGCCTGGACGACGTGGGTGAACTCGTCGGCGTAGCGCTGCACGCGGACCTCGTCGAGGTCGACGGCCATGACCTCCTGGCCCATCGCGACGAGTGAGCGAGCGACGGAGACACCGAACCGACCCAGGCCGATGATGATCACGGGAGGGTTCTCGTCGTCCCTGCGGAACGGGTTGCTAACCAATGATCGGCCTTTCTTCGGGGAGCCGGTAATGCCTGTGCCGAGTATTCAAGGCCAAGGCGACCGCTGTGGTCACCGTGCCCACTCGGCCTACATACATCAGGGCCATGAGGATGAGTTGTCCGAGACCGGGCAGCGCCGGGGTGATCCCCGTCGAGAGCCCCACGGTGGCGAAGGCCGAGATGGCCTCGAAGGCGACCTTGTCGAAGGCGAAGTCGCTGACGATGAGCAGCCCCATCGTGCCGATCGCCACGACTCCGACGGCGAGCAGCACGACCGTGAACGCCTGGCGCAGCGAGTCGCGGGGGATCCGCCGATTGCCCACGGTGACGTCCTGCTCACCGCGGATCTCGCTCCAGATGACGAAGGCCAGCAGGACGAAGGTGCCGACCTTGATACCGCCGGCCGTGCCGGCGCTGCCACCACCGATGAACATCAGGCCGTCGTTGAGGGCCAGGGTCTCCTGGGTCGCCTTGCCATAGTCGATCGTGTTGAAGCCTGCCGTGCGCGGCGTGATCCCGCCGATCAGGGCGTTGATCGTCTTGCCCCACCCGCTCATCGGGCCGATCGTGTCGGGGTTGTTCCACTCCGCCGCGGCGAACCCGACACACCCGATGATCAACAGGGCGAGGTAACCGAGGATGGTGACCTTGGAGTGGACGGTCCAGTGGGACGGGGTGCGCCACCGCCGGAAGAGTTCGTAGAACACCGGGAAGCCGAGCCCGCCGGCCACGATCGCGGCGCTGATCGGCCCGATGATGAAGATGTCCTGGTTGAAGCTCATGAGGTTGTCGCTGAACAACGCGAAGCCGGCGTTGTTGAAGGCCGACACCGAGTGGAACAACCCTTGCCACAGGGCCGACCCGACCGAATGTCCGTAGCCGATGTAGAACCGCAGCGCCAGGAAGATGGCGACGACGACCTCGGTGAGCACGACGGTGATACCGACGGTCCGCAGGATGCCCTTGACGTTGCCCATCGTCGTCGCGCTGGTCTCGCTCTGCGCGACGAGGGTCTGGCTCAAGCCGAGGCGACCGCCCGCGAGGATCGCCAGCAAGGTCGCCATCGTCATGATGCCGAAGCCGCCGACCTGGATGAGCACCATGATGACGAACTGCCCGAAGGTCGACCAGTAGGTCGCCGTGTCGACGACGGCCAACCCGGTCACACAGGACGCCGAGACGGCGGTGAACGCCGCGGCCAGGACGTTAGGTGCTTCCTCGCTGTTGGTCCGCGAGACCGGCAGACACAACAGCACGGTGCCGATGGTGAGGAAGACCGAGAAGACAAGGGGGATGAGTCGACCGGGCCGAGTCAGTGCCTTGAGCACGTGCCCCCCTTGTCCATGGCGCTGCGAACCGACCGCGCCAATGGTAGGGGGACAACGCGGCATACCGAAGAGGGGTTCTCATCCCGCGGCGGTGATGTGTGCCTCAGCCGCCGACGTGCACCTGGGGGCGACGGGCGGCGTCGGGCTCGGCGCGGCGCAGCACCTCGTGGGTGAGCGGGGGGATGTCACCCTCGCCGGCGAGGATGAACCGCAGGGCATTCTGGGCCGGCGGCTGCTCGCTCCACTCGAAATAGACGTGGGGAGGGTCGGTATGCCGGTTGCGCACCGCGAGCAGCACGGCCGCGAGGACGTTGGGGACACTCGTGCCCGTGGCTCGCAGGATCCGGTGGGGGCCGACGGTCACCGCCGTGACCGGGACGGCCGCCATGAAGTCGCTCGCGTCGGTGATGTCGACCTCGAGGAACACGACGTCGTCGGTGTGCAAGAGGTGGTTGTCCAGCCGGACGTCGTAGGACTTCTCGCGGTATTCCAGGTCATCGCCGTCGTCGAGTCGGTTGGCGATGAAGCGCAGCGGCTCACCCTCGTGGCTGGCTCCCGCGAGCAGCGCGGTCGCTGACTCGTCGAACACGACGCGGGGGACCCGCAGCTCGGTGCTGCGGCTGACCCGCGAGGAGATGCTGACGACGAGGATCGCGGCGACGAACATCAGCGCGATCCACAAACCCTCGGGCCGGTCCTTGATGGTGACGACGATCGTGTAGATGAACACGGCGCTGACGACGGCGAAGAAACTCGCCGCCAGCCGGTGACCGCGACGCAGCTCGGTGAGGAAGACCGCCACCGCAGCCGAGGTCATCAGCGCGAGGACCCCGGTCGCGTAGGCCCCCGCCTGCGCGTCGACGTTGGCCTTGAAGGCGAGCGTGACGGCGGCCGACACGAGGATGAAGACGACGACGAGGGGTCTGGTCGAGCGGGCCCAGTCCGGCGCCATGCCGTAGCGCGGGAGGTAGCGCGGGACGATGTTGAGCAGCCCGGCCATCGCCGACGCTCCGGCGAACCACAGGATGCCGATCGTCGAGATGTCGTAGGCCGTGCCGAAGACGTCACCGAGCAGGTCGTGGGCGAGATAGGCCAGGGCCCGGCCGTTGGCCTCACCGCCGGGCTGGAAGTCGGCCGCGGGAATCAACAACGTCGTCACCAGCGACGAGCCCAGCAACATGACGCTCATGATGAGCGCGGCCGTCGTCAGCAGTTTGCGGGCGTTGCGGATCCGGCCGGTCGGAGCGGCGGGCGTGTCGGTGGGGTCGCCCTTGACCAGCGGCATGACGACAACGCCCGTCTCGAAGCCCGACAAACCCAGAGCCAGCGCCGGGAAGACCAGCAGGGCCGCCCCGATGACCGCTATCGGCGACGCATAGGTGGACGTGATGGCGCTCGTCCACTCGCCGACGTGCTCCGAGTGTGCGGCGACCTCCATGAGACCGCGCCCGACGACGACCGCAGACAGACCGAGGTATGCCGCGACCAGCACGACCGCGATCCCGATGGCTTCTTTGAAGCCCTTGAGGAAGATGGCACCGAGGAAGGCGAGCAGGACCAACGTGACGGTGACCTGCTGACCGCTGAGGACGCTCTTGAGGAACGGGTTCTCGATGAGGTGAGCGCTCGCGTCGGCCGCCGACAGGGTGATCGTGATGACAAAGCCGGTCGCGACGAAGCCGATGAGCACGAGGACGAGCAGTTTGCTCGGCCAATAGGTGAGCAGCCGTTCGAGCATCGACAGGCTGCCATCGCCGTGCGGGCTCTCCTGCGCGACCCGCCGATACATCGGCAGGGCCCCCAGCAGGGTGACGAGCACGAGAACGAGGGTGGCGAGTGGGGCCAGGGCTCCGGCCGCAAGCGCAGCGATGCCCGGCTGGTAGCCCAAGGTCGAGAAATAGTCGACGCCGGTGAGGCACATGACCCGCCACCACGGCTGGGTGTGCTGGTGCTGGGCGACCTCGCTCTCTTCCTCGTAGAACCCGCCCGGCTCACGATGCCCGGCGTCGAGGAACCACGAGAGGAATGCATTGCGTCGCTCGGTTGCCGCGTTGGTGATGCTCGTCACGGCGTGAGCGTAACGGTCAGGCGCGCGGCATACCTGCAGTGAGCAAGGTATGCCGCGCGCCCGGGGGCCTGCGATGTGGTGTGGTGCCGAGGGACTACTTCACCTTGTCGATGCCTTCGTGACCGACGGTGAGCATCGCCCCGCCGTCGTGGGCGGCGCGCAGGTCGGCGTGCGCGAAGGCACGGGCCAGGTGGTATGCCGCGATAGTCACGATCGTGCCCAGCGCGATGCCGGCCAGCTCGAAGGTGTCGCTCACCTTGAGGGCCGTGTTGCCGATGCCGAGGATGATGCCGGCCGCCACCGGGACGAGGTTGATCGGGTTGGCGAAGTCGACGTTGTTCTCTTTCCAGATCTTGGCGCCGAGCAGGCCGATCATCCCGTAGAGGACGACGGTGATGCCGCCGAGGACGCCGCCCGGGGTGGCCGCGACGAGGGCACCGAACTTCGGCGAGAGGCCGAAGATGATGGCGATGAAGGCCGCGACGACGTAGGCGGCCGTCGAATAGATCCGGGTGGCGGCCATGACGCCGATGTTCTCGGCGTAGGTCGTCGTCGGGGAGCCGCCGACCGAGGAGGCGACCGCGGTGGCGACACCGTCGGCCGCGATCGCGCGACCCATGACGTGGTCGAGGTCGGCACCGGTCATCTCGGCGACGGCCTTGACGTGGCCGGTGTTCTCCGCGATGAGGGCGATGATCGCGGGAAGGACGACGAGGACCGCGGCGAAGGAGATCGTCGGGGCGTGGAGGCCGACGAGTTCCTTGCCGTCGGCGCCGGTGGTCGTCGCCGGCGGGAAGCCCAGCCACGGCGAGCTCGCGACCCCGTCGAGGTTGACCCGCCAGTGCGTCGTCACCTTGCCGGCGCCCGCGTCGAAGCTGGTGATCTGGCCGAAGCCCCGGTCGAACAGCCAGGACAGCACGAAGCCGAAGACCAGGCTGAGGAAGATCGAGATCCGCCCGAGGAAGCCCTTGAGCGCGACCGCGCACACGATGGCGAAGGTCATGACCAACAGGGCGACCCACTGGTCCTGCGGCCAGTAAACGTTGGCGACGACCGGCGCGAGGTTGAAGCCGATGAGCATGACGACCGCGCCGGTGACGACCGGAGGCAGCACCTTGTGGATGATGCCCGAGCCGGCCACATGGACGAGCAGACCGACGAGCGCGAGGACGACACCGCCGATGAGGATGGCGCCGGTGACGGTGCGGGAGTCGGCGCCCGGCTGGGCCCGGATCGCGGCGGCGACCCCGACGAACGACGCCGACGTGCCGAGGTAGGACGGAACCTTGCCGCTCACCATGAGCAGGAAGATGATCGTCGCGATGCCGCTCATCATGATCGCCAACTGAGCGTTGAGGCCCATGAGCAGCGGGAACACGAAGGTGGCGCCGAACATCGCGACCACGTGTTGGGCACCGAGCCCGATCGTCTTGCCCCAGGCGAGGCGTTCATCGGGGGCGACCACGTCGCCGGGGGCGAGGGTGTGCCCGTCGCCCTTGAGTTTCCAACTGAATGCGCCCATGGATGCTGGGCTCCTTCCCGTCACGAGATAGTCGTTCCGGGGTTTCACCCTCTCACGTCCAGGGGTATGCCGCGTGCCTGCCACGCGGCATACCCCTGGGGTGGGTGAGCGGCAGGGCGAGCGGGCAGGGCGAGCGGGCAGGGTGAGCGGGCGGGGGTCAGAGGTAGCGGCGGAAGGTGAGGGCGTGCTCGACGCCCTCGATGCCCAGAGCGGCGGCGGTCCCGGTGAGAATGCCGGTGACGAGGTCGCGGGGCTTGGGGAAGTCATCGGGGAGGTTGGTGTTGTAGAGGTGATGGGCCTCAAGCGAGGCGATCGCCGGCTCGAGGTGCCCGGTGACGTCCACGTAGTGGGTCGGCCCGTTGGCGGCGCTGGACAGGACGGCGGTGATGCCGCCCCACGGCTCAAGGCCCTCCTGCTCAAGCAACTCGCGGAAGATCCACCGGTTGGCGGCGTCCCGCGCAGCGTCGATCGCGGCCAGGCCGACCGCCCGGTGGTCCGCCTGGTTGGTCATCCCTCCGGCGAACGACTCATCGTGGGTCAGAGTGACGATGACCTGCGGGCGGCGGTGGCGGATCACCCGGGCGATGTCGCGACGTAGATCGGTGCCGTAGACGACCACCCCGTCGTCGTAGTCGAGGAACTCCACGATGTCGACGCCGACCTCGCTGGCCGAATCGCGCTCCTCCTGGGCGCGCAGCGGACCAGCCTCCTCGGGGGCGATGCTGTCGATGCCGGCCTCTCCGCGGGTGGCCAGCAGGTAGGTCACCGTCTTGCCGGCCTTGGTCCACTTGTCGACGGCGGCGGCCGTGCCGTATTCGATGTCGTCCGGGTGGGCCACGATGACGAGGGCGCGCTCGAAGCTCTCGTCGAGCGCTTGCAGGGTGAGGCGGGGCGGCATACCGGAGGGCTCGCTCATGGACGGACGATAGCCCGCTTCGGGCCCCCGATGGCGGTGATTAACTTGAGGTCGTGACCGCGATGAGCGCACCCGATCTGCAGGCGTTCCTGGCGCGCGAGTTTCCCGACATCGATCGCCTGGGCATCCTTGTCGAGCGGGTGGACGAACGGTCCATCACGCTGCGACTGCCAGCGGAGTCGGCGATGATCCGGCCCGGCGGGACGATCTCGGGCCCGACGATGTTCTCGCTCGCCGATGTCACCGTGTGGCTGCTCATCCTCGCCCAGATCGGGCCGGTCGCCCTCGCGGTGACGACAAGTGTCGGGATGAACTTCCTGCGCAAACCCCCGCCCGGTGATCTCGTGGCCGAGGGGGAACTGCTCAAGCTCGGTCGGCGCCTGGCGATCGGGCACGTGCGGTTGCATGCCGAGGGCAGCCGCGACCTCGTGGCCGACGCGTCGATCACGTACTCGATCCCGCCGCGCGGCTGAGCGGGGTTGGCTGAGCCGGGTTCGCGAGCCCGGTTCGCGAGCCGGGTTCGCGAGCCGGGGTCAGAGGGCCGCGACGAGGGCGGGTAACGCCGCCCCGGCCGTCGCACGCCACACGTGGGTCGCGAACGGGCTGAACTCCGTGGGGCGCGGGTCGATCTCGATGACCGGTATGCCGCGTGCCCCAGCCAGGTGCGGAAGGCTCGCTGCTGGTTGGACGATGCCCGAGGTGCCGACAACGACGACCAGGTCGGCGTCACGGCATACCCGAATGGCGTCCGCGAGCTCGCGCTCGGGAAGCGCCTCGTTGAACCACACCACTCCCGGGCGGATCTCCCCGAAGGCGCAGTGCGGGCACGTGTCCGGCTCGATCCGCTCGCGGGGCTGCGCGGGGGCCTGCGGCGTCGGCGCGGGGCGCTCGCAGCGGTCGCAGCGCCAGGCGAAGAGGCTCCCGTGCAGGTGCGCGAGGACCTCGGAACCGGCCCGTTCGTGCAGGTCATCGATGTTTTGGGTGACTATGCGCAGGTCCGTGTCCGGCCGGCGGGCCCAGTCTGCCAGCGCACGATGGCCGGCGTGCGGGGTGGCCGCCGAGATGAGGTGCACCCGCCAGAGGAACCAGGCGTTGACGTAGGGCTTGTCGCGGGCCCATGCAGCGGGAGTGGCCAGATCCTCGGGGTCGACCTGGGTCCACAGGCCGGTCTGTGCGTCGCGGAAGGTCGGCACACCGGATTCGGCGGAAATCCCCGCACCGGTGAGGACGGTGATGCGCCGGGCCGCTCGGGCGAGGGCGATGATCGCGCCGGGAATCTCTGGCGCGATAGGGGCCGAGGTCATAAATGCCATCATGCCAGCGCCCGAAATAGCATCGACGAGAGTGTCGGCAAAACCCCCCGGGAGTCAAACCGTGCTGCGATAATGACCGCGAAGCGGAACGGGACCGAAGGCGCGCCGACCGCGTTGACGTGCCGTGTACTGCCCAGGAGCGACCATGGACGTCAACGCCTACGCGCTGTTCCAGGCCCGGGCCGAGTCGCCGCCGTCGGCCACCCGACGGTTCTTCGAGTTGTTCGGTGGTGGCCCGCTGCCCGATTGGGAGGGCCTGGACGAGGCCACTGAGTCGATCAGCGCCGACGCGGGACAGGTGATCTTCGACCGTGGCACGGAGCACCCCTACGTCTACGTCGTGCTGGATGGCTCGGTGAAGTTGCTCGCGATCGATGAGCGTGGGAACGAGCACCTCGTGGGTCTGGCCCGAGCCGGCGAGTTGGTCGCCAGCGTGGGGGCCCTGGCACCCCAAGGCTTGGCACGGTACGTCGATGAGGACCTGCTCGGCGGGAACTGGAGCGCTGAGAGCGCTATGGGAACCACCGATATCCGGGCCGTCGCCATTCGCGCCTGCCGCCTTGAGCGGGTCGACTTCCGGGTGGTCCACGCGAAGATGCGTGAGCACGGGGGGACGTGGGCCGTTGCCGTCTTCAACGCGGCGCTGCACTACGCGCTCGTCGAGGAACACCGGGCCCGCCAGTTCCTCATGCTGACGGCTGAGGATCGCTATCGGCACTTCTTGCGGCGCTACCCCGACCTGGTCGGGGTGCTTCCCCAGAAGGACATCGGCAACTATGTCGGCGTCACACCGGTCGGGATCAGTCGGATCGCCGCGCGCGTCCGCGACGAGGATCGTCGACGGCCGATCCGCACGCGAGCCGCTCAGTGACGTCACAAAACACGCAGAGCACGCGAAGGGGACAGAACGTCGGCATCGACGGCTGAATCTTTGTCTTGAGGCCACCCCTGGCATTCGTAGAACGCGCAACGATCGGTATGGTGCATATGGAGGGGAGGGACTCGGGGAGAGAACCTGCAAGGAGCGCGTATGCCGTTGGCATCAGACACCGGTATTGACCTGCCGGGCGATGCGGCGATTCCCAACGCCGAACCGCCTCCGTCCAGCTACACCTATCGGTGGCTCGCCCACCTCGCCGACCGCCCCCTGCCCCGCCGTGAGGTGTTCGAACGGGCCATCACCCAGATGACTTTTGAGCCGGGCGAGGCGGTGTTCGACAGCGACCAGGACCTGCCGTACCTGTTCATGGTGCTCCGAGGGGGGATCAAGGTCGCCGACCCGACGCGGGGAAACGAACGGCTGACGGGGGTGGCCGGTGTCGGTGACCTGGTGGGCAGCCTTCCTTCCGTCCTGCCCGCCGGAATGCCCGACCTCCTGTCCGCCAGGGTCGCCGAGAGCACGTGGGAACCCAGCCCGCAATGGGGTCGGACCAACCGCTCGGCCATCGCCATCGTCGACACCGTCGTCGAGCGGATGGACATGCGGGTGTTGATGTCGTTGATGCGCCGGCACGCGGCCTGGGCCATGGTGGGGTATCACGCCATGGCGCTGCACGCGATGGGGCAGGAACGTCGGGCTCGTGACCTGCTGACCCTCTCGGCACAGGAGCGCTATCTCAACTTTCTCGTCCAGGCGCCCGAGTTGATCGGTCTCCTGCCACAGAAAGACATTGCCGCCTACATCGGGGTCACCCCGGTCGGGTTGAGCCGGATCGCCGCACGCTCGCGCCGCTGAGTCGCTGAGTCGCTGAGTCGCTGGGTCGCTGAGTCGCCGTCAGGACGTTGCCGTCAGGACGTTGCCGTCAGGGCAGTTCGCAGCCGCCAAGCCACGCCGACCATGCCAGCGAGGTCGACGCGGTCCTCCTCGCGTGGAGGGACGGCCGGCTGGCCCCCCAGCGCTTCGACCACTGCGGCGACGAAGGTCGCGGACCCGAGTCGCTCATCGTCGCGCGCCCGGAAGACGTACTTGGTCAGGGCCGTCCCCGCGTCGGCTCCCAACACCAGGTATGCCGCGACCGACAACGGCGGCGCGGTGAATGACCCTTGGCAGCGAGTGACGGCGAGGAGCAGATCTGGGCCGAGGTCCTTGGGGGAGAAGGCGACGCTGAGCCAGGCTCCCATGACGACGGGCCGCCAGGCGCCACCGGCCAAGAGTTGCTTGACGTCCGTCACGGTGGCGGTCCGTCCCACTCGGACCAGGTCATCCCACCGATCGCCGGCGTGCTCGGTGGCGTTGAGGCCCACCATGGCCAGGTAGAACGGCGTGACCAAGCGCTGCTCAACCGACTCCACACCTGAACGATACGGCCGCCGCACGGGAAGGCGGCAGCAGCGCAACCCTGCAGCGGTGTTGGGCAGGGGAGGGGCGCGGTGACGCCATGTTGGTTGTCAGGGGTTCGAACTAGAGTTCGAGGAAGCAACGCCGGGTGTCGACTCGAGTTTGGATTCAGACCCGGCTAGCCTCTGACCAAGCTCACAAGGAGGACCCCTATGCCGACGCCCCTGAAAATGGTCGGGCTCTTCGCCGGCATCGGCGGGATCGAGTTGGGCTTCACCTCGGCCCTCGGCGCCGGAGTCGAAACATCGCTCCTGTGCGAATGGTGGGATCCGGCGAAGGCCGTCCTCGCCGCTCGGTTCCCGGGCGTTGACCTGCATCCCGATGTTCGGGAGCTCAAGTCATTGCCCACGGGAGTGGACGTCCTCGCTGCTGGGTTCCCCTGCACCGACCTGTCGCAGGCAGGGCGCACCGCAGGCATCACGGGGAAGCAGTCGGGATTGGTCTCACACGTCTTTGAGATGCTGCGCCTCTCCCAGTTAGCTGGACGCCGGCTCCCGTGGCTCATGATCGAGAACGTTCCCAACATGTTGGCCCTCGACGGCGGTAAGGCCATGGCATACCTCGTCGCCGAATTGGAAGCGTTGGGTTACCGGTGGGCCTACCGGGTCGTGGATTCACGCTTCACCGGCGTCCCCCAACGCCGCCGGAGGGTCATCCTGCTGGCGTCTCAGTCGGAAGACCCGCGCCCGGTCCTCTTTGGTGAAGACGCTGGACCTCGCGACGAGTCCGCCCTTGCGGACTCGGCCTTCGGGTTCTATTGGACCGAGGGTCGGGGCGGGCTGGGGTGGGCGCGTGATGCCGTGCCGACGTTGAAGGGTGGCTCCACGATCGGCATACCCTCTCCGCCTGCCATTTGGGTGCCCGGCGCCGAGCCGCACCTGCGATTCGTGACGCCTGGGTTGGAAGACGCCGAGGCCCTACAAGGATTCCCGCGTGGGTGGACCAACGTCCTCGACGGTATGCCGCGGGCCCGCGGCCATCGGTGGAAGCTCGTGGGCAATGCGGTGACGACGCGCGTCGCTCGTTGGGTCGCGACTGCGCTCATCACGCCGGGAACGACTGACTGGGCGCAGCAGCGCTGGCAGCCGGTCGGCAGTTGGCCGACAGCCGCATGGGGGTCGAGCGGTGCGGTCTGGGCCGTGGATGTCTCCGAGTTTCCGCGACACGAGGTCTACGAGCCCTTGCGAAGTGTGGTCGAGTTGTCGACGGCCGCGCCTCTCAGCGATCGCGCGATCAACGGATTCCGGAATCGACTCCTCCAGGGGAACCTCGGGCGATTCCCGGGCTTCCGCGAGGACGTCCATGCGTTCGCCGATGCTGGTCGTCTGATCGAGTTGGCCAGTGCCGCCGGTTAGCACCGAGCACGCGGGAGATGGTCAGGTCGTTGGGCTAGCCTGACAACGTGTACGGTCCCGAGATCCTGAGTCGATTCCTGTCCCAGCCGGGTCCCCCCGACAAATACGGGAACACGTGGCAATACCACTCGCGATCTGACCGGCACTCCAAGGTGGGCAGTTGGGGCGTTGCGTTCGACCTGCTCATGACCTCGTCGCTCATGCGTAGGCACGCTGCCGCGGGCAAGATCGTCGTGGGTGTCAACCACACGATGACCGACTACGCGACGGGTCGGAAGAAGGACCTGGACCTCGTCATTGCGCGGCCCTCGGGAACGCCAACGACAGACCGGACGTTCAGCAATCTCGCCGAGCGCTACGGGCTCGACCTCCACCACAACGAATCTCGCGCTCTTGCGGGCCTCCCCGAGCTGCCCATCGCTCCTGTCGGCGCTGTGCTGGTGGCTCTGGAGGCAAAGGCCTGCATGACAGCGCACGTGAAATCTCTGCCGAGGCTGTACGACGAACTCAACTCCTCGCACTTGTGCGTGCACGGCGCATCACGCCAAGCACTCGCCATCGCGTATGTCCAGGTGAACCTGGCCGACGAGTTCATGTCGCCCGTCGTCAATAACCGGTCGATGGCGGGAGTCGAGCCCGAGGTGACCCGACACCATCAACCGCGCGATACCCAGCGAGTCCTGGACAAGGTCGCCGAGATCCCGCGCCGCTCAGCCGCGAGTGAAAGCGGGTTCGATGCCGTCGGAATCACGGTCTTGAACCTCCGCAACGACGGGTCGCCGGTCCATCTCGTCAACGGCTCGCCAGCGCCCGCACCTGGGGACAACTTCCACTACGGAAGCATGATCGTCCGCATGGCCAACGAATACGACACGACCTTCGGGCAGATCTGAGCTCCCGCTCTGCCCCGACGGATGCGGTGACATTCGGAATAGCACCGGGGACGTTGCTGCTGCAGGTGAGGTGAGCACCCTGGCCCCCGCCTTGTCAGTCCTTGACCTCGTGCCCGTCCGAAGCGACCAGAGC
>Ga0208197_1003500_pt1 | contig 12440 bp, 6 predicted proteins | sample AD_JPNNA4_MetaG_FD_184444 | JGI IMG/M metagenome (GOLD analysis project Ga0208197, IMG submission 184444) | Active sludge microbial communities of municipal wastewater-treating anaerobic digesters from Japan - AD_JPNNA4_MetaG (SPAdes) (version 2) | ecosystem: Engineered > Bioreactor > Anaerobic >...
TAAACCACCTGGAGCAAATACGGCAATATAACCCACTGCCCAACTGACGGCATATCCCCCAATAAAAAGCGGAGCAGCTGAAAAAGGAAAATCGTGGAACATAACGAAGAAACTACCTCCAATAAACGTCCAAAGCAACAAACCTACACCTGCAACAACGAAAATACTTGGAATGTTTTCGGCTGTGTGGCGGCGCATCGTCTTATGAACGATCTTCAACACGACTATCCACAAACCCAGTGCCAGGACAGTAAACAATATTGCCAGCCACTGGTGGTTAGGCAAGTTCAGCAGTCCGGCGATTAAATCGAATCTGGTTAAAAAGACTCCAATGACCCCAATAGCAACTGCAGATCCCAGCAGCCAAATATTCTCCAAAATCATCGCACGTGTAGATGCCTTACCGGATAATCCGTTAACTTTGTAAACCCCAAAGCGTCCTACAAATTGCCAGATCCCTCCTGGGATATATTTTCCAAGTGAGGAGAGCCCATAGATACCTAATGTCTCGATATATTTTGGATGCCAGCCTTCACTATTGACTGAATATTGCACCAGCAAAACTAAGAACATTTTCCCGATTATCAGTAAAACTAACGAGAGAACAATGCGCCAGGCACTAATTTGGCTAATAAGATTGATAACTTGTTCCCAGTTACGATAAAAATAATATCCAGCTGCAGCCAAAACCAGCACGAGCCAGAGCCATTTGAAGATGCTAAATATCTTCTTTTTATCCAATGCTAACTTGCCTTAAGTACTCGAATTGTTTGGTTGAAGATGCTTTCACCCCGTCAATTCTGGTTTCTAATTGCATTTTGATAGAATCCACGTTATCCAAGAACACTTGGTATGCTTTCACTATTTTCAAATCTGTGTTTTTGTAATCGATGGCGTAATTTTGCATCCCAAAATCAGCCAAAGTTTCACGATATTTATGCGACCAACCGATTACCATCGTTGGCACACAGAGCGAAAGTCCTGCTACCATCGCATGAAAGCGTGATGCCACCAACCCATCGGTTGCCCCAATGATCTCACGCACCCCCCGAGTATTAATATCGTAATCCACCCACTCGATTTTTTCAAACTCCTGTGCGGAGAGCTCTTGCCGGAATTTTTCGCGGACCGCGTCGATGGCGATGATATCGTTGTTCATCGTTTCTTCTGAGCCCTCACGGGTACCATTCGGTAAAAAAACATAGCGGAAGGGTCTACCCTTGGTGTTCAGGTATAAATTCAACAGTTTGCCCGGATAATCGGTGCCTTGCTTGAGGGAGCGTTTCAAAACAAGACTGCTGGGCACGATGCTGATCACTTTGTCGCCGGCTTTTTTCCATTCTAATATCTTCGATCGTAGGTTAGCAGCTTTTTCTTCGTTTTCTTGCGAAAGGCTGTAATCCAATTCAAACAAGAAGGCAATGTCAGCTGCTTGTTCTATCTTGCCGTCCAACCCTGGTAAAGCCTGGACATACTCATGGGTCATACTGCCACGTGTAAAAATGCGTTTACATTTGGGTAGAAAGTGTTCTGCCAGTCTGCGATTGAGTTTGGTCTTAAACGGACCCATGGCTTGGGAAAGTTTGATCACTGGCACGCCAAGCAACATTGCTGGCCAAATTGTGAACACGTTATAGAGTAACTGTAAAGCACGTCCGTCAGAAAAGGTGATTCCACCAATGTCGAGCAAATAATCGGATCCTCGCAGGGTCGCGACTGACTTCGGTAAGGGAATTTTTATCCTCAGTAAATGAAATAGAGCTGCTAGCAGCGCCCATAAGAAATGGGTGATCGCCACAGTAAGTGCCTTTCCGCTCAAAAAGCGTATGTTTTCATCCTGAACCAATACACGGTCTTTCTCAGGGTAAATACTATAAACATTGAAGATCGCTTTAGGATCAAATTTCCTGATTTCCGCGATCACCGTCATTAACATCGCTTCAGCCCCGCGATTGCCCCATACCGACCCCCCCATAATAGCGTATTGTTTGCCAGCCATTAGAGCACCTCCAATGCTTTTAGCAAGTAAAGCTGCAAGGTGACCTTCTGCCGCGACATATTACGCACTTTTTCCCGACCCTCTTCAGTTTGGGTTAGCAAATAGTTCTTTAAGATAATCCGAGCTATCTGATAATCAGACCAGCGCACCTTCTCATTCACTTCATCTTTGATCTTCAGTCCTAGCTTTTCGCCTGCTTTTGCTCGGGCAGAAATATTGTAGTGGATCTTAAACGAGCGTGATTGTGCTTCTACAATTTCCACAATAGGCTGTGGTTCGACAACTAACAAACCATCCTTGGCAGTATCTTCTAGGATGCGCAATCCTCGCTCTGTTTTGGCGATAACAGCTGAATGTTTGATGGGATCATTTTTCATTCGCTGAAGCCAGATATCGCCACAAGCGATATCACCGAAGTAGCCAATGTGATCATAGCAATGCATACACTTGGTTTCACAAAAGTAATACAGGTTCTGATACTTGCTAAAAGCTGAGAACTTCTTTGAAACCACATGCCCTTCCTCATACTCCGCGATCAGTCTACCGCGCCAATGACCGGAGCGGTAGCGAAAATCCTTCAATTGAGCTTCCGGTTCGGGACGTAAGCGATCAACGATAAGTTGAGTCAGGTCTGGTTGTGAAAGATGCCCGCAAAATAGCGTTATGACGCAAGCTATTTTTTCTTTCAGCTCCGGTGATCTTTCTGCAACTTTGCTAAGTAGTTTAGCATCACATGGTAAGCACACTATGGCAAGCTTACCCTCGAAATTCCGGATCAGCTCCATTGCTTGGGAGCTGAAGCGAGTGGAGATATACTTGCTCCCTTGTGCTTCAAGCAGTTCTTCATGAGTTCTTGCAAGCCTGAAGTTTGCTTCAACTTTTCCGTCGACAATCTCCAGAACGCATACCACTGCGGCATCGACTTCACCTCGGTTGAGCAAACTTTCCAGGATCGATGTGACCGTCCCGCCTGAAGCAGCGTTACTGCGTACCAAGTGATCGGTTGAATAAGTGAAAAACGATCCATTATATGGACCGATAAACTTGTTAATTTGTTCTTCAGACCAGTTGGTCTTCAAGATCTTGTCAATTAAATCTTCTAATGCCATAGATCAGCCTCGCTTTTTTTATCATCATAGCGGCGCTTTTTTTCTGCATAGAGTAACTGTTCCTGATTCAAGCGGATGCGCACAAACATGTCTGCTAAGATTCCCACCACCCAGAGCAATATGGCAAGGGTAACAAGGTATACCGCACTGAAGGCGACGAAGATGTAGGGTGAGAATGCTCCGGTAGTCAGATAATGAACAATCATAAAGATGCCAAGTCCCAGACCGATTAAGAAGGGTGCCAAGCCCAACAGCCCGAAAAATTTTAGCGGGTTGTAATCGCGATAGGCTCTAAAGATGATTTTTGTGGTTTGAAACATGTACTTCATAATGCTTCCTGCTACGCGCGACTTGCGCTCAGGGAAGTACTTTACATCTACTGATATCGTTCTGATTACCAAGCCCTTGTTGGCGAGGTCTAAGAATGATTCTTGCGTATAAGTAAACTTGCCAGTGAGGTTCAAACGCATTAAAGCTTCCTTGGAGTAAGCTCGGAACCCGCAGCTGACGTCATCATAACGTTTACCGGTGATAAAGCTAATCAGGTCAGACATCCGCTGATTTCCCCAGAATTTGATCTTGGACATGTAATCCGGGCGAACCAGTTTGCCATCCGCCGTGCGAAAACGATTACCTGAGACAAAATCTGCTTTTCCATCAACGATCGGTTTGATCATCAGAGGGATATCATTGGGAGAAAACTGCCCGTCAGCGTCAATGTTGACCATAATATCCGCACCCATCTCCAGTGCAGTTGTTAGACCTGTATTGAAAGCTTTTCCAACGCCCTGGTTATAGGGATGTGATACCACCATTGCCCCAGCTTCTCTCGCCAAAACAGCAGTATCATCTTTGGAGCCATCATCAACAACCAAAACTTGAATTTGACTTATCCCTTCGATTTGTTCAGGCATGGATCGAATAACCTGAGCGATTGACTCAGCTTCGTTATACGCTGGGATGAGGATAACAAGTTTCATTAGTGTTTAGTCTGTTCAAACTGAGATGTAATTGTACCGTTTTATCTACTTCTGAGCCAATATATTGATTCTATAAGGTCTTACTAGCTTTTAGGTTTTCGGTTTTCTTTTCGATTCCAAATCCAAAAACCCACACTTGCGCAAGAAAGTAATGCCAGCGTAATCAGGCTAATATTCCGCCCGATCTGAAAAGCTTTAGGCTCATACCTCTCAACAACCTTCGAACAACCGGCATCCAAGAGAATACCCCGATACAAGTAATTCACTTCATACACAGGCTGCGGGACTCCGTTAATTGTTGCCGTCCATCCCGGCCAATAACTTTCACGCGTGGTCAGGATGCCGGGAGTTTCTGTGCAAACTTCGATCGTGTTAAGGTCATTTGTATCCGTATTTACAATGATGGAGGCAGGTTTTGTCTGGCTCAAGCTTGTCTCAGTCAAAGTGTTTTCTACAAAGATGGTGCTAAGATCGGTAACTGCCTTAAGATTATTAAAAAATTCGTCTTCGTTCTCAAAATATTCTATATCACTGCTGAACCAATATTTTTGCTCTGAATATTCTAGATTTTCATAAATCCGACCTTCAGAAGGTTCATCAAACACTAAAGCCCAACTATCAGATTCGATTTCAGTTTTCGCGGTTACAACCACATACTTAACCCCATAAAGTTCAAATACCGGAGAATCAAAGTTGGTTTTTTTAGCTGAAAGCATGGGTGCTGTTGCTGTAGCCCATGCTTTTTCTGAGAACTGGGCAACGATTTCCTTTTCCCTCTGTCGGTGCAAGTTGTGAGTGAGAACAGAATTAATGTCATAATAAAGTTGACTACCCGAGATCATGAACATTCCATCGAAAACGATTGTCCTTCCCTCTGCTTGGTTTTTTTGCAGGAAATTTGTCATTTTCGTTTCGGGGAAAAAATAGTCCCGCGGAACCATGGGGATATGCCTAAAACTAAAATGGTAAATATCGATCAGCAGAATAAAGGCAGTGAGAACGATAAATGCTTTCTCTGATAACACCTTTTTATTCCACAAGAATAAAAATCGACTAAATCCCAGAACGAATATCAACGCTGGCAAGCTGCTGATAAACCTGAAAATCATCGGGTCAAGAATGTTAACGGACTTTAACTCGAAACCTTGGATATTAACAATTGTCCGGATTATTGAAACCAAGATTACGGCAAGACCTCCACCTAACATAAGATAACCAAACTGTCTGTTTCGTGATCTTAACAGCGACTCTAATCCGTAAGCACCAAGTGTGCACAAGAAAAGGTCTAAAACCAGAATAAGCCTGGTACTTGACGACGAATTAAACACTGGTAACTTGCTCACAATCGACAGAAGGGGCCCTAAACCCCAGATGATCAAGAAACTTAATACCGTTAGAAATCCAATTAACAATACACGTTTATTCCGTTCTTTCAGAGCTTCGACAATTCCAATAGGTGCCATTAAAAGCAAGATTACAGTCACATATGAACTGGTCTCATTCCAATTCCCAGGGCCGAATGTATTAAATAAAATGGGATTCCCAAAGTAATTAGGAAATAATAGTTGAGCGAGGTTCTTGTAGCTTAAGTGCGATGTGGAGTAGACTGCCCGATAACCAACATCGATAAAATCGATCCATTCGAGGTTTGGAAGCAGCATGATACTTCCCAATCCCACCGCGAAAATAATGGATAGCAAAACCAGTAAACCTGTGCGTATATTTAAGATAAAGCTCCTTTCTTTAGTTTTGCTCCAAACTATTACATCAATTATGAATAAAATCAACACATAAAAAGCGGAAAAATAAATGACATATCCTGCACCAGCAACGAAACCAGATATAATGAGAAAGAAGTAAACAAGGATCAACGCAATACTATATTTCCAAAGTTTTCCAACATTTTTTGTTTCGTAGATTCGGTTGACAAAGAAAAAGACCCATGGTGTGAATTCTCCTACGATTGCAGCATTCCCCAGAAACCAAGACATATTAAATCCGGAAAAAGCGTAGACTACTCCCACTATCACCGCGACGGACTTTCGCACCTTAAGGTCCACCAGCCAGAAATACATTCCTAAAGCACCAATCAGAGCTTTGAGAATAACTGCAATAGTAAAACCGATATCTGTTGGCAATATCCAAACGAACAAATAGATCGGCATCAATAAATATTCCAGCGATGTTTGGATAAGCGGTTTTCCCAAGTCAATCACATCACTCCACAGAGAAATATTTCCTTGTCCAAGCTCAGTTTTGACGAGGTTCATTTTAGGGATAAGCGCATCTACAAAATCACTCTTTAAGTGAGAGAAACGGAATGGAAGATCCTGGATATAATCATTCCATGGCTCATAATAATTAAGCAAATCCGGGAAAATCACTCTACCTTGTATCAACACCGGCGCAAAAAAAAGCAGAACCAATAAAACCAATACAAGCACTGGGAACCATTTTTTTGATGTGATATTGGGTGCTTTCATAATTATTTTCCTCTACACTCGAGACACTCTGGGTGGAAATGCCAGGGTGAAAGCTTCATGGTCTAAGGTCAGGTTAGGATTATACGCTGGATCATTCTCAAGAATCTCACCCCAGGTTTCCTTCATGTAATTGATCTCACTCTTGAAGCGTTCTTGTTTATCAGGCGTGTCATCAAAACCACGGCTGACCGATTCATGATGAATTAGCTTTGCTTCCGGAGTCCACACATTCCGATATCCTGCCTGCATCAGTCTAATGCAGAAATCGATATCATTAAAAGCAATCTTCAATTCGTTTTCGTTAAAACCACCAACTTGCTCATATTTTGCTTTTTCCACTACCATGCAAGCTGCTGTGACGGCAGAGTAATTCTGCATCAGCAAAGCTCTTCCCATCTGCCCAATATAATTCTCATCTTTTAATAAATAAGCATGCCCAGCCACACCACCTAAACCAAGAATTACCCCTGCATGTTGTATTTTATGATCAGGATATAATAGCTTTGCACCAACAGCACCCGTTTTGGGTCGGACTGCTAGGCTAACCATTATCTTTAGCCAATCCCCTTTAATGATTTCTATATCATTGTTCAGCAAGCACAAAACCTCACCTCTGGCTTTTTTTACAGCAAAATTATTGATTGCAGAATAATTGAATTGCCACGGATAATCTAGAACGGTTATTCGTGGGTCCGCTTTTAATTTTTCCAGATATTGTAAGGTCTCTTCTTCATCTGACCTATTATTAACCACTAATAATTCATAAGGTTCGTAATCCGTCAGACTCGTCAAAGACTCAATACATTTTTCCAAAACCCTCTTTTGATTCTTGGTAGGGATAACTATACTCACTAAAGGTGACGGTTTAGGAATTTCATATTCGATTTTCCAAAAAGCATTCAGGATATTTTCCAGCTTTACCGATTGTCCGGTTCTGGAAAAATGTTCATCCAAAACCTTACCTTGTGCCTTGGCAATGTAATCCTTCTGAGTGATATCTCTTGCAGTTGAACCTGGGGTCGCCCTCCAATGATAAAGGATCTTCGGAATGTGGACTATTTTACTGTCCCCATTATGTTCGATCACGCGAAATGCCAGGTCCCAATCCTGTGCTCCTTCATAGCCTACCCTTAATCCACCTATCTTTTTTATCAGTTCGAGCTTGTAAACAGAAAGATGATTTATAAAGTTTTGACCTAGGAATAAATCTGGGTTCCAGTCTGGTTTAAAATATGGGTCATAGCGATAGTCGTCTTCATTGATCTTGTCCTCGTCGCTGTAAATTATGCCAACATCTGGGTTATTGTTGATGACTTTAGCAACCTCGAATAAGGCATTCTGCGAAAGTAGGTCGTCGTGGTCTAAAAAAGCGACGTAGCCACCTGTTGCCAACTCAAGCGCAGAATTCGTCGCCTCCGATATATGACCATTCTCCGCTCTAAAAACGAAACGAATACGGGATTCCTCCTTGGCTTCTGCCTGTATTACCTCACGAACTTGGTCATTTGTAGAAAAATCATCTGCTATGCATAATTCCCAGTTAGGGTAGAGCTGGTTACGTACAGACTGGATGGTTTTTCTAAGTAACATTGGATTTGTGTTATAGGTCGGCATAACAACCGAAATCAAAGGCTGCAAGGAAAAATTTGAAATCTCTCTCTTGATTTTATTATGGTCAGCATTTGTTAGCATGTCGTACCTACTAATCCATTGTTGGTAAGACCCATTCATGTTTGGGTAAGCTCGATCCTCCAAGGCTCCGAAACCTCCATTACGGATCACATCAAACGCTTTGCCAGTCATCTTTAAAAGACTATCAACCCCATCAATCTTATGTTTGTTATCAGCCCACAGTTTACGGAATATGGTTAGTGTAGAAATATTTTGTAGATCAAACTCTCTAATAATAATTTTTCCTGGTTTAACTCCTGGGTCAAATCGCATAGCCTTTATCCCAGCGGGTAAATCTACTTTGGCATGCGATACTATGTTTGTTGTTGCTTCCATAGAAAAAGCGTCGTGCTCATTAAAGCCGTTACCGATATCATAATAAAAACGGAGTGGGTATATTTCATGCTCCCCACCAACTCTACAGCGTATCTCTACAGAACCGCTCAAAAATTTACCTCTTAACGGTCTAATTAGCAATTGCGGATCATCGGAAGTAGATAGGAATTCACCATACTCGGAAAGTGTATGGATACCTGCGATTGGTTTAAAAACCCATTTTCCAATTTTGATTTCCTTGAAGAAAGAGGTTGTATCAACTAGATTTTTTTTTAGTAACGAATCATTATCAACCGGGGTGGTCTTTGTGTTGGAGGGGTCAAATTGTGAGAAGAGCTTCTCCACAGCTTGGCGGCTCAGATCTGGGAACGTCTTGAATCGACCGAGACGCTGCAAAAGTTTCCAGGTTCTTGAGGATTGGAGTGCGTCCCATTGGTTATATAGGAATCCCAACTTTTCGTTCGCAGCTTCGAAAGTTTTGATTTGTTCGTTGAGCCTATCAATCTCACGCTGCTGTGATTCTGTCGCCTCCTGAAGTTTCTTAGTCGTCTCGACAAAGTGAACCTCGAGTCTTTCAATCTCTTCCATTTTGCTAACCTGCTCGATTACATGTTGACGCAGGTCGACATTTTCTTTATTTAAGGTCCAGAATTTATTTTCATATTCATAAATCAGATCAGGAATCGTTTTTTTCCTTTTTACAAAAAGAGAGCTCCAGGGGGTTATAAAACTGGCATCAAAACTTAAGTCCCTATAGAAACTATACTTAGAGAACTCACGGCTCCAATATTCGGGTACTTGCACGTTGATATGAGTTGCTTCTTTATAGTCAAAAGGCGTTGACGAAAACAGAACCCTATCGGACGAAAGGCAAAAATTCTCGATTGCCTTGATAGCCTCATCCTTCTGCATGTGTTCAAGTACCTCGATATTGACAATCAAATCATATCGGCGGTCGAATGGCTCTACAATCGATCCTACCCGGCAGTAGTCCTTGATAGATTCGTGTACATTCGAGATGGCATATTCTGAGATATCAATTCCCCATGCTTCCACACCACGATTACGCAAGGCTTCCACAAGGAATCCATAAGCACAACCGGCATCCAGTACCGATTTCGGTTCAAGCTCTTTGACAATTCGATCTGCAATATTGTCAAAAAAGGTCAGCCAAGGCTCCGTACGCTCGTATGGGGTGCCGCAGTCATGTGAATAATAATATTCCCCGAAATCATTTCCGCTTAAATTAAATGGCATATTAGCCTCCCATTGTTAATGCTAATCCTACTTCCCATATTGGTAACCGCAACCCAAATATCTGCTCTAATTTATCATCGCTCAAAACCGAAACCATCGGCCGGGTGGCTGGCGTAGGGAATTCGCTGCTCTTTGCACGTTCTAACCTTTTCACTTTTTGCTTGTCTTTGTTTGGGTCAAGTTCTAGGATTTTCTGTGCCCATTCATAGCGGCTGCAGGCTCCATCACCAGCGCAATGATATATGCCAGCCCTCTCACCAAACCAGCGGTAAGGGTCTCCGCCTGCTCGCGCCAAAATAAGCGCGGTTACTTCTGCCAGCAAACGCGCAGATGTCGGTCCGCTAATCTGGTCATCCACCACGCGCAGGGTGTCCTGCTCTCGTGCCCACTGTAGCACCTTGGTGACAAACCCACCCTGGCGCAGGGAGTAAACCCAGCTGGTGCGCAGGATGAGATACGCGCCGCCAGCAGCTTGTATAGCCTGCTCGCCTTCCAGTTTGGTCTTGCCGTAGACGTTGAGCGGATTGGTGACATCCGTTTCTATATAGGGACTACCCTTGGTACCATCAAACACATAATCGGTGGAGTAATGTACGAGAACAGCATTAATTTTTTTGGCTTCTTCTGCCAATACCCCTGGACCAATAGCGTTGATTGCCCGTGCAAGCTCTGGTTCGATCTCCGCTTTATCCACATTCGTATAAGCAGCAGCATTGATAATGATATCGGGTTTAGTATTCTTTATCAGCTCACGTAAACCCGCACTATCAGATAAATCAACAGCGGGATAGTCCAATCCAATTAGCTCACCCAAAGGTGAACAGGTGCGCAGCAACTCCCACCCCACCTGTCCGTTTGTTCCGATTTGTAGGATCTTTTTCATTTACATTATCTTTCCAAAAAAAATTAATAAACACTACCCATATTCATTGCTGGTTAGCGGCTATCCGCAGTTTCGAAAGTAATCTTTGTCGAAATAGCCGATGCTGTAGGCGATTTCCTCCACGCAGAAGCTATTATACTCTGGCTTTCTTCCATTGACTGTGTACGCTTGAAAGCCTGTTGCAAGCTTACATAAATGCCGGCTGTTAGCCGAGTTGCGCCGCGTCTTAGCACTTTCACCTGAAATTCACTTTCATTAAGATCACGTTTGTCAATTTCGATGATTTCAATTTTACCTCTATAGAAAGGTTCCAGCTCTTCAATATAGCCAAAAGCGCAATTATTATAGAATTAGATTACCGATACACTAAATATCGAACGTGGTTCGAGAGGTTTTTCCTTCATGCTGATTGCCTTCCCATTTTCAACAAATTCTACCACGCCATGAGTATCAGAATCCGTTATTAGGTGAGCATCATCCGGACGTGCGCCAATACCGCGCGGATCTTTCCAATGTGTTGTTTTAATGGTTTATCGAGTCCAAATTCTAACGCTCAGCGCGATATGTGAATTGGTCATCCCCGCTGCAGAATTGCCGTCGTTTCTAAATGATAGGTTTGTGGGAACATATCAAAGAGATGCAAATCCTCTAGTTTATACCCGGCAGCGCAGAGATGCTTCAGATCGCGGGCTAAGGTGCTCGGGTCGCAGCTGATGTAAACGATGTGCTCAGGCGATAGCTTTTCCAAGCTCTCACGTGCTTTGGGGTGCAAACCAGCGCGCGGCGGGTCGAGCAGCACCAGATCCAAAGGCGGGAGCTCATCCATTAGCGCGGGCAGCACTTGCTCGACTGGTGCCTCATAGAGGCGCACATTATCGTAGGAGTCTAAATTGTTGGCAAAGTCATAGCAAGCTGAAGGTGAACTCTCGATAGCGATGAGCTCGCGGCTATGCTCTGCCAAGAAGAGGCTGAAAAGCCCCGCACCGGCATAAAGCTCCAGCGTGTGGAGGGCGGGCTTTTGTGGCAGATGTGCTAGCATGTGCTCCACCATTTTCTCTGCCACCTCGAGGTTCACTTGAAAGAACGATTCCGGAGAGAGGCTGAGCTGGCGCCCTAAAACCTGATAGGTCAGTTGGTCATGGCCGGCAAGGGTCAGGCAGCTCCCATCCGGTTTGAGATAGCACACTGAAATTGGCAAATCCAGGCTGAGCTCAGGGCCGAGCTCGTCGTTACCTTCCAGCACCAGCATTAACTCACCAAAGCTATCCTCACGTAAGGTTATGCGTGTAAGCCCAGACTCTGCACCGAGGTCAATCTGTTGCCAAAGGGCATTGATCCCCTCTGTAGGCAGGTGGCATTCCTGAATTGGCACAACGCTTTTGCCATCTATGTCCATAAACCCTAAACTGCCGTCTGGGGCTGGATGAAATTGCATCTGGTTGCGGTAATTCCACGGAGAAGGGCTGGAAGTAATTCCACCATTGGGTAGAGCACTGAAGCCGCCCAGACGATCCATCTGGTCCTGCAGGATGGCGAGCTTCGCTTGCAACTGGGCATCGTAGGGGATATGCTGGTAGTGGCAGCCCCCACAGGTACCAAAATGTTTGCAACGAGGTTGGATGCGCTCGGGTGAAGCCTCAAGGAGGTTGATCAGCCTGCCACGAGCAAACTTCTTTCCCTCTTGGACGATCTGGAGCTCTACCACTTCTCCAGGCAGGGTGA
>Ga0208197_1003502_pt1 | contig 12427 bp, 11 predicted proteins | sample AD_JPNNA4_MetaG_FD_184444 | JGI IMG/M metagenome (GOLD analysis project Ga0208197, IMG submission 184444) | Active sludge microbial communities of municipal wastewater-treating anaerobic digesters from Japan - AD_JPNNA4_MetaG (SPAdes) (version 2) | ecosystem: Engineered > Bioreactor > Anaerobic...
GTGAGGGGCACCACCAGCCGCAGGATAGTGGACATGGTGCGCCGGGCCGGGGCGAAAGAAGTGCATGTGCGCATAGGAAGCCCCCCCATCATGGCTCCATGCTATCTGGGAATAGACATGGCCAGCCGGGATGAGCTGATCGCCGCCCACAAGACCGTGGCCGGGGTGGAGGCAGTGATCAACGCCGATTCCCTGGGCTATGTCAGCCATGAGGGCCTGGTGGAGGCGGTGGGAATCCCCAAGGAGAACCTGTGCATGGGATGCCTCACGGGAATATATCCTGTGGAGATTCCCGGCGAGAAGTGCCTGGCGGCCCAGACCAAGCTATCCGAGTATATTATGTAGATTATGTAGGCCGGAGAAAGAGAACGGCCGGAAAATTTTAAAAAAGTTTTACAGTTTGGCTTCAAGCCAACTTGGGGGGGCCTGTCCATCACAAAGACCACCACAATGCCAAGTGCCGCCAGGACTGCTACATAGGGGAAGACATTGACGTAGCCTCCCAGCATGTCCTTGGCCGCGCCGGCCATGAGGTTGCCGATAATGGCGCTCACGCCGTAGGCTGTGAATGCCAGGCCGTAATCTCTGGCATAGTCCTTGGTGCCGAAGTAGCTTGTCGTTTTCGCCGGGACTATGGCCAGCCAGCCGCCCGGACACAGCCAGAGCGCAGCAAAGGCTATGGTGTACATGGTGATGGAAGAGGGATTGGTGTACACCAGCAATGATGCGGCAATGATCACCACATAAATCACAATAGCCGTCCTGGGCGGGGTGGCTGGAGACGGTGTGCAGCTCTTCCAGAACAGGATCAAGGTAAATGCGAGGAGGTTTGAGGTGGTTATGAAGGCAGGAAATGAAAAGAATTAGATCTAGCAGATGCTCCTCATAGCAGAAGAAATCCTCTTGAACTCAGCAGGCCAGAAGTGATGAATAACACCATGCTCAGGAGCACAGCTAAGGTATCAGTATAGACTGCCTTAGCAGAGAAAGATCCAGATTATGCGCTATGATATTTAATTTGGCCCCCCGCTGCAAAAGCAGGCCGCACACTTATCTTTTCGCATAATCAGGAGGGGGTAGCCACAGTTCCATCTGAGGTCCTAACTCGGATCAGCGGGATTACATGAGCGGGCCGAAATTGTGATCGTCTCTTACACCGTCTTGGTGAGGTAAAATCACAATCGCTGTTACCAACTGTGGCTATACCATTCATCTCTCTTTTATGTTATTTACCTTTTTTCCTTATAAAATCCAAAGGATTATTGGCTGATAAAACCGATTAATAAAGATTTAATTAAATTAATAATTTATATTCGAGACTCAATTTGATAAATTTAACAGCATAATTTAAATATTCGTAAAATAATAACGTGGCTAATATTTTTATTTTGGGCCAATATTTGGGGGATATTATTTAATTTTATAAGGCCATTTTATAAACAATGGCTAACATATCTGGAACTCAAAACGAGGCGAATCCAGGATGACCCTGCAAAAGCATGTCAGCTTGAACATCAATATTCGTGGCCTGAGCGAGTCTCCCACACTGGCCATCAATGAGAGAGTGAAGCAAATGCAGAGCAGAGGAGAGAAAGTCTATAATTTTGGACTCGGCCAATCTCCATTTCCTGTACCCGTTCCTGTTGTGGAGGCTTTGAGGCTTCATGCTCATGAAAAAGAGTACCTCCCTGTAAAGGGTCTTTTTTCCCTGAAAGAGGCTGTGGCCGGATTTCACCGTCAGAAGGATCTGGTGGAGGCAAATGCAGACTATGTTCTGGTCGGTCCGGGATCAAAAGAGCTTATGTTTCTGCTCCAACTGGTCTTTTATGGAGAGATAATTGTGCCCACACCATGCTGGGTCTCTTATGTGCCCCAGGCCCAGATCCTAGGAAAGAGAGTGAGCTTGCTGCATACCTCATTTGAGGATAAATGGCATATTCGCGCTGATCGGCTCTCCGAGCTGCTGGAAGGAGAAAAGGATACGTATAGACCAAGACTGCTGGTTCTCAACTATCCCGGCAATCCTGACGGCCTCACTTACACTGCAAATGAACTCAAGGAGATAGCAGAAGTTGCCAGGGAATATGAACTCATCCTCCTCTCGGATGAGATTTATGGCCAGCTCCATCACCGGGGAGGCCACGTTTCTGTAGCTCGCTTCTATCCGGAAGGCACGATAATCAGTTCCGGCCTCTCCAAGTGGTGCGGAGCAGGTGGCTGGAGATTGGGGACATTCACCTTTCCTCGCAGCCTGGACTGGCTGATGGATGCCATGGCTGCCGTTGCCAGTGAGACGTACACGTCAGTTAGCGCGCCAATCCAGTATGCTGCTGTAGAGGCTTTCCGGGGATCGATGGTAATCGAGAGGTATCTATGGCATGCCAGACGGATTCTATCCGTCCTGGGTCAAAAATGCTACCGGATGCTGAGTGATGCGGGGGTGAGGCTGCATTCGCCTGAGGGGGCTTTTTATATGTTTCCTGATTTTTCCCCTTTTGCCATAGAACTGGCAAAAAAGAATATAAAGACTTCAGAGCAGCTCTGCGAAAAACTATTTCATGAAACTGCAGTAGCCATGCTTCCGGGAAGGGTATTCGAGAGACCTTGCGAGGAGCTTACGGCAAGGATCTCGTACATCAATTTCTCAGGATCTAAGTCTCTGGCGGCCAGCGAGACCATAGCAATTCATCATGAACTGCCTGCGGAGTTCATTCAGGCTCATTGCGAGGAGACCTTGAGAGGCATGGAAATCCTGACGGAATGGCTGACAGGCTAGCCGATTAAAAAGGAGATCTCCGTCCCTGGTCATGCTGTCATGGCCAGGCCCTAGTAGTAATACCATATGCTTCTATAGTCATCCGGGTCTTCTCCTCTTTCTTTCAGCCGTTGCAGATACCTGTTGATGGAAACATCAGTGTAGATATAGGGCTTGACCTGTGCGATGTTCTTCTCCCAGGGCAGGAAGGAGTACATCCTTCGCCCTTCAGGGGTTATGGCGATCAGCTCATGGTTTTGCCAGGCACGAAGGTGATCTTTGCCAAGGCCAGGAACATTGAAGACAGGCTCGTCGGTGCGGAATATTCCGGGGAGCAGCCTCGCTTCTTCCTTTCTCTCCTGCAGGATGCGAGCTATGGGTACCGAATATTCTTCCATCTCCGCCTTGCCCTTCATATTGAATGTATAATAGGGATCGACTCCGATCTGCTTGAGAACTATACGCAGGGCACAGGTCTCAAACTTTCGACTATTGGCAAAGGTAAAGACCTGCTGATTATATACCTCAATGCCAGCCATCTTAATTCTTTTTATGGCCTTCAGGCTCTCAGGAGTCACCTCATAAGGGTGCATGAAATGAGTTACAATACACAGGTTCCTCTTTCCAAGCTCATGGTACTGGGAGAGTATCTCGCACAGATCATCGGTAATCCGCTGGGGCACAGTTGCCGGTGTTCGAGTGGCTACCCTGATGCTCGTCAGATGTTTCATGCCGGAAAGCCTGCTCAGGATGGAATCGATCAGATTGTCGTCCATCACCAGTGGATCTCCGCCGGTGAGCAGCACGTCCATCATCTCCTCATGCTCCGAGAACCACTGCAAAGCAGCCTCGATTTTCTCTTTGGGAGCCAGTGCCGAGGCCATAAGGGGAGAGGATATTTCCCAGTTGCGTTGGCAATAAACGCATATCTGTGGGCATGACTCATAGGGTTTGATAATGGCCACCCTCGGATAGCGGCGGGTGATCAGATCTAAGGGGGATGTGTCTGCCTCTTTCATAAAGTCGAAAGCCCATTTCTTGTCCTTCCTGTGGGCAATCATATTCTGCACATAGCTCAAAGGAGGGAAGACCTGTTTACGAACCGCATAGTCCCTATCGGAGGGCTCTTTATCCATCAGATGCAGATAGTAGGGAGTTAAACCAAACGGTACATGGTTTTCAATGGCCAGCCTTACGGCCTCTCTATGTTGCGGGGATATTTCGATCAGCTTTTCAATCGTATCCAGGCCGCCAATATCCTTGAACACATGACGGTATTGCCAGTGCCAATCCTCCCAATCCTCTTCTGTGGAATTCAAGGCATCCAATATTCTCTTTCTGTTTTCATCTCTCTCAGCGGCAATTTGCGGATCGAGTCCGGATCTATGTCTTTCTAAATATCTGTCCATGCGCTCGGCCATCTTATCCAGATAATCTGAGCGCTTCCTGCCGGCATCCCTTCCTTCATAATCATCGAATTTTGGTATCTCTATTCCTTCCATCAGCTTGGAGGGGTAGACATCCGCCTTCAATTTAAGAGCCTTAAAGAAATGGACAAACTCGGCAATGAAATCCTCACTGACATCTGCGTCGCCGTTAATTGCGGCGCTCCATAGATATTCCAAAGCGGATATTCCGGCAATTCGTTCATTCCTGGGAGAGATTATATTTCTCATTGTGCGAATAACCTCTTTAAAAAGAACATAATCCCAGGTTTCAATTTCACCCAAATCACAGGAATAGGTCCACTCCCTGGCTTCTATGTAACGGGCTACCTTGTTGCGGGCACTTTCCAGGCTTTTGCTCTCTTTGAGCAGCATATAGATTTCTGGTGCTGCATTCCAGCATTCTTCCCATCTCGCCGTCATCATTAATCGTATGGCGGACATTTTACTTCTATCTTTTCCATGTTTCCGGCAGGAGAATCAATATCACAGGAAGGATCTCCAGACGGCCGATGCACATGAAGAAATCACGCCAAAGCCAAGGCCAACACTCCTAAAAAAAGATCATTATGCATATCATATTCATAAAAACAGCAGGTAAAAAGCGCCCTGTGCAAGAAAAAAAATGGATTAATTTCAAGCCGACTTGGGGGGCTTGACCATCACAAAGGCCACTACTATGCCCAGAGCCGCTAGGACTGCCACATAGGGGAAGACATTGACGTAGCCTCCCAGGGTATCCTTGGCTGCGCCAGCCATGAGGTTGCCGATTATGGCTCCCACGCCGTAGGCGGTGAAGACCAGGCCGTAATTTCTGGCATAGTCCTTGGTGCCGAAGTAGCTTGCTGTAGCCGCAGGAGCTATGGCCAGCCAGCCGCCCAGACACAGCCAGAGTGCGGCAAAGGCTATGGTGTACATGGTGATTGAAGACGGATTAGTATACACCAGCAATGATGCGGCAATGATCACCACATAAGTCACAATGGCCGTCCTGGGTGGAGTAAGCTTATCGGTCAATGTGCCGAAGAGCGGCCTTCCTATGGCGTTACAGAAGGCAAAGGGCAGGACCAGATTGGTCAGTGTGGCCGAAATAGTTGCTTCAGCTATTCCTGCGTTAGCCGCCACCTCCAGACCGGCAGGCTTGGCCACGCCGATAGCCATCAGTCCCGCCAATGCGCCTATGACATAACAGACCCAAAGGCCATAGAAGGATGTGGTCTTTGCCATCTCATTTCTCATGAACTCCAGTTTCTTGCCTCCGGCAGCGGCAGCAGGTGGCTTCCAGCCGGCGGGAGCCCAGCCGGCGGGCGGGAAGACCAGGAACATGGATAGGACCACAATGAGGATCAGGAATGCTATGCCCAGGATCTTCATGGAGGCGAAGACTCCGCCAAAGCTTGCAGAGAGAATATCAGAAGCTTTTCCGGTGATGAAAGCTGAGAATCCGAATCCCAGCAGGGTCAGACCCACTGCCAGGCCGCGCTTATCCGGAAACCATCTGGCTGCGGTGGTGATGGGACAGTTGTAGGCAATGCCCACACCAATTCCGGCGATTACTCCATAGAGGATCATCAGCATCATGGGAGATGTGGCTGTGGATCCCAGAATCCAGCCCAGGCCGACGATAACGCCGCCCAGCATTCCCACCTTTCGCGGTCCGTATTTCTCTATGTACTTGCCAACCAGGGGCATGGTCAATGCAAAGAAGGCCAGGGATGCGATATATGGAAGAGACATCTGCATAGCGGTGACGGTTAATCCAAAGCCTCCGCTGGCCACGGGATCGGTAAATATCTTCTTTAATGGAACGCTAATAATACTGTAAGCATACACTGCACCAAGACAAAGCTCAATAATCGTTCCGATAATAATCAGTAGCCATCGCCCTGATTCAGCAGGCATGCCCATTATCTTCACATCATCTGCCATAAGTTACACACCTTTATATGAGGGTATTCCTATTCAATACTTAAAATCAATAAAATATGCGATCTCATTCATGGATTTCTATTGTCTTTATCTTATCAATCCCTCCTCTTCCCCCTTCACGACCCTTGAAGGAATATTAAATGGGCTCTAATTTCGTATCTCATATATTTAAGTTTATTGGCAATCATTGTGATTATCGATTATAAAATTGCAGATATCTAAAAAACGCCTGGGCCATTTTACATTACCATTATCCGTCCGCACCTTTAATCTGATGGTGATGCTGGTAGAGATCAAATCCACCTCTCTTCCGGCAATGATAAGGGAGACATAAACGGCAATCTCTTTTAAGGTGAATGTCCAATAACCGAGCAGGTTGGTGCAATATATGCAGAAGATGAATCCCAAGACATCATGGAACAAGAATGAGTGCATGCCTACTATCGCCCCAAGCGCTTATGTGGATGATCTGGCTTCCATCATTGGTGACGTTCGGCTGGGGGAAGAGGTCTATGTGGGCCCCTGCGTATCCCTGCGGGCGGATGAGGCCAGCCCTATCATCATCGGCGACAAATGCAACATTCAGGATGGTGCGATCTTTCACGGCCTGATGGGCAGCTCCATTGAGCTGGGCAAGAAGATCTCCATAGCCCACGGGGCGGTTATTCACGGTCCCATGAAGATCGGGGACGAGAGCTTTGTGGGATTCAACTCCGTAGTTCATGCCTCCACTCTGGGCAAGAAATGCTTTGTGGGCCATGCGGCGGCGGTCATAGGGGTAAACCTGGCGGATGGGAAATTCGTGCCCCATGGAGCGGTGGTGGACAGCCAGGAGAAGGCCGACTCGCTGGGAGATGTACCGGAGGCCCTTAAGCACTTCAATGATGAGGTGGTGGAGGTCAATCGCGAGTTTGCTTCCAGCTACGGCGTCCGGAAAAAATCCTGCGTGGGAAATTGATCAATCGGACAAGGAATATATACACCCCTGGCTATTGAACCCCCAATTTTAAGGTGATTGATAAATGGCCAAGATAAAAGCAGGCGTCTTAGGTGCCACCGGTGCCGTTGGACAGCGCTTCATCGAAGGACTGAAAAGCCATCCCTGGTTTGAGCTGACCAGCCTGGCCGCTTCAGAGAGAAGTGCGGGCAAAAAGTACAGACAGGCCGCCAAGTGGCGCCTGGAGAGTGAGCTTCCCGACGACATCGCGGATATGACCGTGGTCAATGTGGATCCGCGAGAGGTAGATGCGGATATAGTCTTCTCTGCTCTTCCCTCGGATGACGCCAAGACTGTGGAGCCGGCCTTTGCCGCCGCAGGCATGGCTGTGGCCAGCAACACCGCATCCTACCGCATGGTGGAGGATGTGCCCCTGCTCATTCCGGAGTGCAATGCCGACCACCTGGATATAATCAAAATTCAGCGAGAGAAGCGAGGCTGGGAAGGCTATCTCACCACAAATCCCAACTGCACCACCATCATGTTCACATTGCCTCTCAAGCCCCTGATGAAGTTCGGGATTAAGAGCGTTCATGTGGCATCCATGCAGGCGGTATCCGGAGCGGGATATGAGGGCGTTCCCTCCATGGCCATACTGGGCAATGTCATCCCCTACATCGGGGGGGAGGAGGAGAAGGTGGAGACCGAGCCTCAGAAGATCCTGGGCCGCTTTGATGGCCAGAAGATAGTCAATGCTGATTTTTCCGTCAGCGCCAGCTGCCATCGGGTTCCGGTCATGGACGGGCACACCGAGGCGGTTTGGGTGAGCATGGAGGACAATCCCACCCCCGAGGAGGTCAAAAAGGCGATGCTGGAGTTTGATGCTGGCCTCTCCGATCTGCCCACCTCGCCCAAGAAGGCCATCATAGTCAAGGATGAGCCGGACCGACCCCAGCCCAGGCTGGACCGGATGAGGGGCAATGGCATGTCCGTCTCCGTGGGCCGGATCCGATCGGGAATCAGGTTCATCTGCATGGGCCACAACACCGTGCGCGGCGCAGCCGGAGCCAGCATACTCAATGCGGAACTCCTGGTGAAAAAAGGCCTGCTCTGATGCTCATAGTTGCCTGGGAGACGACCGCTGCCTGCAATCTGGCATGCAGCTATTGCCGGGCAGCGGCATCCCAAGAGCCCGATCCCGATGAGCTCTCCTCAGAGGAGGCTCTTTCCTTTTTGGAGAGCATCGCCCCACTCAAGCCCATGCTCATTTTGAGCGGCGGAGAGCCGCTGCTGCGGCCGGATATCTTTATTCTGGCCCGAAAAGCGGCATCCTTGGGAATGAGGGTCTCTTTGGCCAGCAATGGAACTCTGATCACTCCCCAAGTCGCTGATGAGATCATTCTCTCCGGCATATCCCGGGTCAGTATCAGCTTGGATGCAGCCAATCCCAAAGAGCACGATGAGATGAGGGGTCAGGGCAGCTTTGAGAGAGCCCTGCAGGGAATAGCCTGCCTGCAGGGCAGGATCGATTTCCAGATCAATCATACCATAACCGGAAGAAGGAAAAGCAATATTCCCGCCATGTTCCATCTGGCGGAGGAGATGGGCGCCCGGGCATTGCACTTCTTTTTCCTGGTGGCCACCGGTCGGGGCAGAGAAGAGGAGCAGCTTTCCGGAGAAGAACAGGAGAAGATCCTGCAGGAGATCGACCTTGCCCGGGCCGCCAGCCTTCTGGAGGTCCAGGTCACCTGCGCCCCCCAGTATGCCCGGCTCTCCAAGCCTGGAAAAAGACGGGGGGGAGGCTGCCTGGCGGGCCGAAGCTTTATCTTCGTCTCCCGGAAGGGAGATGTCTATCCCTGCGGCTATCTCCCCATCAAGGCGGGCAGCATCCGAGAGCGGGATTTCAAGGAGATATGGGAGAGGTCTACAGAGCTTCTGGCTTTGCGAGAGAGGGCCTTGAAGGGAAAATGCGGGCACTGCAGATATATGGAGATCTGTGGTGGATGCCGGGCCCGATCTTATGCCCTGAGCGGCGATTTTCTGGGACCCGATCCGTCCTGCCTTCTGGAGGTAGAAAGCCATGGATGAGATCGATTTAAGGCTCCTTGCAGCAGTTCAGGACGGCTTTCCCATCTCCCCCAGACCCTTTCGAGACCTGGGCGAGGCATTGGGGCTAGAGGAGGATGAGGTCATATCCCGCCTGGATGAACTGCAGAAAGAGGGACTGGTGAGGAGGATAGGCCCCATCCTGGACCTGCGCCGCATGGGAAGAAGCGGCATTCTCGCCGCCCTGGCTGTGCCGCTTGATGAGGCGGACGGCGCGGCCGATATGGTGAATCCTTATCCTGAGGTATCCCACAACTATCTGCGTCCCAACGATAGCGGCTATAACCTCTGGTTCACTGTATCCGGCACCGAGGAGCGCATCCAGGATATCCTGCAGGAGATCCAGGCCAAGACGGGCCGAAAGATGCTGGTCCTGCCCACCCTCAGGATATTTAAGATCGGAGTGAAATTTGACATAGTTTGATATTGTATTGGAGTGTGTGTATATTATGGCTAAATTGGTTCTGATGGACTTTTATGCTGATTGGTGCGGGCCCTGCCGGCTGCAAGGCCCCATCTTCGAGGAGATGGAAAAGGACGAGGAGCTATGCCGGAAGGCAGAGTTTCGAAAGGTCAATGTGGACAAAGAGGGTGACCTGGCTGCGGAGAAGGGCATCATGGTTGTGCCCACGGTCATCCTGGAGAAGGATGGCGTGGAAGTGCAGAGGTGGATGGGAGTCACAGCCAAAGAGGAGTTGGTAAAGGCCATCAATAAAGCATTGGATTAAGGAAGAGACCGATCTTGCAGAGGGGAGGAGGGGAGAGATTGAGGCTGGGTGGGGAAGGTTGCCTGGAAGCCGTGCGGCGGATCAACAGCAGAGGAGGCTGCGCGCCCCATCTATCCATATCCTTCGACTCCCACATATTCTCCATCGACACCAGTCGCGCCCCCAAGGCAGCGGTCCAGCCCGATGCCTATCTCATAACCCATGCTCACAGCGATCATTATGGCAAGTCGGCCATGCTCTCCTCCCGGGCGGTAGCATCCGTGGAGACGGCAAGGGCTCTGGAGATCCGCTATGATCGGGAGTACCAGGGCCGGACGTTCCAGGTAGGTCAGAGCATACTGGTCGATGAAGTTTTAGTGGACACCCATCCCACCGGCCACACCATAGGGTCCAGCGCATTCTCCTGGCAGACTGATTCGGGAGAGAGGGTGCTGGTGACCGGGGATGTCAAGGACTACCGGCACCTTCCCAAGAGCGATTTTCTGATCATGGAGGCCAATTACGGCGATCCCTATGATCCCTCCTGCATCTTCGAGGACGACATAGCCGCATTCTCCGAGGCTCTGGATGAGGGAGCCAGCTTTGGGGCCTATGCCTTCGGCAAGGCTCAGAGGGCAGTGGCTTTGATGAGGGCCATGGGATACAGGGATGAGATCGGCATGGATGACAAGAGCCTAGAGCTTACAAGCGAGCTCTTGGGCCAGGCAGCCGGGCCCCTGGCGGCTCTGAATGGCGCCGCCATAAATGTGGTCACTCCCTGGAACCTCAATCTGGTGCGAAGCAGAGCCAAGTATTTCCTTACCGGCAGGAGGGATACCACTTATCCCACCATTCAGCTCAGCGACCATCTGGACTTCCGGGGCCTGATGAGGATGATTGAGCATGTCTCCCCAGAGAGGGTGCTGGTCTATCACCCCCAGGGAGCGAGGGCGGGTCTCCTTGCCCATCATCTTCAGGAGTGCGGCCTGGATACGACCTCCCTGGACTGCATCGAGCGATTTGTGCACTGAATTATAATGACGAATAAATCAGTTCAACTGCCTGACCTGAGAGGAAAGGTGGCGCTTGTCAGCGGAGCCAGCCGGGGCGTAGGGAGGGGAATCTCTCTGGTGCTGGGCAGCGCAGGAGCTATTGTCTATGTCACCGGGCGCAGCAGAGATGAGAAAAGCACCGAGGATATGCCGGGAAGCGTGGAGCAGACGGCGCGTGATGTTACTGCCGCAGGAGGGCAGGGCATAGCCGTGCACTGCGATCACACCAGGGACCAGGAGGTAGAGTCTCTCTTTTATCGGATAGAGAGGGAGCAGAGTGGAAGGCTGGACCTGCTGGTAAACAACGCCTGGGGCGGATATGAGCAATACGACTTTGAGGGCTTCAGCCTGCCCTTCTGGGAGCAGCCCCTGCGCCACTGGGAGGGGATGTTCCAGGCCGGATTGAGGGCTCATCTCACCGCCAGCCGGCTGGCTGCTCCCATAATGATCGCCCGGCAGGGCGGCCTGATCATCAGCACTGTGGCCTGGGACAGGGGGCTGTACCTGGGAAACCTCTTCTATGATCTGGCAAAGGCGGCCACTGTGCGCATGGCCTGGGGCATGGCTTTTGAGCTGCGGGCTCACGGTGTGGCCGCCCTAGCTCTTGCGCCGGGATTTGTGAGAACGGAGAGAGTCATGGCCGCTCATGCCCGGCAGCCATTTCCCCTGGACCGCACTGAGTCGCCGGCTTACACTGGCAGAGCAGTAGCTTTTCTGGCCGGCGATCCCAATGTGATTGAAAGATCGGGACAGGTTCTGGCGGTGGGCGACCTGGCCCGTCAGTATGGATTTGTCGACATCGACGGAAGGCAGCCTCCGGCATTCAGGATCGATGAATCCTTCCAGGAATAGGTGAGGAGATGGTGGACCTCTTTGGCAAGAAAAAGCTGGAGGAGCGCATAGAGGAGTTGGAGGCAGAGCGGACCAAGCTGGAGGGAGAAAAAGAAGATCTGCTGCGTACCTTGGACAAGCGGGATGAGAGGATCAGAAAGCTCTCTGCAGCCATCCAGGAGGCCAATTTGGCTCTCAAGGCAGAGGAGCAGAGAGGGACAGCCCGAGCCTCTCCGGCTTCTTCGCAAGCGGCCAGGGGGGAGAGCCCGGAGGAGCATAAACCCAGAGCCAGAAGGCTTGGCCTTAGGGATATGGATTCTCTTTTGGAGAGGCTGCAGGCCGTCCGCTCCCCCCGGGAAGATCTGATGACGGCCTGCTATTCCGGAGCCTCTCCCGAAAGTGGCCTCCTGCCCGAGCCCCTGGCAAAGGCGGCCTCGGCCATCAATTCCCAGCGGGGCGGCATAATCCTGCACTGCCCCCAGCTCTTCTCTTTGCTGCTGATCCCCCCCTTTCCCATCAAGGAGAGCCATTCTCATGAGGGAGCTGACTTCTCCCTTGATCCCATCCGGGAGATGATGGAGGAGCCCGTTCTCCTCGTCTCCGCCCACGCCGGGGATACTTTCCTCGGCGTCTGCCTGAGCCGGGATAAATTTGAGGCGGAGGAG
>Ga0208197_1003507_pt1 | contig 12414 bp, 12 predicted proteins | sample AD_JPNNA4_MetaG_FD_184444 | JGI IMG/M metagenome (GOLD analysis project Ga0208197, IMG submission 184444) | Active sludge microbial communities of municipal wastewater-treating anaerobic digesters from Japan - AD_JPNNA4_MetaG (SPAdes) (version 2) | ecosystem: Engineered > Bioreactor > Anaerobic...
TTTTTCCGTTTTTATCGATTGCTAAAATCTTAATCTGATCCTCATAAAATTCCAGCAAAACAAAATGGCTGCTCCAGGAAAACGCTTGGCTAAGCGGGTCGACGATGAAGGCAGGATAGAGTTGGCTAGATCCGCCGCCTGTGACCACGTAGGTCACCCCATCGACCACGAGCCTCTCGTAATTATGGCTATGTCCGGAAAGAACCAGGGACACGCCTGCCCCGGCAAACTTGCCATGCCAAGCCTGCCGCACTGGCTGGCTATCTGCCGGGTGGATAACGCTGCTAGTAAATGGCGGGACGTGCGTAATGACCACGCTGTACTTGAACTGATCATCCTTTAGGCGCTGATCCAACCACTCCTCTTGTTCTGTTTTGCCAGGTTCACCAAAATAGACCTGCGAATCCAGGAAGACAAACTGAATGTTCTGATAGACCACCGTATAATACTGCCGCTGCCTTGAGGGGGATGGGCCTGCCTGGCTAGAGTCTGCCAACGGCGGAAATACATGAAAATAGTAAGGGACTCCTTCTATTCGGGCATCTGGAGCATAATCATGGTTCCCGGGCACTGGGTAGACCGGTAATTGGTGCAGCAGCGGGGCAAATGGCTGGAAGTACTTGAGTGCAAAAGCTTCTGCTGTGCTGGCATTTTCTCCGGCGTTGTAGACCAAATCACCCGTGTGGATCACAAAATCGAGCGGATGGCCTGCCATTTGCTCAGCAAGCTTTGCCGTTACGGGCTCGCCAAAGCCGGAGTCGCCAATCACCCCTACGCGCAGCGGTTCAGCGGTCGGCTGATTATGAAAGCGCAGGCTTCCCCAGGCTTCTCCCAAGAACGCCGGCTGTGCGTAGGACCCGTCAGGAGTGTGCAGACCCAGTACTGCCTCATATTCAGAATCGGGTTCCAAAGGTCCGAGATAAACTTGCTGGTAGGTGATATTTGCAGAGATAGGGATTACTTGAACGAAGTTACTTCCGTGATTGACATCTCGAAGCAGGAGGTCGCCCGTAGCAGCACGATCAAGCTCGAAAAGCAGCTGAGCACTGGGCTCGCTCACTTGCTGCACGGTCAGTGGGAGCACGTAAGAGATCTCGCTTATGGGCAGCTCAGCAAAGGGTGGGAAGGGCGTACCGAGGGTAGGCAAAGGCGGAGTGAACGTAGCCGTGGGCTCGGTGGGCGAGGCGGTGGCGCTGGGCGTGAAGGTGCTGCTTTCAAGTGGCACGGGCGCTATGGCTTGGCATCCGGCCAGGAGCCCACCGAGCAAGGCAAGCATGAAAATCTTGCCGGCTGTGGAAAACGAGCGCTGAAAATCAGCAGAAGGCTTGCGCATTTTAACCTCAGGAAAGAGTATAACCCCACGCCAGAAAACTAGATACTGCTGCCTCAGTATTGAGTAACATTTTCTTTTGACCTAACGAAATTATCCCTTAGGATTGTAAAGGAAGCAGCATATTTCGCTTGACGCCACCCTCTAACCTGATACAATATCCCTCGCCAGAAGACCATCCGGTAAATTCACAGGGCGAGGGTAACCTCGGTTGAGGTGAGAGGCGCCCAAAAGGAAACAAAATGGCAAAAGAAGAAGTTTTAATCAATGCTGAAAAGCGAAACGTAGTCGGCAAGCAGGTAAAAGCCCTGCGCCGTCAGGGAATACTCCCTGGCGTCATTTATGGACGGCATATCGAAGCTTTCCCCATCCAAATGGATGCCCACAATGCAGCGCTCATCTTGGATAAGCTCACTGCCTCCAGCCTAATCACCATCGACGTAGACGGTGAAAAGTTCAGCGTACTAATGCGCGACCGCCAACGCGATGTTATTTTTGGGGATTTGCTTCATGTAGATTTCTTGGTCGTCTCGCTCACCGAGAAGCTGCGCGCAACGATTGAATTGAAATTGGTTGGCGAAGCACCAGTTGCGGATAACCCAGAAGTGGTGGTTACCCAGGTACTGAATGATATTGAGATCGAAGCTTTCCCACAGGATCTCCCTGAAGTCATCGAAGTGGACATTTCCACACTAGAAACCGTTGATGATGAAATCACCGTCGCAGACCTGGACCTGGGCGAAAACATCGCAATATTAACCGATCCAAATGAAACTATTGTCTCGGTGGGCTATGTAGCTCAGGAAGAGGTTGCTGAGGAAGCCGAAGCCGTAGAACCGGAAGTGGTCGAGAAGGGTAAGAAAGAAGCTGCGGAAGAGGAAGCTGAAGGCGAAGAAGCCTAAACTCACTCCACTTTTAGATTACAGAGAAAAAGCTGCCTTATGGGCAGCTTTTTTATATTAGCAAACCGATGAAGTCTTGGGTAATTTTTGCGGTTGCGCCCCATATCTTTTCCCCATCATAAAGCTTATAGTAGCTAACTTCATAAGGCTTACCTTCGAAAACAATTGTGGAGTAGTAATAATTAGTCGGATCCGCCAACCAGCTTAAGGGCACTGTAAAAACCCGTGCCACCTCACCGTCAAATATCTGTATGGGGTAGGGCCATGGGATCTTGCCCACAACGGGGGTAACCACAAAGCCCGTAATCAAACCGATAGGCTGCATCGTTCCCAGTACTTGTACATCCTCGGGGTGAATGCCCACCTCTTCCCAAGCTTCACGCAAGGCTGTGGCTGTCAGGTCCGCGTCACCTGGCTCCCAGCCCCCACCCGGAAAGGACACTTGCCCGCCATGGTTCATCAACCCATCAACCCGGCGCGTATAGAGTAAATGCCATTCGTTTTCACGGAATAAAAGCGGTAGAAGTACCGCTGCTGGTTTATATTCTTCAAAAGACACGCCCTTTTCGAGCTCAAACTCCCCTTTGGGAATGCCTTGTAAGTCAGCCAAACGTTGGGCAAGGTTATCGGGCAGGCTTAGAGTACTAGTCATACAGTTTCTTCCTCTGTTCCAGCAAAGAGATTCTCAATGACCTGCGCAACGGAACGCCCAAAGATGAGATACCCGGTATGGGCTACCATCCGATCTGTGGGGCGCAAGCGTTCCCAATCTGTCTTGTAGTAACGCATAAAGATTTCGCACACTTCCACGCAGGCAAAGTGCGCCTGCTTAAGCGCTTGCAAGCAGCGCGAAACCTGATTGACCGTCGGCACGAGCATACCTAAATAACCGCCACCTTTTAGGCTTTGCTTCGCTAAAGCGATATAGTCAAAAGCGTTGGGTAAATCCATAAAAGCGGCATCCATATCGCGTTCAGAGAAACCCTCAGCTGCGTCACTGAGTTTAAATTCCACCCGCTCAGCTAAACCCACTTTCGTCAAGTTTTTTATTGCTAAGTTTTGCGCCGCTGGATTGCGTTCGTATGTAATGACCTTGCCATTCTCCCCAACCATATAAGCAAAGGCGGTAGTCAAACCGCCAGAGCCGGTACCAATTTCCAACACGTGGCTGTCTGGTCCAATGCCCATGACCATCAGGATATATCCAATGTCCTTTGGGTAAAGGATTTGCGTGGTACGCTTAGTCTCGCGGACGAGATCCGCCAAGCCCGGCTGAAATAAGTAAAAAGGCTGCCCGGTGTGGGATTTCAACATGCTACCCCAGGGCTGACCAATGATGTCATCATGCTGAATGACTCCACGATGCGTTTGCAGCACCGCCCCGGCTTCTAGCCGCACCAAGTGGCTGCGGAAACCACTGCCCTGCAGCTGCACCAAGTCCCCTGCTTGGGCAGTAACGCTCATGCCGCCCCCCCGATCTGGCTAACCCAATGACCCACGAAAAGGAAAATCAAGCTGCCAATCAATGCCAAACCAAGGTTTAGCCCCCCGACTAATAAGAATTTGACGCCCCAGGCGCCAGCAGCCCAATTCCCTAACCAAAAACCAGCCCAGCTCAAGCCAAGATACAGCAAAAGCTTCCAAAATCCGCCATCCCGCCATAAATGAAAGAGAGCCCCCAAGAGCGTTGCCATAAGCCAGCCAAAGAGTATCGTTACAATGTTCATACGTTCCCTTTATTGGTAATGCATTCTCGCATCCGCCTCAAGCACAGTGTTCAATCTGCCCTGAGAGTGCTATGCATATAATATCTACAGAAGAATTTTCACAACGGACACAATCATAACATCTTTTTTCCTATGCACAGCCTGCGCGGACGTTCGAAACAGGCACGGCATGTTACTTCACATTAATTAGAGCAAAGACCCCGCTCTGCCAAGGCTAAATAGAAATGTCCTAACGCGGGCAATTTAGAAATGTCCTAATGAGTGGATAAAGTCCTCAGTATGGGTTTTTTCTCACAACTAACCAATTTATTTCTTCTTGTCTATAATGATTCACGGTAACCCTAACCCTGACCCTTCCCCAGCAGCAAGCTGTTTTTTGTGCCTCGGATGAGCCGCTGGGGAAGGGAAAATAGTTTGAAAGAGGGCTGCGCCCTCTTTCAAGCATCAACTCCCCGTCCCAGCGATAGTTAATGAGGATAATATTATAAATATTAGTCCGCTGGGAAGGGGAGTAAGAGGGGAAAGGCTCTATTTCGCTGTTCGTCATGATTTTATCGTTCCTTTGAAAAAACTCGGAATAATGAGCGACGATTTCATAGCTCCGAATCTTGATTAGGACATTTCTATTTTGCTACTTTAGGACATTATCACTTTGCCCTTACATCAAAGACGCCGCGCTTACCTTTCTACCCACAGTGGGTATAATTCTGCCACAAAAGGAGCGACAATGTTTTGCGATACCCACTGTCATATCGATTTTGAAGACTACGACGCAGACCGTTTAGCAGTGCTCGAGCGTGCCAAACAAGCTAACCTGCGCTTCCTGATTAACCCAGGAATTGACTTGGCATCTTCTAAAACAGCATTGAGTCTCTCCCTAGAGTTCCCTGGTTTCATTTTCGCCGCCGTGGGCATTCATCCGAATTACGTCAACAGTATGGCAGAAGGAGATTTAGAGCGCCTTTCAGACTTGGCACACACACAAGCTTTGGTTGCCATCGGCGAAATCGGGCTGGATTACTATCGGGAGTATTCAGAGCCTGCGCAGCAACGTGAAGCCTTCTTAGCCCAGTTAGACTTAGCTGCCCAATGCGAACTGCCGGTGATCATTCATAACCGTGAGGCATCGCGAGACCTTGTCCCAATCCTGCGTGATTGGCAGCGTAGCTTGCCTGTTGGCAGCCGCCTCAAGCAGTTCCCGGGTGTTCTGCATGCCTATAGCGGCAGCCTGGATGAAGCATTGGAGCTAGCTGAATTGAATTTCGCTTTCGGTCTTGGCGGACCGGTGACCTATCATAACGGCGCAGAGCGGCGCGCAGTGGCAGCTGGCTTGCCTTTGGAAGTAATCTTACTGGAAACGGACGCTCCCTTCCTCACGCCTCACCCGCACCGCGGAAAGCGCAATGAACCCGCTTACATTCCCCTGATTGCGGCTGAAATCGCCCGCCTGCATGAACGCACCCCCGAAGAAGTTGGCGAAATCACAACCCAAAATGCCATCCGACTCTTCGATTTAAACTTGGATATACCTTCTGAACTTTAGCCTCCGCTACTGTCCACGATTTACTGCTTTATCTTATACATCGGTACAAAGGTTTGCGTTTCCATTGGCGGGCGGATGTAGTTGTCATCCCGCTGCCTTGGCGGCAGCTCAATCGGCTCCGGGGTCAGGTCTTCGTAAGGAATCATCGAAAGCAAGTGTCTGATGCAGCTTAGGCGGGCAATCTTTTTATCATCGGAGTTGACCACATACCACGGCGATTGTTTGGTATCCGTATAGCGGAACATCTCATCCTTGGCTTTGGAATATTCCACCCACTTAGTCCGGGAAGCCATATCCATTGGGCTGAGCTTCCAACGGCGGGTGATGTCATCAATGCGCGCTCGGAAGCGGCGTTCCTGCTCTTCATCACTGACGGAGAACCAGTACTTAATCAGGATAATCCCCGAACGGATGAGCATGGCTTCGAATTCTGGCACGGAGCGGAAAAACTCGCGCACTTCATCCTCCGTGCAAAAACCCATCACCCGCTCTACACCGGCACGGTTATACCAGCTACGGTCAAAGAGCACCATTTCTCCCGCAGCCGGCAGATGCTGCACGTAGCGTTGGAAGTACCATTGTGTCTTTTCCCGCTCGGTCGGCACGGGTAAAGCAACGACCCGCACGATGCGGGGGTTCAGCTTTTCGGTTATGCGCTTGATCGTGCCCCCTTTGCCAGCCGCATCCCTGCCTTCGAAGAGAACCACCACTTTTAAGCCCTTCTCCTTAATCCAAGCTTGCAATTTAATCATCTCGACCTGCAGTTTTTGCAGCTCAGCTTCGTATTGCTTATTGGTTAGGGTTGATTTCGGCTTCTTTGCCTGTTCTGCACCAACTGCCTCATTTTTACCAGCTTTGTTTTTTGCCTTCGATTTGCTTTCATCTTTAGCCATATTGCCCTCACTGCTTGCTACAAACTAGAACAATTTTCGTTTCACACCATTGCCATTAACTTCGTAGAATAGCCACAAATCGGAATTATTTAGAATATCCTATTCAATTATTTAACTATGCGCAAAGCGCAAGTCGCTATCAAGCAGAAAAGCACAGGGCAGCCTTTAATCGGCTTCTTCTTGAGTTGCGTCCTGAGAAGATTGCTCTCCCTTCTCAGCTAATTTCTCACGTTTATAATCAACAAAGCGGTAACCTACACCGCGTTCGGTCAGAATGTACTTAGGGTGTGCAGGGTCTTTTTCAATTTTCTTACGCAGATAATTGATATACAAGCGCACATAATGCGGTTCGTTTTCATATTCGTAGCCCCAGACTTTGTTCAAAATCTGGTCATGCGTCAGCACCCAGCCAGCGTTCTTGACCAGGTGATAAAGCAGTCGGTATTCCGTCGGGCGCAGTTGCACCAGCTTGCCATCCACCCAGACCTCGTGCCGGTCGAAGTCGATTTGCAGCCTTCCATCCACATCGATCTTGCCCGTATCGGTCTCATCGGCATAGCTGCCACGGCGCAAAACTGCCCGGATGCGGCTGGTGAGGATTTTCGGGCTGAAAGGCTTAGTAATGTAATCATCCGCCCCGAGCTCTAACCCGCGCACAATGTCGCTTTCCTCCCCTTTGGCTGTGAGCATAATCACAGGGGTGTTGCCGATTTCTCGGATCATCTTGAGCACCTGAAAACCATCCATATCTGGCATCATCACATCCAAGAGCACAAGGTCGGGCAGCGTCACGCGCAGCTTTTCCATCGCCTCTGCGCCGTTATTGGCTTCCACAACCTCAAAGCCATCTTGTTCCAAGTTCAAGCGGATTAACTTGACCAGCCCTTTTTCATCATCCACAACCAAAATGCGATTTTTCTTTGTTGAAGGATCCATACTTTTTTCCCTTTCAATTAATGAATGTCGACAATTATGACGCTGATATTATCCGCCCCACCGGCTGCATTAGCTGTCTGCACTAACTTCCAAGCCGCGTCTACTGGTAGTGGTTCTGCTTGCATACTTTTGACGAGCGTGTCTTCGGGGAGAGTCCCCCACAACCCATCCGAACAGAGCAGCAACTTAGCTGGAGCTTCAATCGTAACCTCGCCAAAATCCGCGCTAAAGCCTTCCCCTTGACCTAGAGCACGGAAAAGGCTGTTGCGTAGTGGGTTCACTTGTGCCTCTGCAGCGTTGAGTTGTCCAAGGTCTACGAGCCGGCGCGCAACAGAGTGATCTCTGGTCAAAGCTTGTAAGCCACTGCTGTGGGTGTAAAGGTAAAGCCGTGTATCGCCCACGTGAGCGAAATAAACTTGCCGCTCAAGAACAAGCGCCAGGGTTAATGTACTACCGCCGCCAGGGACACCTTCGAGCACAGCCATCTGAGCAGCTTGCATCGCTTGGTTGAGCAAAGCTTCAACACTTTTGCCTGAGGGAAATGGCGGCTCTAAAGTGAGAGGATCAAAAAATTTGTGGAGCAAGACTCGGGAGGCAGCCTGAATGGCTAAACTGCTTGCGCGTTCGCCATCCACATGCCCGCCCATACCATCAGCAACCATATAAAGTCCTAAAGCGCGATGCTGGGCTTGTAAGCACACTTGTGTGCTCAGGCTAAAGAGGGCATCTTCATTATGCGTTCGCACTTTGCCTGTAGAAGAAGCCGCCTGGGATTGGAGCTGCGTGGATGGATTCAAAGATGAATCCTCTTCACGCGTTTTTGCTTGATTATGATCTCTTTTATGGTTACTTCGTTGACGTTTCACGCAATAATCTCCGGCTAAACATAGCTATTAAGGCGTAGGGGTCGCCAATTCGATGAGATCCAAAAAGTCTTGGGCAGACCAGCCCGTACGCGTTTGATCATAAGGTGCGCGCAGCTGCCACCATGTGTAACCATCTGCCTCCACCGGTCCGCCAACTACGAGGAAGACTTCGTCATCCATGGCGACAAAGTCAACAGCGGCATCAGTGCCGGGCTCAGCGCGCATCCGTAAGCCGGCACCCTGCGTGCGACCGACTTTGACGTACGCCCCAACGCCGATTGTGCCGGGCGGCAGAACAGCACCAGGCGTCGGGATGGCGGTAGAGATAATGCTCGTTGGCGGCGGAGTATGCGTATGTGTAGGAGCAGGTATAAGCGTGAGCTTTGCCGTTGGGACTTCACTAGGTTCGTTTGGCGCTGGATTGGTCAGTTGCAAAATGAGATAGACCAAGCCTAAGAGAGCAGCCGCAAATAGGATCGCTGCCACGATGCTGAGCGGATGAATCCGATTTTTTGCTGGTTTATTCTCCAAGTCAGTCTCACTTTATATCTAAGACGCTGCTCGATTTAGGTGCCATTAATATGCTAAGCTTTGCTTTTTTCAGCTTCCTTAAAAAAATCGTCTAACGCTCGGAAAAATTCACCCGGTCGGTCAAAATGGGGCATACCCCTGGATCGACGAATGCGTTTAGCCTTCCAGTTACTGTGCGTATGCACCGTATAGGGCAGCATATCAAAATGCAAACCTGGTTCATTATCGTATATGACTAAAACAGGCACAGATAGGTTCTCATATACTTTTTCGCGCACGTTAAGCGTATAAAGCTTGCCGCAGAGATACACCAGCGGGGCAAAATGTGCTCCTGGTTGGTGGGCGGATGCCCAGGCTATGCTGACCAACTCATCCGGCACACTGTACTCAAAACGGCGGCGGTAATATCGGTGCAGCCGCGGGCGATTGACCAGCAAGTCGAAAAGCGGCAAACTCCATAAAGGCACAGCTACCAGGGTGTAAAGTATATCTTCCAAGGTTTGGACGTTAGGTTTATCCCAGAGCGTAGATTGCGGCATCTGGAAGCCGGTGGGGTTAATCATGGTGAGCGAGTGGAAAAAGTCAGGCTCGGCTAAAGCTGCTAAGGCTGCAAATTCGCTCGTGAGCCCCATCACAACGACATCGGCAGGTGCCCCAATTTTCTCGCGGATAAAGTCAGCAATAGCTGCCTGATACATACTTGGTCGGTAGGGGCGGTCACCTTGCTGTGAGCCGCCAAAACCAGGTAGGTCCAGCACATATACCGGTCGATGGGAGACAAACGCCTGGAAAATGGGAGCGACATCATGCAAACCAGCGGCTAAGTGAATGCCGTGTACAACCAAGACTGGTCGGCCGCTGCCAGCGGTATCAGCAATAAAGTGCATCTTCCCCGCCGTAGGGGATTCGTAAAAGCCTTCTTCGCCTTTGAGAACGCCTTTGACTTTAGCGTGATGGTCGATATAACGCCGGCTGTAAAAGATCCAAGCTGCAGCAACAGCGGTGCTAAAGCCCAACAAACTCGCCAAACCGCGAGGAAGCAATCCCTTGCGTTTTTTCTCTTCGTTGGTCATAGAAGTCTCCTTTTTGAAGGATAATGCTCTTCTCTTCTATTATACACTTAGGAAATCGTGTCTTTTACATATCTTTCCAACGATTAAAGTGCACTTCACACAAGGAATCTGGAGGCATTGGTAAGTCATTGAGCTTATCTCGCATGCGCCTTTAGCAATCTGCTTCTTAGCCTTTCTGGTAAAATCAGCGGCATGAAATTGAAGGCAATGCATAAGCAAAATAATCAGGCGCGCTGGATTATCGGCGGGTTTGGTGTCTTCTTTATTATCATTAGCTTATATATCCTTTTTTCGGATTTAGCTAATTACCGCCGGCAAAGCAGCGTTTACCCAGCTGGTGTGAGCATCGAGTCTATCCCCATAGGCGGGCTGACGCGTGCCGAAGCCCAAGCACGCCTCGAGCAAGCCTTTTCCATTCCCATCGAGCTACGTTACGGCGAGGCGCGCATGCAGTTCACCCCAGCGGAACTCGGTTGGAGCTTAGATATAACTTCCACCCTGGACGGGCTCGAAGCTACTCTTCCCGAAGATGGTTGGTGGCAACACCTCTGGGGTCGAAGTGCATCAGCAGCAGACCTAGATTACCCCCTACAAGTTTCATTCAATCCGGAAGTTTGCCGGGCATTCCTTGCCGAAAATATCATCCTGCGTTACGACCAGCCTGCCACAGCAGCGTTGCCCATCCTCTACACCACCAATTACACTCTTGGTCAAAAAGGGTTAGAGCTCAACACGGAAGCGGCTCTGCCCGCGATTCAATCAGCACTGCTTTCACATTCGGCGCGCATTGTAGAGCTGCCCATTAACGAAACGCCAGCGCTGCCGCTGGACCCCGCTAACCTGGAAGTCTTTCTTAAGCAAACGATTCTGCTCTCTGGCTTCGATGGTTTAGCCGAGCTGTATATGGAATCACTTCCGCAAGGCACTCCATTGCACTTTGCCGTGCGCGCTAACGAACCTATTCCGCCGGATGTAGCTTATTCCGCTGCCAGCACAATTAAAATCCCAATTATGGTTTCGGTCTTCAATCACTTGGGTGAGCCGACTCCCGATCTGGCTTTGGGCTGGATGCGCGGCATGATCACCCAATCCGAAAACCCGCCTGCGGATGCACTCATGCGCACTTATTTGGATGAAAACTTAGGACCTTTGATTGTGACCGAAGACATGCGCGCACTCAAGTACCAAAACACTTTCCTAGCTGGTTACTTCTACTCGGGTGCGCCCTTGTTGCAGCGCATTCAGACGCCTGCGAACAGCCGCACGGATGTGTACCTCGATCCGGATTTCTACAATCAGACGGTACCATCTGAAATTGGTGACTTGCTTGCGCGCATTTACCGCTGTGCAGCAGCGCAAGACGCACAAAAGACTGACCTCTTCTCAGGCTCAGTAACCCCCAGCGAGTGCCAGACCATGCTGAATTTGCTGGCAGAAAACAAAATCGGCGCACTTATCGAAGCAGGTCTACCTCCAGAAGGTGACGCTGCCCACAAGCACGGCTGGACTTCGGATCTGGATGGCTTGCTGCACACAATGAGCGACGCTGGCATCGTGTACTCTCCTGGCGGGGATTATGTATTAATTATTTTCATTAACTCCAGCCAACAGCTCATGTTCGAGAAGAGCAATTGGCTTTTTGCAAGGCTCTCCCAAGTCATTTATAATGCTTTTAATCTGGAAAATCAGGCTGCCTGGTTAGGTAGTTAATGCGCGAAGCCCGGCTTTAGCAGCCAGAAAAGATCATGCATATGAAGGTTATCCTCACCCACGAACGCGCAGACTTGGATGCATTAGCATCACTTTTGGGTGCCCATCTGCTCTATCCGGATGCTTACGCTGTGCTGCCGCGTGAGGTCAATCGCAATGGGGCAACATACTTGCATAATTATGGCGGCGAGTTGGGGTTCACCAAGCTCAGCCAGCTCCCGCAGGAATCGATCAGTGAGATCCTCCTGGTCGATACGCAATCCATGGTCACGCTTAAGGGCATTACCCCGCAAACACGCGTACGGGTCATCGATCACCACCCGCTGCGAGAAAACCTTCCAGCCGAGTGGGAAGCTGACCTGCAAAATACAGGTGCATGCACCACATTGCTCGTCGAGAAGATCAAGGCAAATAAAATCGCTTTCAATACTGCCCAAGCTAATCTGCTCTTGCTGGGTATTTACGAAGATACCGGCTCACTCAGCTATGCCACCACTACCACGCGGGATCTTTTAGCTGCAGTTTACCTTCTGGAACATGGCGCTGATCTAAATATCATTTCTCCTTACCTGAACCCGCCGCTTTCGAATTCCCAAATGACCTTGTTCGACCGCTTGATGCGTGACATCACCGCGCACAAAATAGACGGCTTAACCATCCTCCTGGCTAAAGCCGATGCATTGGATCTTCATGATGAAATTTCTACGGTTGCCCACAAATTACGCGATTTTCTTAATCCTGATGGATTAATTATTTTGGTGCGCACGCGGCAAGGTATCCGCATGGTGGCGCGTTCAACCACGGATGAAATCGATATGGCGCAGTTAGCACGTTACTTCGGCGGCGGCGGGCATCGACGCGCTGCTTCCGCCCTCATCCACCTCGATGGCAACACTAAAGCTA
>Ga0208197_1003516_pt1 | contig 12376 bp, 9 predicted proteins | sample AD_JPNNA4_MetaG_FD_184444 | JGI IMG/M metagenome (GOLD analysis project Ga0208197, IMG submission 184444) | Active sludge microbial communities of municipal wastewater-treating anaerobic digesters from Japan - AD_JPNNA4_MetaG (SPAdes) (version 2) | ecosystem: Engineered > Bioreactor > Anaerobic >...
CCAACAGCGTCGTCACTACCCACAGTTACGACCCCGCCGGGCGCCTGACCGGCTTGACGCACACCAAAGACGGTATGGTGCTCTCCAGTTACCACTACGTGCTGGACGACGTGGGTAACCGCACGCAGGTCACGGAGACCGTCAGCGGCGTCACACGCGAGATCAGCTACACTTACGACTCGCTCTACCGCCTCACCGCCGCCGACTATTCTACGGGCGAGCACTACGCCTACCGGTACGATCCCGTCGGCAACCGTGAAGTGCTGACCGTTACCAGTAACCAGCAACCAGTAACCAGCTTCTACGTCTACGACCCCGCCAATCGCCTGACCAGCATCCAGCTTCCAGATTCCAGCATCCAGGGGTATACTTGGGACAACCGGGGCAACCTGCTCTCCGATGGCACGTTCACCTACACCTACAATTCCGCCGGGCGGATGGTGCAGGCGCAAAGTCTCACCGCCACGCTGGTGTATACCTACAACGCCGACGGCCTGCGCGTCGCGCGTTCCCAATCCGTTACATCCGTTCAATCCGTTGACATTTTCACCTGGGACTGGGCCACGGGCGTGCCAGAATTACTCAGCGACGGCGAATCCCTGTACCTCATCGGCTATGATACCCTCGGCTGGCAGAACGGGATGGACTGGACGTTTGTGCTCCCCGACGCGCTGGGTTCCGTGCGCCAGGAAACCGACGCTGCCGGCGCCGTGACTGCTGTTCGCGAATGGTCGCCGTATGGCGAAGAAATCGGTGGGGTGCAGACCGGGTTAGGGTTCACTGGGGAGTGGTTCGACGCGGGCGTGGGGTTGACGTATCTCCGGGTGCGGTGGTATGCTGGTACGGTGGGCAGGTTTGTAAGCGAAGATCAATTTACGGGTGACTCAAAACACCCCAATAAAGCTCACCCCTTTGCCTATGCGTGGAATAATCCTATCCAATGGCGTGACCCTAGCGGCTTCTCACCAGAAATACAAGTAAATTGTGACAATTGGCCTAACTATCTTGGTGGGATAGTGAATTTGCAGGGACTTTGTCGACGTGCTAGTGGAGACAATTACGACCCTGATGTCCTTGACGCGAGAGAACAAATATACTGGGCTGTAGTGGCTGGTGGCTATGGCTTGTCAAAACTGGGAAATACTCCTTTTATCAATGGTGGCCCAGGCTATTACGCATCCGCTTATATGCTAGAATACTTTCTGCTCGCTATTGCAAGCCCTCTTAATATAGAACTTTTTCCAAATACACCATTGCATGACTCTCTCACACAGGACCCAGGCATCCTTCGTGCAACCAAAAAGTATCTGGAGCCTTATCCCGGACTTGATGAGCCAGAACGTATTACACCACTTCTACATGCTTTTCTCCATGATTATGTTCAACCAATTGCAAACGATCAATTTTCAATCGAGGCAACTTCTCTACTTGGGAAAGATTATACTGATCCTCCGCGAAACCCAGATATTAGACCTAGACCCTGGGACTTCGGGTGGTTCGGAGCCATTGGGCATGTCTACGTAAATGGCACCTTCTCTGCTAAAGGGCATCGAATCTGTAATTCGGACAAGGGGTATATTCTTGAATATCAGGCCGATTATTCCATCGCAGATACGTATGAATGGTTTCTAGGAAAGGCTACGCCGATGCCTTTCCCAGGTGTACATCCAGCGCCCGGTACAACATGCTCAGATGCAAACGGGCCTGCTTGTATTCCCCATGAATGGGCAATTTCGCTTATGGAATCGTTTCCTCGTCGGGCGGCGCAATACGACTTTACAATTTCATGGACAGAGAAAGAAAAAATTCTCGTTGCCCCCGATTTCAGCGAGTTCCGCTCCTTGGCCTGGTGGGAACAAATCAACTGAGGAATGAGAATTTGGTAGTGGTTAAATGGTTTTCGTTCATCGCTTACTGTTTAACCACTACCAAGAATAAATAACTCCCCTACACTTTGTCATTTGCCAACCTATAAGTATTCTTGATATATAGGCAAACTCTTTAACCAACCAGGATATTTCAGGAGTCACTATGAAGCGCGAGGCTATATGGGATTGTACAAGAATTCTCCTGTTGTTATGGATCATGTTGGCAAGTGGTTGTGCAGCTACTCCAACTCCCTACCTTAATGAGGGGATCACACCAACTCCACCTGATACATTACCTGAGTTAGTCGCAGTATTGTCGCTCCCTGACGTTGAAGCGCGTTTAGGAGCAATGACAGTACTTGGTCATATGGGATCCGAGGCCGAAGTCGCTGTACCAGCACTTGTGGAAAACCTTGAATACCCCAATACCGCAGTTCGTATACGGGCAGCGTGGGCGCTGGGAATGATTGGCCCTACCGCGCAAAGTGCGGCACCAGCATTGATTGAAGTGCTATTAAATGATTCTTTTGGAGAGTCCCGTGCTGAGGCTGCGGTTGCACTAGGGAAAATAGGTGATTTATCCACGGTGCCAGCACTTGCGCAAGGGTTAAATGATGAAGATTGGAGAGTACAAATTGCCTCTGCCGAGTCAATGATGCAACTTGTGCCACAGTTAAGGTCTTTAAGTGAAGTTGACGCTCCAAAAGGATATACACTCGATAAATCAGGCACTCCTATGATTGTAACCACGATAAGAGAATGGTGGAAAAATGAGGGCCAGGACCAAGATTGGGGAACTATGACGATGATGCCAACGCCGCTACCTGTTATACCGTAGTATGCTGAATTTTCGCTGGTTTGTGTGTGACACAAGTTGCCCAACGACGCGCTCAAAACTCTCACCTGGGATTGGAGCGCGGGCGCACCTGAAATGTTACGTTATAGCGTCTCTACGGCCATCACCCCGCCGGCCGCCTGACCGCCCTGCTCCACGCGCGCTGAACAACCGTGCTGGCGCGCCTACACGCTTGACGCCACCGGCAACCGCATCCACGTCACCGAGACCGTCGGTGGCGTCACGCGCGGGATCAGCTATACCTACGATGCCCTCTATCGCCTGACCACCGCCGACTACTCGACCGGTGAAGCCTTTGCCTATCGCTATGACGCGGTGGGCAATCGCGTGGCAATGACCAGCACCACACCCTTGAGCGGCACGGTTGTCACGACGCACACTTTCGACGCGGCGAACCGCCTCACCAACCGCGCCGTGAGCGACGGACGCGCGTATACCTACACCTGGTCGGCGAATGGCCAAATGCTGGCGGAATACACGCAAGGCGTCCCCGTGCGCATGTTTGAGTATGACGGCGCAGGCCAGATGGTGCGCGCTACCGTCTTTACCCTCACGACTGAATTCGTATATAATGGACTTGGGGCGCGGGTGGCGCTCTCCGTGACCGGGGCAACCACGCGCTACACCCTGGACTACGCCGCCGGTCAGCGCATCCTCGCCGAAACCACGCCAACGAGCACCGTGACCTACCTCTATCCCTCGGCTTCGCTCGGGACAGGCGGCCACGAATGTCTGGGCGAGTTCCGCGATGACGAACCGCTGTACTACCTCCCCGACGCGGAAGGCTATGTGCGTCAAGGTGTGGACGCGGATGGCGCGTTGGTCAGTGCGTGGCTGTTCGATCCCGACGGGACGGTGTTGGAGGGACCGAGCGGTCCGGTCAGTCACCTGATCTGCGGCGGGGTGTACGATTGGTCGACGGGGCTGATCTACCGGGGCGGGCGGTATTTCGACCCGGCGTTGGGGATCTGGTTGGCGTTGTTGCCGTTGATGGTGGTGCAGGCATGGCCGGGGAAGAAACGGCGACGGAGTGGGCAGCCGTGGATGATGATATGCTTTGGGTTGTTGGTTACAGGTATATTATCGGCGTGCGGGAATCCACCTGAACCGCCAAAGCCACCCCTATGCACTGATACGCCTAGTCCGCTCCCGACACCTACTCTGCTTTACGCTCCTGAAGCTCCGTGGGAGGAGTTGGCCGATCTAGAAGTTACGCCACTCAGCCCTCCATTGGGTAATCAAGCTGTTATGGTCGGCCCCGGCCCCAATGGTGAAACGCCCAGTTGGACACCCGATATACAGACATGGACGCAGACGAACAAACAGGCTGCTGACTCGACGTTGAATACTATAATGAATGGTAAATTTGGCGGTTCCGATGGTTTTGGTAATTTGAACGCGGCCCTGGTTAAATTTGGGGTTTCAGAGGACAGACCTATCGTGCTTTTTCAACGTCCTAACTACAGTCCAGATGTGCCATTGAATACGGCAACAATCGATGGTAATGCGTTTATCAATGTATTCGACAGTTGGTTTACTCAATCAGATAAAGAAGCGTTGCTTGGCCACGAAATGACTCATTATTGGGATATTACAACACATAATGACGTTTTAGACCAGGACATGAAGAATTGGATCAACTGGGGGAACACGGCCACGAAATATGGTACTCATTCAGATGATGAAGATCTTGCAGAAGCCGTGACTGTGTATTTTTGGAATAACTATAGAGGCGGCGAAGGTACGACACGTGAATGGACAGATGATGCTTGGGCAGGGTTAGCCTTAGCAAATCAGCCTCAATACGGCGGTAGAGGGAAAGATGGTCTTGTGCTTGCTCCTAACTACACATCATTTCCACTAGAAGATAACCAACGACTCGCCAAAACTGGCACACAGCGAGTGTACGACCGCTACGATTGGTTGGAATGCGAATTTTCCAACAGCGATTGTAAGCCATAAGGAGAAAATTATGAGACCAGCAACAAAACTGCTATACATTGTAATGACATTGATGATGTGTTTGGCAACCTCCTGTATGAATGGCGGAGAGCCGGTTGCGGTGATGCCCAGCGCCCCGACCAACACTCTAATTCCAACGAGAGAACTGGTCGCGGTGATTCACGGAGGCCCGACCAACACTCCAATTCCAACGGTGGTAGAGCCTGGGTTGGCTTACGGGGTCCCCTGCAAACCACCATGCTGGCGAGGCGTGGTTCCAGGGCAATCAACTCGTCAAGAGACAGCACAAGCTGTAGAACAGCTATATGCTGATGGATGGGCAGATCACATTATTGGTGACAACTCTGTTGAATGGAGATATGAGATTTATCCTTCACCATTCACTTCAGAGGGAAGAGTAGATATATACTTGGATGGTAACGTGGTCAAGAAAATCTATGGTACAGTGTTATTCTACTACTCAGTTGGAACCCTGGTAGAGCAATTTGGTCCTCCAGAAGGTATCCGCTCAAACGAAGGTGTCTGTTCTTCTTGCGAGGAATGGGAACCTCCCGAATCCTTATACACACCTGAGAATGGACTTTGGGTGGACCTGCTATATCCTACACAGGGTCTTTGGTTCTGGCTAGAAACTCCTAGGGATGGAATAGGTTGCATTTGTCCGGAGATGAAGGTGGTTTATTTTTGTTACTATGCTCCAGTTTCTATGCAGGAGGCAATGAATGATAATTATCTGGCGAATTTGTGTTCTCCCGGCTTGATAGATGTTGCCGAAGAAGACTTGGTAGAGTGGCACGGATTTGGGGGTGGATACTAAATCTGCGTGATGTGCCACCGATCATGTTTCCGCCACAGACTCCGCTGATGGGGAGCGGCTGAGACCTGGCGGGCAACACCATAATCGTCACCGACACCCTTCGACAGGCTTAGGGCAGGCTCCTGGGTCGTGCGACGAGCACCTCTACGACCCCGCCGGCCGCCTAAGCACGACCACGCTGCCCAACGGCATCGTCACCACCCACAGGTACGACGCCGCCGGCCGCCTGACCGCCCTGCTCCACGCGCGCGGGACAACGGTACTGGCGTACTACGCCTACACGCTGGATCCCACCGGCAACCGCACGCGCGTCACGGAGACCGTCGGCGGCGTTACGCGCAAGATCAGCTACACCTACGATCCGCTCTACCGCCTCACCGCCGCCGACTACTCTACGGGTGAAACCTACGCCTACCAGTACGATCCCGTCGGCAACCGTGAAGCGATGACCGTTACCAGCAACCAGCAACCAGCAACCAGCTTCTACGTCTACGACGCGGCGAACCGCCTGACCAGCATCCAGCTTCCAGATTCCAGCATCCAGGGGTATACTTGGGACAATCGCGGCAACCTGCTAGCCGATGGCACCTTCACATACACGTACAGCGCCGCCGGGCGAATGGTACGCGCCGAGAGCATCACCGCCACGCTAGTGTACACTTACAATGCGGACGGGTTGCGTGTCGCGCAAGCCCAATCCGTTGCATCCGTTGAATCCGTTGACCTCTTCACCTGGGATTGGGCCACGGGCGTGCCGGAACTGTTGAGCGACGGCGAGTCCCTGTACCTCATCGGCTACGATACCCTAGGTTGGCAGACCGGGACGGACTGGACGTTTGTGCTGCCCGATGCGCTGGGTTCCGTGCGCCAGGAAACCGACGCTGCCGGCGCGGTGACGGCGGCGCGGGAATGGTCGCCCTACGGAGAAGAAATCGGCGGGGCGCAGACGGGGTTGGGGTTCACGGGGGAGTGGTTCGATGCGAGTGTGGGGTTGATGTATCTCAGGGTCAGGTGGTATGACAGTGGCATGGGACGCTTTACACAACTAGACTTACTGCGCATAGAACAAAACCTCTATTTGTACGCCGGTGCCAACCCACTCAATTGGGCAGACCCCTCTGGTTTATATCGCGCGCTGGTCGTGCAAGGGGCGAATCCGGTAGGACTTGCGGTGCGTAGCTCGCCCTACTATATGCCCGATAAGGGGCCTATGTTTAAGACCAATCTTCTCAGACGAATCCCTGATGGTACAAAGGTGGTTGTCAACCCAGGGTATCCTATCCAGAGCACTGACCCGGGAAGCCCCGTAAAGTGGTGGTACAAAATTTTCTCCATAGACGGAGAACTTGTCGGCAACTTTTTTGGGCCGTGGGCAGCAAGCGAGTACTTGGTTGATCCCACAGAACAGCCAGAACCATTAGAGCCACCGACACCGCCACTACCTACACCTTCGAGACCGCCTGAATGTGACGAACCACCATTGCCCGCTGGGGGGCTGGTTCTGCCAATTAAGGATCCTATCTACTACTCCCTGTTTAGTGATGCCCATAAGGCCTACGACATAACATCTCAATCGGGAAATCGTACTGTCTACTCAATGGGCTACGGAACAGTGGAACAGACAGATGTTCACAACGACAGCCCTACATGGTACTATTTCAGAGTCAGAATGAATGCAGGGTACTATATAAACTATGTTCACATTGAGCGTACTGATTTGCATATTGGGGATTATGTTGGACCGGATACCGTAATAGGTATCTATGGTGCCGTGGGGAATTGTGATCCACCTGATTTTGCCCACTTACACGTGCAGTTTGAATCACCGATATACCAAGGAATTGATCCGGCTCCGTATTGGCCTGGTGGAGCTCCCTAGATTGCTCTACACCTGAGAGGAAAGGTACAATGAATACTCACTTGATAGCGAAGCGTTTCAGCGTATGGTTATTGATTGTATTTACGGTAGTGACAAGTACCAGATGCTGCAAAGAGCCTGTACAGCCAACTACATTATCTTCACCTGTTCCGTCAACGGCTTTTCCTTCGGCTGTCTGGAATGAGGATATCATCACCTTCACCGATCCTGTCATGGAGTTAGTCTTGGACTTGCCGAGTGGGTGGTATATACAACCACGTTCTGATCCATTTGATACATTAAGTCCAACTCTCTTTTTCTCTCGTACTTGCCCCTTACAGGCAGTGGACTCTAGTCTATCATGCACGCAGATTCAAATGACACAGAGACCGTCTTCAGTGCAAAGTATTGAAGAATTGGAAAAGAGTGCGGTTCCGTCCAGTCCCGGTATTGAGCATTTCGAAGTTAAGCGAATCGATCTGAATGGTCTGCCTGCTTTATGGATTGACACAGAACTAGATCCATCAGACAGATCCCCTGTGATCCAAGTGTTAATTCTGATTGATAGCCGGGTCGTACTCTTAAATGCCTATGAAGATTTGAGTCCTGTGGCTGATATCGTGAACTCGATTCGGCCTATGAGGAGCGATACTGCAATACCATAGCAATTTGTGCTTTGACAGCCAAGAAGCGCTAGTATTCAATGTATACTTGGATGACAATACCGGTCAAGTTGTTATCTACAGTACCGCTCAACACGACATGACAATGCCGAGTGGTTGGTCAACCTTTCACACACCATTGTCGGCGATACTTTACTTATCTAACCCAAGTTGCTACCTGCAATCTTGGACGATACCAGGTTGCCTTTTTCGCCCCTACAGGGCGAAAAAGGCAAAGAAAAAAGGATTTTTGCGCGCGCGGCTTCGCCGCGCGCGCAAAAATCTCTCTCTTCCCCCTTTTCACTCGTAAGGTGGCAACTTGAGTTATCTAGCTAAAGTTACAATTTGGATGGTGTCGGCAACCGCACGCACGTCACGGAGACCGTCAGCGACATCACGCGCGGGATCAGCTACACCTACGATCCGCTCTACCGCCTCACCGCCGCCGACTACTCTACGGGTGAAACCTGCGCCTACCAGTACGATCCCGTCGGCAACCGTGAGGTAATGACCGTTACCAGCAACCAGCAACCAGCTTCTACGTCTACGACGCGGCGAACCGCCTGACCAGCATCCAGCTTCCAGATTCCAGCATCCAGGGGTATACTTGGGACAATCGCGGCAATCTGCTGGCCGATGGCACGTTTACATACATCTATAGCGCCGCCGGGCGAATGGTACGCGCCGAGAGCATCACCGCCACGCTAGTGTACACTTACAATGCGGATGGCCTGCGTGTGGCGCAATCCCAATCCGTTGCATCCGTTGAATCCGTTGACACCTTCACCTGGGACTGGGCTACGGGCGTGCCAGAATTACTCAGCGACGGCGACTCCCTGTACCTCATCGGCTATGATACTCTCGGCTGGCAGAGCGGCGCGGACTGGACGTTTGTGCTGCCCGATGCGCTGGGTTCCGTGCGCCAGGAGACGGATGCTGCGGGCGCGGTGAGTGCAGCACGCGAGTGGTCGCCGTATGGGGAGGAGCTTGCCCTGAGCGGAGTCGAAGGGGTCGGCGGAGCGCAGGCGGGGTTGGGGTTCACCGGGGAATGGTTTGATGCGAATGTGGGGTTGCAGTATCTCAGGGCGCGGTGGCTGGATGTCGGAACGGGCCGGTTTACACAGGTGGACTTGTGGAGAGGAACGCCTAACGAACCGGCCTCATTACAATGTTATGTTTATACTAACAATAACCCAGTTAATAGGTCAGATCCTTCTGGCTATAGACCTGAGAACATTGATGAAGTCGGAGAGATTGATATTGAACACCTAATAAACACGGGAGAGTTGAATATTGGTTATCAATACTCTTGTAATTGTGGTTGGATAGATTGGGGGCATGCTCTGTCGAGAATGCAAAGCAAAGATTCTTTAACTCACAGAATATTAAAACCTCTGGAAGCTTCGATAGACTGGAGTCAATATCCAACAGTACTAAACGACCGTCGAGTAGTACGTATTACTTCAATAGTGAATGTGAAGGGATTGGTCAACGTTCCAATTGTCGATGATTACGCGATTGTATTGGAGGAGAATTTGCACTCTCCGTACCAGCGGCAAACAATCGCAGCTAGTATATTTGTGGCCCACAGTATGCATGTCGAGGAATTTCATTCTTCCGTTGGGCCTTTAAGTAATTCGGGATTTTCTGAGGAAGATTTACCTTCAAACTTAATAGGATTGTATATGGCGCTACAAATTGAGAATGGAAAAGGTTATCGTATGGCTCTGGAAGAAATATTGCAACTGTGCGAAGTCATGGATGGGCCTACTTCTCAAGAGGTATATCGGGGCATTTATGAGGAAGGGGACTTGTTTGAGGAAGGATGGCGGCGCTGGGATGCACGGTTACTTCCAATTGTGTTATCTGATTCTTGCCGATTCAGTGAGAGTTGTTTACCACCAGGCAAATGGCCTTCTCAGTTCTCTAACTTATATCATCGTGCAAAATGGGCAGCGAGACAAGATATGTGGAGATGGTTGGATTACACTGACACAGGTACCCTTGTGCTCACAGATGTGAAGAATTTGTTGTTATTCAGGCCTTACCAGTAGAGAGAGAAAAAAATGACTCGTCAGTTCTGTGTGAAAAACACACCCTTGAAATACCTAATTGTAGTAAGTGCCATCCTTTTGGTTTTGAGCAGTTTCTTCGTGTGGCATGAATATCTTTCTTTGGAGCCCTTAGATATATCATCTACCTGGGCACCGGATGGACAACAGCTAGCTTTTGCCTGCCATCGCCGTCAAAGAGACAGAGAATGGGGATTCTTGCAAGAATACCATGGGCCTTACAGTGGATCTGACTCTTCAGACTGGTATGAGTTATGTGTACTGGATATTGCAAGTGGTGAAATGACACGACTAACTCGGAACACCTATTACGATGGTATTCCCACCTGGTCTCCAGATGGACTTCATATTGCTTACATGTCTGAAACAATGAAACAACATAGTTATGACATAAATTTATTGGTTCTGGATAGTTTGAACTCCACTACTCTTATCACTGGGAATAAAAGAATAGGACAGCTTCTCTGGTCGCCCACAGGATACCAGTTAGCTTTTGTATCATCGGACGATAGTGATCTGCACAAAGATCTATATCTTCTTGAGTTAGATACGAAAAAAACACGACAACTAACCTATATGGATAGTGTCGATGAATTCACCTGGAATCCAAAAGGCGACTATATCGCATTTACAGGGGGGGACTATATGGAAAAGGAGGTTTTCATGATCTCCGTAGAATCCAGGGCCATATCGCAAATCACATTTGATAAAGGATATAAGACTTCTCCGGCTTGGTCCCCTGACGGCCATCTTATAGCATTTACAGCAGGAGAACGTTTGGCACAAGTATATATCATTGATGTTTCGACGCATGAGGTCATACAACTTTCTACTGATGCCATGTCGTTCCATCAATTTCCTGCATGGTCACCTGATGGTAACTTTCTGGCGTACATACGTGGCTCACTAGGAAATAATCAGAGTACATTTCTTGAAATCAAGGCACTGAACCAGGATGTAGAGACACGTTCTTACGAGATACCGGACTACCCAATACTTGCCTTACAATGGTCGCCGGATGGCAAATACTTGGCTCTGAATCAATGTGCTGATTGGAACCATGATGGATGGAACGAATTCAAGATTTGGCTGTTTGATATTGAGCAGAATGTATTTAGGCCATCATATACTACCTTCCCCTGGCAAATTGCAGCACAATCCTTACCAAACGTTGTCAATCCTTGATTCTACTACCCCGCAGGTTGCAACTTTGCTGTTGAAATTCTCTCGGATGTAGCCGCCGGCCGCCTGACCGCCCTGCTCCACGCGCGCGGGACGAGTGTGCTGGTGCGCTACGCCTACACGCTGGACGCCGTCGGCAACCGCACGCACGTCACGGAGACCGGCAGCGGCGTCACGCGCGGGATCAGCTATACCTACGATGCCCTCTATCGCCTGACCACCGCCGACTACTCGACCGGTGAAGCCTTTGCCTATCGCTATGACGCGGTGGGCAATCGCGTGGCAATGACCAGCACCACGCCCTTGAGCGGCACGGTTGTCACGACGCACACTTTCGACGCGGCGAACCGCCTCACCAACCGCGCCGTGAGCGACGGACGCGCGTATACCTACACCTGGTCGAATCGCGGGCAAATGCTGGCCGAATACACCAATGGCGTCCCCGTGCGCACGTTTGCCTATGACGGCGCCGGTCAGATGGTGCGCGCTACCGTCTTTACCCTCACCACCGAATTCGTATATAATGGACTTGGCGCGCGGGTGGCGCTTTCCGTGGCCGGGACAACCACGCGCTACACCCTGGACTACGCCGCCAACAACCGCGTCCTCGCCGAAACCACGCCGACGGAGACCGTGCAATACCTGTATGGTCACGACTGCCTGGGCGAGTTCCGCGACGACGTACCGCTGTACTACCTCCCCGACGCGGAAGGCTACGTGCGCCAGGGCGCGGACGCGGACGGCGCCGTGGTCAGCGCGTGGCGGTTCAATCCCGACGGGACGGTGTTGGAAGGGCCGGATGGGCCGGTGAGTCACATCATTTGCGGCGGGGTGTACGATTGGAGTACGGGGCTGATCTACCGGGGCGGGCGGTATTTTGATCCCGCGTTGGGGATATGGTTGGTGTTGCTGCCACTTATGGTGGTGCAGGTGTGGCCGAGGAGGAAAAAGGAGCGGGGAAAGCACCCATGGGCTGGTTGACTGACAAAAAGAGTTAGAAGGCGTGTTTCCAAGTACCGCAAGGTGCGGTATACTCTCCACGATTCCAATCATAGGAGAGAAAACATGAAAAAAACGCCTCGGATATATGATGCTCTGA
>Ga0208197_1003521_pt1 | contig 12354 bp, 4 predicted proteins | sample AD_JPNNA4_MetaG_FD_184444 | JGI IMG/M metagenome (GOLD analysis project Ga0208197, IMG submission 184444) | Active sludge microbial communities of municipal wastewater-treating anaerobic digesters from Japan - AD_JPNNA4_MetaG (SPAdes) (version 2) | ecosystem: Engineered > Bioreactor > Anaerobic >...
ACAGGTCAAAAATTGCCGTTTTTTCGTTTCAAGTCAGATTACGAACTGTGAGAGCGAAATATTTTGGGGAAATCCGCAAAAAAAGTTGTCTGAAATATATCGAAACCTCAGACATCAAAAAAAAGAGAGGGTGCATCAAACGTTTATTTTGATACACCCTCTTTTTGATTATAGTTTTGTTATTTATTCAGCCAGTTCATCAGCTTTTGCAGCTTCTGCTTCTGCCTTTAAGTTTTTTTCAAGAGGGAAGATGTAAGCCAAATAACCCATGATTAAAGCGATGCCTGCTGGGAATAATGAGAACAAAGCCCAAATCATTGTACGTACCGATTCTGTAACGGAATTTGGATCAACTACTAGGTTACCTATTTTATCTTTCATCATGCTTGCACCTGCTAAGCTAAGAAGTATGGCGATCAATGAACCGGAGATGGCTCCACCGAATTTTTGTGCCATTGTACCAGAAGAGAAGATCAAACCTGTTGATGAAGTTCCGTTTTTCTCTGTAGCATAGTCAGCTACATCTGCATACATAGACCAAAGAAGTGGAGAGTAAAGTCCTACGCCGATTGAGGTAATGACAATTACAGCAACGATTACCCAAATGTAAGACGGATCCATTGGAATGAAGAAGAACGCCACGGAGCTTACGAAGCAGATAACAGATGAGATAACGAAAGCTTTCTTCTTTGATCCTACAAATTTTGCAAATGCTGGCGAAACGCCACCGAAAATCATACAAGTAATCTCACCGAATGCCATCAATACAGTGTAGTTGATGATCAATCCGCTTATCGTAACATCGCCGTTTAGACAGTATTCAATCATGTAACCTGCAACAGCATAACGGAATCCGTTGAAGAAGTTGGTGCAGACACCCACAAGAGTTAGGATAATCCAAGGCTTGTTTTTAACCAAGTCTACATATTGTTTGAAAGAGAACTTCTCTGCACGGACAGGTTTCAGACGCTCTTTGGTTAAAAGTCCGCAGGCCAAAGTCATGGCAGCAGCCAAGAAACCAAATAAAGCACCGATAACGGCATATTGGTGTTGAGGAGTTCCTCCAATCCATTTCTGAACGTAAGGGAAGATAAGAAGAGTGATGAATCCCATTGCGTAGGCTCCAACCATACGGAAGGAAGAGAATTGGTTCTTCTCGTTATCATTTTCTGTCATTACGCCAAGCAACGAACCGTAAGGTACATTGACTGCTGTGTATAATGCCATCATTAATAGATACAACACATATGCGTAAACTTTTTTGCCCACAGGACCGAAGTCAGGAGTGTAGAGCAACAGTGCAAATACCAAACCAAAAGGGATTGCGCAAATGATAATCCAAGGGCGGTATGTTCCCCAACGGGACTGGGTACGGTCAGCCAAACTTCCCATTAGTGGGTCGGTCACCACATCAAACAAACGTGCAACAAGCATCAGGATTGCTGCATCGGTAAATGAAAGTCCAAACACATTGGTAAAGAAGAGAGGAAAAGCGATGGACATGATCTTCCATGTAATACCGCCAGCAGCTGCATCTCCTAGTGCATAGCCAATTTTCTCTTTTAATGAAGCCATGATTAGTTTTATAAAATTGTTTTTATTTAGTTGATATTTTTGTTGCTAAAGAAATTTTCAACGCCAATCAGCGTATATGACCATAATTTTATGTTATTGGCACCGTCTTCTTGGATAGTCAAAAGTAGATAATTTTACGAAATTATCAAAAACTTAGGCCATGTTAAAAGAAATCATAGCCAAAATGGTGATTCTATTGATTTTTGAGAAAAATTAAAGAATCAACATAAAAAGCCATCAACAAAGGTGTTGATTTATTTTGTTACTTTTATAAAAATGAGTGATTTTCTGAACGAAAAAAATGGATTTTCAGTAAAATAAAATGGTAAGAAGAGTTGGCTTCCTTGTAACGTTGAAGAAAAAAGATTTTTAAAATTAGTAAACACCTTTATCGTTGACATTTTCACAATTTCTTTTTCTACGGATTTAGTCTATTGAATAGAGAGGTTTTGTGATAAATTCAATTATAACGGATTGTAGTTAAGAGAAATACTTTTGTTTTTATGTATTAGATTATTGATGATTTTTTTTGATTTTTACTTTTTTTTGATTTTATTTGCTGTTCATTTTCAACCTTTTGGAATATTGCTGTTTTCATAATATTTTGAGTATGAAATTTATTGTTAAGGAAAGATTCGCATTGCTTCTTATTTTGCTAAATTGTTTCTGTTTCCAGGTATTAGGTGGAATATGCTGGGACGATAGCCACAACGTAAGCTTTGAAGCGACTGAAACCAGAGCATCTGGTCGTTATGACCTTTCGGACATCCAAACATCCGACAAAATCAGTATCGGTATACCTGCCGGTTACACTTTTAACGGTGAGACTGAGTTTAGTACTAATCAGTACTGTGTAGTAACTAATCCAAGTGTAGTGAGTGCCAACTACGTTGATCAGGAAGCTACAGATGGAGGCGTTCTTTTGGTATCAAAACCTCAGAATGATGCCTCATTCCCCTATCTTCAATTCAAGAATTTGTCGTTGAACACCGTGTACACCATTTCCTTTGAGGTGATGAATCCTGTTTTGACCGGCTCTTCTTGTAAACTGCCATGGCAAGACCATATCGGCACCAAGGCTTGTTTGGTGAATCCTCAGACCAACTCTAGTTTTGAAGGAATCCTCGGCAACGATGAGGAGTGGAGAGACATACCTAATGACGGCAAGTCTTTAAACATAAGCTTTACTTTCAACTCGGGATCATTATCTGAGGTGAATGTGATTTTCAAGGAGTTTGCAAGCCTTGCAGATTGTTCTGCTTTAGGTATAAAGAACATTAACATTTCCGGTAATAAATGCTTAAGACTGCAGACCTCTCAAACGGTTATCTGTACAGGTCGAGAATTAAACATCTATGCTGATGAATATAAGGGAACAGCAACCTCTTTTGATTGGTTAAGAAAACAAGAAGGCGAAGCTAACTTTACATTATATAAAACAACAGACGAACCTGCTTTGAAAGATATTCCTAGTAAGAATGTTGCTTATCAGTTGGTTGTAAATGAAGACTCTTCTAATATCGTCAATGTTGAAGTGGGCGATAAATGTCTTTATATTACTCCTCACTATTCGTCAAATCTTTGTGTGGATGATACCAACACATTGATTGCTTCAGGTTATGTTGTTTTGGATCATATCAATTCATCAGATTTCTTATGGGAAGAGTATGATGAAGAGTCTTCTTCTTGGAAGGCTTTGGATTCTAAAACCATGAAACAGAAGATCAAGCCTGAAAAGACTACTAAGTATAGAGTAACTCTTGGAGGAGAAACAGTTGAATACATGCATCAGCTTCAGCCTTGTACAAGCATTGTCTGTGACTCTTTAGACTCAGAGGTGGTCTTTATGGAGACCTTTGGATTCTTTATGGACTCCGTGACTTATGTCGACACAAAAGATTTGGTTCATCAGAATACAATTACTACTGGTTCAGCAGGACAGCTTAAGATTCAGAAGTATTGGGCACCAGATCCGTATGACTTTATTGTTTATCCCACACAGTTTGAACAGGCAATCAATTCAAACAATGGTCAACCGGTTGTTTTTGATAATGAACCGGTTATGTATGGAAAGGATGGACATCAATATGCTTTGCTGGATCCAAGAAACCCTGATCCAACAAGTGATAGAGCAATTAGGAGGAACGGTGGCTATACATGGTGTAACAATCAGGATAATATGCAAGGCAACTACCGTGTAGAGGATGGTTTCTATGCTTTGGTAAGGAACCCCAAAGAGGCCGACTGTGGAAACGGTGACTTCTGGGATGGTAAAGACCATACAGGAAACCATAACGGAGCTATGTTAATGGTAAACTGTGGACCAACAAAGGCTACCATTTATTCTCAAAGGGTAGATGTTGGTTGTTCCAATTTGAATTTGAATTTCTCTGCGTATGTCAGTAATGCGATTAGTAAAAAGCAAGATCCTGATATTACTCAGACAATGACTCCTGTGAATATCACATTCAGAATCCAGGATCTAGATGGTAATATCATTCAATCTCAGAATTCAGAAGATATCTTGTGTTTGGATTCTTTGGAATGGAAACATCAGACAATGCAGTTTGAGTCCGGTTCTTATTCTCAGTTCGATGTGCAATTGGTTAACAATGGTTTGTCTGGTTATGGTAATGATATATTGTTGGATGATATTTCATTCTCCATCTGTTTGCCAAAGGTTATTTTGGTGACAGAGGGTATGGATATTGATAATCCACAACCGGTACGAATCTGTAACGACACAACGCTTCGTATGTTTGCTAGGCAAAAGAAGGAGATATTGAAAGACCCATTGTTCAGATTCCAATATAAGGATAGAAATGGTGAGTGGCAGGATGTTATTCCTGACCAAACAGACTTTTCTAGCAACAGCGTAGATGTCAAGTCTGCTGATTCTCGTTTTTGGGGTGAGGTTGAATTCCGTGTTATCGTTGCTGAGAGCGAAGAAGTATTGAATAAGGTAACGAAGGGTGAACGTTTGAGCAAGTGTGATATATACACAATGGCCAACTCAACTTTGACTATTTTCAACTCTTACGGAGGACCAATGAATCCTAATGAAAATGTTGAAGTTTGTAAGGGTGAAACCGTTCATTTGACCGGTGGTCGTGTGAATGAAACTAAGCCAGATTGGAACCATGAATGGAGTTGGGGCTGGGAAGACGCAGAAGGCAATACGATTAACGGTTACGAGAAGAACTCAGACCTAGCTAAGAAAACATTGACTTATACTGTTAATGATACCGTTTCAAAATTCTATTTTGTTGCATACGACGAGGGTTGTGAACTGAGACAAGAGTTTCAGCTTATCGGTAAAACAGCAACAGGTTTGGATATTAAGGCAGATCTTTGGGAGTCTTGCGACTCTTTGAAGTTATACCCTAACATTGTTTCTCCTACCACCGTTTTGAGGTGGATCATTGATGGCAATGAGGAAGATGTAAGATTAGGTGATACAATTGTTATTAAGCCAGAGACATTGCCGGCAAATGGTTATGTTTTGGTTGATATTGATTCTTCATCTTCAATTTATTGTCCTGCAGAACCGGTTAAGATACCTTATAATATACATGCAGGAGAATCTTTGTCTGTATCACTTTCGGCAGGTGGCATCAATAAACTATGTCTTGATCCTGAGAAATACGATACTATTACTTTACAGGCGAGGGTAACTCCAGAGGCTTCTCAAGAGGATGTGAAGTATTACTTGTGGTCGTTAAACGGTAATCCAATTGATACAACCACTACAAGGGAGTTGTTGATTAGTACTGATCCGGCTAATAAGCATCATGGTATTTTGGAGGCTGGTCGTGAACTCATTTTTGAGGTTCGTGTAGCAGACGGTGTTTGTTTCACAGTTGATGAGCCTTCTGATCCTGGTTATTTCACGATTGAGGTGAACGAGTCTTATCGTCTTGATTTGGTCTCTATGCCAAATGACTCCATCTGTTTAACAGATTTAAAGAGCGATACCGTGGTGGTCTTGAATGCTATAGCAACCTCTGTGGCCAATCCGGAACATGATGTTCAAAAGATGATTAAGAAATATATCTGGCGTGTAGATGGAACTAAATTTGCAGAAACAGAGACTCCTGAGTTCGTTGTCTTGATGTCCAATCATCCATCTGAGTTGGATAAATATCTAAAGGCAGGAACATCTCCTATATTTACAGTTGCTGCAATAGACAGTATCTGTTTCCAGAGTGAGGGCGATGCTCCTAAGGGAGAGGTTAAGGTTGTCTTCAATGAGGCATATTCAATGAAGATAAGTCCGGACGGTAAAGTCCTTTGTATTCCTGCAATTCTGACAGAAGAGGATTGGTTGCTTTTGACATTATCTGTTGAAACGGATCCTGCTGAAGCTAAAAACCACGTTCAGGAATATATGTGGTATGTTAATGATGAATATTTCAGATCAACTAAGAGTGATACCATTCAGTTGAGATATTCTGCATTGAAAGATTTGATAGGAACAACTGCTCAATTCTCTGTTAAGTCTTATGATGGTATTTGTTCAGATAAAACTAATCCAGCAGACAATTCTAATAAGGTACTTATAGATATTCGATACGGAGGTTATGCTTTGGATTTGGATGTCCTTGGTGACAAATTGTGTATTGATACACTCAATCCTGAGAATAATAAGATAGACTTATCTGTAAGTGTACTTCCTGAAGATGCAAAGACAAATATTGAAAAGTATTACTGGATGGAAAGCGGAGTGGTGATAGATAGTACTCAAGCATCAGAAATAACTCTTACACAGGCCAAATTCCCTGATATCTTCAAGGCAGGAAAGACGGCAGTGTTTAATGTGAAAACATTTGATGCCATTTGTTCTAACGAATTTGTTTACGGTTCTGGAACAGGAGAAAAGTTCTATATCAACGAATCTTATACGATGGAGTTGGATGCTGATGTTCCGGATTCTGTCTGCTTCGATAATGCTAACGTTGCTAAGTTGACGTTGACGGCTAAGGTTTCTCCATCTGAAGCTGCTAACCATATTAAAGTTTATCGTTGGTATAAGAACGGTACTTTATTAGACTCTACACAGACTAATTCGATAGAGATCACAAATGATAAATATCCAGGATCTATAGTTGCAGGCGAAAATCCTACCTTCTCAGTAGATTCTTATGATGGCATCTGTTTCACTGGTGATAAACCTTCAGATCAAGCCAGTAAGACGATCGTGATCAGCTTCCGTTATAAATTGGAGTTGGATCATGAGGGCAAGGATTCTCTTTGCTTGGGTAGTGAATCAATCAAGCTTACTGCTATGGTCACTCCAGAGGGTTCTAAACAGAATATTTCTGTTTATTTCTGGGAGATGACAGAGAGTGGAATCACAACTTCATTTGATACAACTTATGCTCCTATAGATTATGTTGTGATCAGTAAGGCTAATTATCCTGATTTCTTCAAGGCTGGAATGTCAGCGACATTCAAGGTTAAGTCTGTAGATGGAATCTGTTATACTATAGAGAATCCGAATGTTTCAGAAGGTGTCAAGATTGAGATCAATGATTACTATCAGATGAAGTTAGTCAACAATGGCCCTAGCATTCTTTGCTACTCAGAAGAGCTTGACCCTTCTTTGTCTTTTCAAGCCGTTGTAGATCCAGCTGGTGCAATGAATCATATTAAATGGTATCGTTGGTATAAGGATGGTGTTCTGTTGGATTCTACAAAAACACCAACCATAGAGATCTCTAATGGAAAATATCCAGGTGTCTTTGAGGCAGGATCAAAACCTATATTCTCAGTAGATTCTTATGATGGATTCTGTTATTCACCGGAGGACCCTTCTAAGAGTGATGGTGTTGAGGTGACTATCAATCAGGCTTACACAATGACATTGGAGTCAAGCGGAACAGCTTTGTGCTTGGGTTCTGATGAGATTACATTAACAGCGTCTGTCTCTCCAAAAGAGTCTGCTAATAGCATCACTGATTACTATTGGAAAGTAAATGGCATTTTGTTCGAGACAACTCATTCTCCTGTTAATTCGATCACCTTGAGCTTTGATAACTATCCTGATCTATTGAATAGCATAGCAGGAACAGCTGCCAAGTTCTCTGTGGAGTCAGTCGATGGCATTTGCTTTACCGTGGATAATCCAGCTAAGTCTGAACCAGTAACCATTGAGATTGGAGGAAGTTATGAGATTGCTTTGGAAGTACCTTCAGATTCAATTTGTTTTGATGATGAGGCTACGGTCTCTTTGAAGTTGACCGCAAAGTTAAATCCTTCTTCAAACTTATTTAAGTGGTACCGCTGGTATGAAAACGGGGTTCTTTTGGATTCCACAACGACAGACTATCTAGAGGTAAATAATCAGAAGTATCCAGGATCTTTGACAGCAGGAGCTAATCCTACGTTCAGTGTTGACGGTTATGACAATATCTGTTATACTTCGGAGAATCCTGCAAAGAGTGGAGAAGTTCAGGTGATTATGAACCAGAGATTCAACATGCATTTGGATTCTGGAGACAAAGATTACTTGTGTTCAGGTTCAGATTCAATCACTTTGACTGCTATCATTGACCCAGAAGGTTCAAAGACAAATGTTTCAAAATACTACTGGACAATGGATGGAATGCCATTCGATACAACAACGGTAGACCATATCGTTCTTTCTAGAGATAACTATCCAACGCTGTTTAAAGCCAACACAACACCTAGTTTTGGAGTGAAGGCTGTAGATGGAATTTGTTACACAGATAACGATCCTGCAGTAAGCTCAGACATAATAATTAGGGTAAATGAACTTTTTGATGTTAAAATTAGACCAAATACTGACCAAATTTGTGCATCGGGAAATAATTCTATATTATATTTGTCAGCCGATGTAACTCCATACTCTTCTCATTATATGATTCAGGAGTATAGTTGGTACATGGTGAAGGGCGATTCAAACGAAAGTATTTTGCTAGGAAAGTCTTCTGATAAGGATAGTTTCCTTGTTACAGGAATAGCACCAGGCGAATATTCTTTCTATGTAGAAGCTGTCGATGGAATATGTTTTTCTGTAAATCCGGCAAAGAGTGATTCAACTAATATTTCCGTTCATGAAAATATATTTGTAAATTTGGCGGCAGATAAGTTGAAGTATTGTACGGAATCATCCAATCAGCAGACGCCTGCACAAATAGAGTTGACGGCTACTGTAACGCAAGGAACTCCGAGCAGATATGTTGTTTATGATGGTCATGGAGAGTTGTTCGAGATAGAAACTTCGCAGAAGATCGTATCTTTTACGGTTACACCTACTATAGATAATCATGGATTCCAAGTTAAGGTTTTCGATGATGTCTGCAACTACAATGATGCTACAGCAGCAACAAACGGTAACCCAGTTGAAATCGCTGTATTCGATCCTATAGAGATAGGTTTGAAAGCAGATAAAGAGAATGTTTGTTTAGGAGATACTGTCCATTTGAGTTTGGATTTAACGCAAGGTTCTCCTGTTCAATATACATGGTATGGTACTACTTATGATGGAAAGGATGTAACGATCCGTACTTCTAAGAAGGATACAATAATATCCGACGTGCCGGTAGCCTCTGGTTATAGAAACTATGTATTGGTTGCATCCGACGGTATCTGTGATGATGCGATCGTCTCTTATGAGAACGTGTTTGTTAGAGATAATATAAAATTGAACCTTCTCTCTGATATAGATAAGGTGACAATAGGAGGAAAAGTCAACTTCTATGCTGATGTTTTATCAGGCGAGCCTATTGCCTATATATGGAAGGTAGATGGAGAAGTAATTGCAGTTACGGAAGAAAATGAATTATTAGAGTATCCAAAAGCGCCGTCAGTTTATACGGTTGAGGCTACTGACTCGGTTTGTTTCCACTCCGAGGCATCTAAGGAGATAGATGTAGATCTTCCTACAGCGTTCACACCAACTGCTGTTGATGATATGAACGACTGGTTTATGAAAGGTTTTAAGGTTGAAATTTTCAACCGTTATGGCCAGCTAATATTTACGGGAGATGATGGATGGGACGGTATGACCTTTGGTTCTATGGCTGATCCGGGCGTTTACTTTTATTCTGTAGTTCTAAAGAACGGTAAGACAATGAAGGGAACTATAGAATTGGTGAAGTTGTATTGAAATAAATAAAAAATATGTTTGAAATGAAAAGAGTCTTATTGACTGTATCTATGTTGGTGGCTTGGGTGAACACATTTGCCGGTGTTCATGAAGAGTTTTCCGATGGCTATGAGTTTGTCCCATCAGTTGCCAGCACAAAGGTCCAGGAGTTACCTATGTCATTCTATAAGGATGGCAAAGTTGTGTTTTTCCGAGGAGATTCAGCCTATATCGCAAAAATTGGCGATAGTTTTGAATTAGTGAATGTTGAAGTCTGTTTGGAGTTGTGTGGTCTAGGAATAGAAGGTACTTTCGCTTATGACCAAAAGAGAAGAACAATTTATTTTGCGAAGACGGATGAGTTAGGAAATTCCGATCTTTATGAAGCTCAATACTTGGAAGGAGGGTATTCAATTCCAAAGAAGATGAGTATTGAGGGTTTGAATAAAGTAAGGAAACCTATCCGTGGTTCATCTACTGTTTCAGCAGGATGGACTTACAGATACAATCGTATTTCAGGATTCTTTAATCCTTCAATTGCTAAAAATGGAGATAGAGTCTATTTTTCTGCTGACTTTCCTAAGGACAGTTATGGAGGCCGTGATATATGGTATGTGGATAGAAATAAAGGTGAAAAATCTGCAAAATGGGCAATGCCTGTTAATGCAAGTGATAGCGTAGTAAAATTGAATTCTAATGCAAGAGAGGATTTTGCATATGTATTCGGTGATTCAATAATGTATTTAGCTTCAAATCGTCCAGGTGGTATGGGTGGTTTGGACCTTTATATTTCCCGTTTGCAACAAGATACAACAACTGTAGAAGATACGGTCAAAAAGACTAGTAAAACTGAGGTTCGTGAGATTTGGGGTGTACCTACATTAATGGATTCTGTTTTCAATACTTCAGCAAATGATTATAACTTGATCGGTTCGGACAAAATCGTTTTGTTGATGTCTAACCGTCAGGGTGGTGTTGGAAGTGATGATATTTACCGTCCAGCTCCGTTCGTTGCAGAAAGAGAAAAAGAGTTGTTGCCTGATGAGACAATCGATGAGCCTAAGGGATTCCACTGGGTGTTGTTCTTCTTCGATTTCAACCAAGCTACTATGAAGCCAGAGTACGAGGCTCAATTGGATGAGTTGGTCGGTGCAATGAAGGAGTTCCCTGGCGCAGTGTTTGAAGTCAGCGGACATACTGATAGCCGTGGACCTGACGACTATAACATGAAGTTGTCTCAAAGACGTGCTGATTATATCAGAAACATGTTGATTCAACGTGGCCTTACTCCTGATAAATTGGTATCTGTAGGTAAGGGCGAAACAGAACCTGTAATCCCTAATGCTACAGAGGAGGCTGAACACGAGCAGAACAGACGTGCTGATATTAAAATTATTAATGAGTAATTGTTAGTCGAAGATGAAAAAGATATTATTATTTGCAATAGCTATCATATCATTTGCCATGGCAAATGCCCAAAGGGACCTTATGTTATCGCAGCAGTTCTTTTCAAGGTTGAACGCCAACCCTGCTGCAACTGGTAACAGTGATGATATTGATTTGTTCTTGTTGGGTCGTTGGCAATGGATCGGTGTGGATGATTCTCCTAAGTCTGGAGTTTTGAACTGTAGTGATTATTTTGAGAGCGTGAGATCCGGTGTCGGACTCTCTCTCTCTTATGATAACTTGGGTGTAGGAAACAAGACAACTATTACAAAGGCAGCTTATGCTTATCATATCAACTTGAATGAAAGCATGCTTTTGTCAATGGGTTTGTCTGGAGGTATACTTTATCACTATTGGAATCCAGAGGATCACAGATTACAGGATCCTGCTGAGTTTGGTTTGCCTACTTTCCCAGCTGAAATCGTATCAAAGCTTTATCCTGATATGGATTTTGGATTAGAGTTGGCTACACCAAGATTGTTGTTTGGTGCATCAGTAAACCATCTGCTTTATAATGACGAGGATGTGACCACTTCAAAACCAGGTCGTCAATTCTACTATTACGTTAGAGGATTGTTTACATTGAGTGAAACATTAGACCTGGCTCCAGCTATCGTTTACATGCACAGAAATACGGTAGACCGTGCTGAATTGAACTTTTTGTTATACTACAACAGGTTTTTATGGGGTGGAGTTACTTATCGACCAGATATAAACGCTGATTTCTCTTCTAATGTTCTTACACTTACTGCTGGTATTGAATATAAGAGATTTAGATTTGGTTACTCCTTCGAATGGGGCTTAGGAGATGTTAGTGATTTGTCTAGTAATTCAAGCGAAATATTACTTTCTTATAGAATTCCTAAAAAGACCAAGAATAAATACGTTCGATTTATGGAATAATTTCTATATTTGTCCGTTGTATAAAAACGATTATAGTTTGTTTGTGTAATGGGGGAAATATTTTTAGAACAATAAGGATTGAACCGTAATCAAGTATACAATGAATAAGAAAAAATTAGTCATATTACTCTTTACAATGCTTCCTTTCTTAAAAGCTACGGCTCAGGAAGAGATTGTTTACGACCAATATCACTTTAATTATTATTTGGTCAACCCTGCGGTAGCAGGTGCTGAGCGTTGCTCCCATATAATGTTAACCGGAGATTTCCGTTGGATAGGAATGGAAGACGCTCCGATGACTCAGACGTTGAGTTTCAGAA
>Ga0208197_1003522_pt1 | contig 12349 bp, 8 predicted proteins | sample AD_JPNNA4_MetaG_FD_184444 | JGI IMG/M metagenome (GOLD analysis project Ga0208197, IMG submission 184444) | Active sludge microbial communities of municipal wastewater-treating anaerobic digesters from Japan - AD_JPNNA4_MetaG (SPAdes) (version 2) | ecosystem: Engineered > Bioreactor > Anaerobic >...
GTCTCGAGCTGATGAAGCTTGAACAGGAAGTCGGCTTTAAGTCTACCTTTAATTTTGTGCCGGAAGGCTATAACTGTTCGCCGGAGATCAGGCGAGCTCTTATTAACAATGGCTTTGGCGTCGGTCTTCATGGTCTGACTCATGATGGCCGTATTTTTCAGAATAGAAAGAAATTTGACGGGGCTGTGCCTAAAATCAATGCTTATCTTCATGACTGGCAGATAAAAGGCTTCTCTTCGCCTTCCATGCTGGGTAACCTCGATTGGATTTCTCAGCTTGACATTGAATATGATTGTTCGACGTTTGATACTGATCCTTTTGAACCGCAGGCTAATGACGTCGAAACTATCTTCCCTTTTATTGTCGTGAACAGCAGCCGGACAAAAAGCTTCGTCGAATTGCCCTATACACTTCCCCAGGACCACTGTCTCTTTATTATCCTCAAAGAGAAAGATATCTCCCTCTGGCAGAAAAAGCTGGACTGGATTGTCAGCCAGGGAGGCATGGCCTTACTCAATACCCATCCAGACTATATGAGTTTTAACCGCGAACGGACAGAACCTGAAGTCTATCCGGCTGATTACTATCGCGATTTCCTTTTGTACATAAAAGAAAAATATGAGGGCCAGTACTGGAATGCCACCCACGCGGAGGTAGCATCATTCTGGAAAGAAAATATGGGCCACCATAAATTTTTTATTTCCGGTCCATATAAGCAATCTGCTCTCAGCCATCTGAAAAAGACCGTCTGGATCGACCTTGATAATACTCCGCATGTTCCCTTTTTTATTCCAATTAAAAACGAACTGAAAAGGCGTGGCTATCGGGTGATTCTAACCGCCAGAGATGCCTATCAGGTAAAAGAGCTGGCCCAGCAAAATGGGCTGTTTTTTAAAACAATTGGTCGCCATTATGGCAAAAATAAAATAAAGAAACTGATCGGCTGGTTTTATAGATCTCTACAGCTTATGCCGTTTGTGATAACTAACAAGCCCGATGTGGCTCTTTCTCATGGTTCGCGCTCTCAAATTTTTATTGCCAATCTTTTTGGCATCCCAACTATTTTGATCGCTGATTATGAGTACAGTCGTCCTGCTCCATTTTCCCGCCCGCGATGGATGATTGTGCCGGAAGTTATAGAATCGGCTGATCTACCGTCGAAAAAGTTGATGACATACAATGGGCTCAAAGAGGATGTCTATGTTCCTTTTTTTGAACCAGATGAATCTATTTTAAAAGAACTGGAGATTTCGGATAATGAGTTGATAATTTCCGTTCGGCCACCAGCCATAGAAGCCCATTATCATAATCCAGAAGGCGAAAAATTATTCTATGAATTTGTTGATTGGGTGCTGACCGCTTCTTCGGGTAGAATTATCATTTTGCCCAGGAATAAAAAACAGGAAAATGAAATCAAACATAAAAGACCACAGTGGTTTAAAGATGGGCGGGTAAAAATTCCAACTCGGGTTTTAAACGGCCTTGACCTCCTTTATCTTTCTGATCTGGTGGTGAGTGGTGGTGGAACCATGAACCGGGAAGCAGCTTCCCTTGGTATTCCAGTCTATAGCATTTTTCGCGGGCCTATTGGGCGGATAGACAGAAAACTCGAAGAAGAGAGGCGCCTGACACTGATCTCTTCGCCTGACGACTTTTCAAAAATCAAGCTGGAAAAGCGGGACAAAACTCTGCCGATTGACCTCAGGGTTCGACCGGCTCTGGACGAAATTATTAAGCACCTCGAAAACATAATCCGTCAGGAATTTGACCTGGACAATGAGACGCAAAATACTTAGATGAGAACAAAATTTCCAAAAGATAAAAGAGGCGTCCCCCTAAAACTTATTCTAGTGGCTGGAGCCAGACCGAATTTTATGAAAATCGCCCCTCTCATCCGGGCGATAGACGAGCATAACCAGAGCAGGCATTCGACCAAAATCAATTTCAGTTTAATTCATACCGGTCAGCACTATGACCACAATATGTCTGATATCTTCTTCGGAGAGCTAGGCATTCCCGCCCCTGATATCAATCTGGGAGTCGGCTCGGGCTCGCAGGCTGAACAGACCGCTAAAATCATGCTGGCTTTTGAACCGGTCTGCGAGCAGCTCAAGCCTGACTGGGTCATAGTCGTAGGCGATGTCAATTCGACCCTGGCCTGCTCGCTTGTGGCGGCAAAACTCGCCATCAGGGTAGCTCATGTGGAAGCTGGTTTGAGGAGCTTCGACTGGACTATGCCAGAAGAAATCAACAGAGTGGTCACCGACAGGCTGTCTGATCTGTTATTTACACCATCAGCTGACGCTAATATAAATTTGAGAAAGGAAGGTATCCCGAGAAATAAGATAAAATATGTCGGAAATATCATGATTGATGCTCTTATTTATCAGCTTAGAAACGGAGAAAAAAGCCGGCTGGCGGAAAACCTGAGTCTTAAACCGAAAGAGTTTGCCTATATCACCCTTCACCGACCATCTAATGTCGATAACCCAGAAACTCTTAGGGCCATCATGAAAAAGCTGGTGAGCCTCTCCCGCCAGATGACAGTTGTCTTTCCCGTCCACCCCCGGACAAGAAAGAACCTGGAAGAAATAAAATTTAAAGCTGAAGCCTTCAATCAGCTAAAACTGATTGCACCAGTGGGATATAACGATTCGCTCTGGCTGGCCAGAAATGCCTCGCTGGTGCTGACCGATTCTGGCGGCTTACAGGAAGAGACAACTTATTTCAAGACACCATGCTTAACGCTTCGCCCGAACACCGAACGACCGGTAACAGTTACAATCGGCACAAATAAACTTACCAGCCTGAAAGATCTCGAGGCCGACATCGAAAATATTCTCCAGGGAAAGCATAAAAAGGGAAGAATTCCCAGATACTGGGATGGGCAAACAGCCAGGCGGATAGTCAGACACCTGGCGGAAGCAGCCCGGCTAGAGTAGCGATTAAGACACTTTTTGTAGTTTTGCCCGGGCAAAAGAGGCGAAAAAGGCAGGGAAAATTTGGACGAGCGAGAGGAATTAAGTCGGAGCAAAGTCGAACAGGTTGCCAGAAAGCTCTGGGCCTACTGCCTTAAGAATAATTTTTCAGGTTACGACCCTTATGATGCTTTGAATAGTCCTCTTTTCAACCGTGGCCCCTGGGCCAGATCCAGGTTAGTCAGGCTGGCAGCGACTCAAGGGTTAAAGCGCCTGCCGATAAATATCAGACCACTTTTACTGATTCCGCGGAATCAAAATCCAAAGGCCTTAGGTATTTTTCTTAAAGCGGCGTTGAGATTATCCTCTGCCGGTACAATCGAGGAGGATGGAGTTACTGCCTATTTGATAAAGAGAATCAGAGAGCTACGTACAGAAGAAGGCAATTATTCTGGCTGGGGATACAGCTTCCCCTGGCAGACCAGAACCATTCTTGTGCCGCGGGGAGCGCCAAATCTGGTCTGTACAGTTTTTGTAGCCGATGCCCTGCTCGATGCTTATGATGCTCTAGACAGTCGAGAGTGCCTGGAAATGACCAGAATGGCAGTTGAGTATATCTCTAATGAACTTTTCTGGTCTGATGAGAAGAGTGCCGGCTTTTGTTACCCACGACCGGGCCTCAAGGAGCACATTTATAATGCTGATTTGCTGGGAGCAGCGCTGCTGGCCAGGATGGCTCAAGTCAGTGGCGACAAAAAATACCTTGAGCAGGCCCTGGCTGTCGCCAGATATGCGACTTCCTGCCAGAACGAGGATGGCTCGTGGTATTACGGTGAAAGACCGGAGAGCAGATGGATAGATAATTTTCACACTGGCTATAACTTGATGGCCCTAAAGGGTTTAAAAAAATACGCTAAGACCGATGAGTTTGATGTGGTTATTAGAAAAGGCTTTGACTTTTACTGCCAGCACTTCTTTCGTAGGGACGGCGCCCCGAAATATTTCCATAACCGTGTTTATCCGATTGACAGCCACTGTCTGGCCCAGAGTATAATTACGCTGGAAGCTTTAAAAGACCTTAATAGCAGGGCGCATGGACTTGCCGTAGCCGCTTTAGGCTGGGGACTGGAAAATATGTGGATTAGCCGAGGTTATTTTTATTATCAGCGGCACCGCCTTTATACCAATCGGATTCCCTACATGCGCTGGACTGAAGCCTGGATGCTTCTGGCTATTACTTGTTTAATGAAATCTTAAGAAGGTGCCGTGTCAGTGATAAAAACAAAAATAAAACTTAAAAGAAAAGATAAATTATTCTTTAGGTATTTAAAATTTGTACAGATTGTCTAGTCTTCAGTGCCTCAACTATTTTAAAAGTTGTTAAAGTAGTTAAATATAATGAATCGAAATCAATTGGCGACGGTGACCCCGTCTCAATAGATCTTATAAATTCCTCAATCTCCTCATGATGTCCCTTCCCCCGACCCTGTATTTTTTTAAGTCTGTTCCCCTGGTAAATAAATGCTTTTTTAAAATCATCTATTATAAAGGAATTTCCCCCACAGAATACTTCAATTTTTTCTTTCCCCAGCTTCACACTTCCACTGCTGGTATAAGTTATAACACCAATAGAACCGTCTGAAAGATATACAGAAACGACTAAATTGTCTTGAGCAGGAACATTCTTACTAAAAGCTTTAATGCTTTCAGCGAATACCCTTTCCGGATAGCCATTTGTGACATATTGAATAAAATCAAGGAAATGACAGATCTCACCTATTATTCTTCCACCACCTTCATCACTTTGAATCCAATGTTCGGACGGGATGGGACCAGCATTTACTCTATAGTTGACAATTTTGGGCTGTCTCAGATCAGCAAATGTTCTTGACGCCTCTTTGGCAAGAGGAGAAAATCGCCTATTAAAGCCTACCATAAGCTTACAATCTTTATGCTCTTTATAAGCTTCGGCAATTAGCTCAAGTTCTTCCTGATTCATAGCCAGGGGCTTTTCGACAAAAACATTTTTATTAGCTTCCAGCGCAGATATAACATATCTGGCATGAGTATTATGTCTGGTCGCGATGAATACTGTATTAATTTCTTTATCGCCGAAAATATCATCAGGATCAGTAGAACACCTTTCGAATTCAAACTTGTCTGCAACATTTCTCGCCGATAATCCGTGCGCCGTTACAACAGAAATAAATCTTGTCTTTTTTTTAGCTTCTGGGATCAAAAATTTTTGAGCAAAACTTCCCGCTCCGACAAAACCGACTTTAACTTTTGCCTGAGTATATCTTGGTGGTCTGATTTCAACTACTGTAGATACTTCTTTTTCTCCTAAATAAGAGATAAGGACCCCCAAAAAAGGCTCCTCTTTTTTACCTGTTATCAAATCATACGCCTCAGATGCTTTTTCAATATCAAACACATGTGTTATAAGTTGCTCAATATTAACCTTGCCACTTTCGACTAGCTCAAGAAATGCTTTCATATTGCGGTTTTCGGTCCAACGCACATAAGCATAGGGGTAGTCTTGACCCTTTTCTTCATATAAAGGATCATATCTTCCCGGACCATAAGAACATGAAATTTTCAATTCCAATTCTTTCCTATAAAAATCTGGATCGCGCGGCACATTGATTGGAACAGCTCCGACCAGCACCATGATTCCTTTCTTCCTTAATATTTGCGTGGCCATTACTAAAGGATCATTAGTTTTGGCTGAAGCGGTAATTATCACCGAATCAAACCCGTTCCCACCTGTGAAATTGTCAATTTCTGCAAAAATACTTGGGTCATTTCTATTCAACGCTCTATCGCAACTTAATTCGTTCCCTATCTTTACCATTCTTTCTGATATATCTATACCTAAAACTTTGCAGCCATTGGCACGTAATATCTGAGCTGTTATCTGCCCTATTAACCCCAATCCGATTACACAAACTAAATCTCCTATCTTAGGATCTGTTTGTCTTACACCCTGTAATGCAATCGCACCTAATGTAGCGAAAGCCCCCAAATCAAGCCCTACAGAGTCAGGAATTTTAACTACCAGATTCTGGGGAACCAGAACAAATTCGGAATGACTCGCATAGCCGCCCCCACAGGCGACTTTATCACCCGGCTTAAAAAGATCATTAGTATCAAGCGATAAGATAACCTTGCCAGAGCAGCTGTATCCTAATTCCCTCAGTGAATTCAATTTCGTTCTCACCTTCTTGATCGTTTCTTGTAATCCCTCCTTTCTAAGGTTATCGAGCACCATTCTGACAAGATCCGGCCTTTGTTTGGCCTTACCTAGCAGAGACGCTTGGGCAGCAGAGACTGTCATTTTTTCGGTTCCAGAGCTGATCAGAGAATAATAATTTCGCACTAGGACATATCCAGGCATACCTATAGGTGCAGGTACCTCTCCCACATAAAGTTTTCCAGTTTTAAAATCCTGTATTACCTGTTTCATAGTTATCTTCTTTCCCTTCAATTTTATGATATTCGGTGTCAAATTCGAATGTTCCATTTCCACCTAATTTAAAGAAAGGGAGCTTTTTATGCTCAGCATCAACAATATCACCTTTTCTTAGCAACTTTACTCCTAGTTGATAGATTGGAGCTTTTAATTGATTTATCGGATATTTCCATATATATCCACCATAAAGCCGGCCACCAAATCTCTCTTTGTACATTATAAGCTTGGCGGCCTTACTTCCAATCTCAGGTGATATCCTCGCTCCACAAAAATCATAACTCCTAACACCCATTTCCTTAAACAATAGAATGGAGTACCATTGAAGATAATTCATCGCCCCGGTCAGATGATGAGATTTAGTCCCACCATATGAATAATAAGCACGATATTCACTGAACGGCAATACCGCACATCCCTGAAGTTCACCATCATATTCAGCAACTAGAATTTTAACATATTCACCGAGGCCCGAGATCATTCTGTTAAAAGAATTTAACCCCATTAGTTTTAGCTTGGATCTATCGAATGTCTCTTTTATTATTTCATATGCTTTTTCTAAAATCTCTGGTCCCTCAAGAATTTTCACACCCTTTTTCTCAGCACTCTTTATAACATTTCTATGCTTCTGATGAACATTTTTCCACAGTGTTGACTCTGACTGCGTTAGGTCAATAATATGGCTCCCATAGGGAGCGGCCGTGGCTTTATCAGGGTAAGTTCTAAATAAACAATTTGTGCTCGCTGGTATTATTATATCAATACTTTCTTTTCTAAGAAAATCCACCACGCAATTCAAAAATTCTTTTTCATCGTTTACGGGCAGATTAGGGTCTATTAAAATTGTTTCCACTCTAAATCTGGCCATCCTGATCGGACCTTTTTTAATTATCGTATATGGCAATACACAAACCATCTCCTCTGATTGATTAAAGCCTCCGATCCAACCATATTCATCCGAGACACTTTGCAAAAAGTTTTCAGCAGAAAATATAGAAAAAGAGGGACTCCAATCAAACTTTATAGGCTTAGCAGTTATTGGACTATTTTCTTGCATAGCTCGCCACCTTTCTTCTTTCCGATTTGAATTTTTATTTCAGCATATTAGTATATGCCCCCCAACCTGTATTAACAGCATGAACAACCTTCATTATTTCATCAGGCTTGAGTGTATAATAAACAGGGATATTCAAAACTCTTTCTGATAAAAACTCGCTGAATGGACAGCCGCCGTTATAACCGAAGTACCTGCGGGCGATCTCAACGACTCCGTCTAGGTATTTCATTGTATCAATCCCACACCTAAATAAAAATTCCGCCATTTTGTCTCGTACTTTTTTTGAAGGAAAGGTTATAGGGAAATACAGCCTATTATAGAAGGACCCTTCCTTTTCCCAACATAACATTTCTCTTTCTAATTTAAGACTCTTAAGATAAAATGCAGCTATTTCTCTTTGCTTATTTACCATATTATCCAAGTAAGATAACCGATTTTGGGCCAATTTGAAGTCTGAATATATAACTTTAAACAAATTAATATGTTCTCTGCTAGCACTGACAGTCTTATTATAAAATGACCATAATCTCAACCCCAGCATGCCGTATAGTGGCTTCTGCCTTAACAAGGACTTGATAGCGATTGAGAAAACATGTTTAGTTTCCTCAATTCTTCCTTTTTCTGATAGGCCTTCCATGGTTGTTAGACATCTAGAATAAATTTTTTGATTCCTGGTATAGATGCCCCCCCCCTCGCCTGAAGAAATATATTTTCCTGATCTGAAACTGAAAATAGCCAAAGAACCAAAATTGCCCAATGCTATATCATGATACCTGCTGCCTAAAGCCTGCGCACAATCTTCGATTACCGGTATTCCACTTGCGATTTTCATAACTTCATCCATATCAGCAGAATTACCGAACATATGGACAACTATTAAGCAATCCAAGCCATTTATTTTCTCTTTTAAATCTTCTATAGATATACAAAAGTCATTACGGCTACAATCAATGAAAACAGGCTTTGCTCCTGCTAATCTTATCGCTTCAAATACAACTGGACAACAAAAGAGCGGAACACCAATTCTCGCTCCATCTGGCAAGCCTAAAACTTTTAGAGCAATCGTTAATGCCGCTCGCCCCGAACAAATGGTAAGGCAATCACCAACATTTTTGATTAACATCTGTGAAGAATCATTTCGAACCGTTTCGCAGACAGAGAAAAGAGAAGAGAAAAAATCATTTAGATTATACTGCCATAGATCCCTTGGAATTAGATTAATCATCAAAGAACTTTTTCCCTTGCTTCATTCTGATTATTAACCTGCTGATGATTATATGCCAAATAGTAAATTTTTACATTTAAAAATTTTAAGGCCAATAACCAACTGGATATTTTCAGGAAGATAGATTTGGTAGAGCTTGCCTAAAAGTTGTAACCTCGTATCCTCCCTTCTTCAAGTATTTTAAAATAATGTCTAGACAGTTGAGAGATACCAAATTTTTTGTATGCCCGATTAAAACAATTGGTTTGTAAACATCAGGCTGTTTTTTATCCTCGGCTTTGAGCAAGTCTATAATCGATACGATATCGGATGGCTTCATAAAACAATAGTCCAGTTTTTGTGGATATCTAAAACGCAAAAAGTCTTTTATTCTTGATAATCTAGAGCTTTCTATATTTTCAAAGCCAGAATCAATTGATTTATTTTCACCTGTTCTCTTTATTAATCTTGTAAACATCTTCCAGAAAGGCACTAAATTTGTGAAAATTGGCACTTCTATTAATAATCCGTCCTTTTCTGGCTTATTAATATCTTGAGTGAATTTCCAGTAATAATTATTTCTTAAACTTGGCCTATAATCTACTCCATATTTATGGAGGTGCCCAGCTTTAAACAAAGTTGAGTCTATAAGAATATCTCTACTCCCCAAAACAGTGCTGATATCTTTTGAGGGTTGCATAATCCAGTAGCCATTTCTAAAAGTTATAGGTCTGAAATCAGACTCATTAATAAACGTGCTTAAGCTTACAACTGCTTCATTGATAATTGTGCTGATTCTTTCTTCACCCAGAATACAAAGGTTTATTTCTCTCCTATCGAGTTGCCATCGCCCACTTGCAAAATAAGCATTAGACCACCACGAGTGTACGTGGAGACCTATTTCATGGCCACTTTCATAGATTTCCCTTAATTGTAGTTTCACTTTGCCGATATCTGAATCTGTAGAAAACTCATCTATCTTTTTTAGTTCAAGTATTTCGGGGAAAACAACGGCTGGAAATTTATAATTAGAGAACAGTTTAATAAACTCTTTAGCGGGATTAATTACGCATTCGGCTAATGTTCCTTGGCCATTACCGTATATTTCATAATCGAGCGTGAATATAAATTCAAGCATTAGAATCAACGATTTAGATTTTTAGTTTCAAGTTTTGCAAAATTCAAAAAACTTCCTTAACCCATCTCCTGTCTGCACCTCAGGCCTCCAATCTAGAATAGCTTTAATTTTTCCGTTATCGTAGTATGTTTTTTCCCAGTAAGCAATCCATTCCCGCCTGGTGAAAACTGGAGGAAGCTGACCACGCGACCAGGTTGATAGTTTTTCCCATCCCCAGCAAAACAAGAAGCTTATAACTTTGGGCACATAAATCGATTTAATATTACCTACACTGTTTTTATACTGCCTCAGAAAGTTTCGCGACGTGGGTAAATCGTCATCGATAACATTAAAAACTTCGCCTTCAATACCCCGTGTAAGTCCTGCTAATACCACGGCCTCTGCACAGTTTTCGACATAAGAGAGAGGTAAGGGATTGGATCCGCCAAAGTGGAGAAAGATACCGAAAGTATCTATGCCTACTCTGCCAGGAATGAATTTTTTGCCCGGGCCATAAACCGTCCCAGGTCGGACGATAACGTAAGGAAGTCCTGATCGTTTTCCATAATCCATGACCAGCTCATCCTGCTTTACTTTCCCATAGCAATAAGCCTCAGCCCTGGTTTCGGGCGAAGTCTCGACCGGACAGGTTTCATCAAGAACACGGCCTGTCTTCTTACCACGATTAGCATAAACGGCAAAGCTGCTGACATTGACGAAACGTTTAAGACACCTGTGATGGAGAGCAGCTTCAATCAGGTTTCTGGTGGTTATGACTGAATTAAGGTAAGCTTCTGAAAAAGATTTCGTGCCGGTGCCCGCAGCCAGGTGATAAATCAACTTGACACTCTTGGTCGCCTTCAGACAATCATCCAGAGAAAGGAGATTCCCCTGGACAATAGTAGCTTTACCGTTTCCGCCTTTTTCTTGTATTATCTGAGCCAGCCTCTTTATGTCACTTGTTTCTCTAACCAAGCACCTGATGTCACTAAATCCTTTTTCTATTAACTCACCAACGACATGTCGCCCGATAAATCCAGCAGCACCTGTCACTAAAATAGTATCCATGAGGCCAGCGATGTAGTTCTGCTGACGATCAGTTACATTGTGCATGATTTTATATCATTATCTTTAAATTTAACATTTTTCTCATTTATTTGCAGCAAGATTCTGCGTTCCTCATTTCAACGATTCAAGACATTCTAAAAAGCCACTGGCCAACCTTTTAATGTTGCCGTTGGCCATTATCTCTTCTCTCGCCTTCTCACCCATTTTCAGCCTCAATTCATCATTGTTCAGCAGCAACTGAAGCCTTTCGGCCAGAGAAGCTACATTACCTGCGGGAACCATGTATCCGGTAACTCCTTCTTTAAAATACATGATTTCCGGCCCATGAGGAACATTTTCAGTAACGACAGGCAAGCCACAATACATGGCATCCACTATTCCCAGCCCTATTGCCCCTGGTATGCAGCTCACATCAGAGGCTGATAGAATTTCCAATACCCGCCTTCCATAAAGGGGCCCTAAATAGAACAGTCGTGGTTTACTAATAATAACCTGATGTAAAATCTTATCCTCATCCGGACCCAACAAAATCAGCCCCGCATTCTCGTCTTTTATAAGATCAAAAGCGGCTAGCAAATCCTCCACTCTTTTCCTTTTTGTTATCCTCCCTGAATAAATGATATTTTTACTCGTATTAATTCCATATTTTTTGAGGGTCTCTGCACGGCTAACACTTTGTGGGTCAAAATCAAGCAGATTTAACGTATTGTTAGCTGTATAGGCTCTACGGCGGTGCGAATCAAGTAAATAAGCTTTTAACTCATCAGAATAAAGAATGATACGATGACAAAGAGCATGCTCAACATGGTGAGCCAGACGGCTGAAACGGCTGGATCGATTCTGTAAATTCAGGCCGTGCGTCCAGGTGATTATGCTGCGTCCGGAAAAGCGCAGATATAACAAGAAAGGGAAAAAGTAACTTTCCCGGTGATTAATGAATAGGATAACCGCCCAGGGTTGAAGGTTTTTGACTACTTCTATCAGTGAAGATATTGAAAAATCCAGAATTTTTTCCGGGAATCCAATTTTCTGATCTGGATCAGGCTGATTTCCTTCAGTAATGACCGTGAGGTTGAACCCACTGTCCTTCAGGTAACTGTAAAGATAATTATAAACACCAATTCGATAATGCTGAACTAAGCCAGCGTGAAAAAGGAGGACCTCCTTCATTTAATTATCCTTCATTATTTCGAGGAGCACCGGTGGTAAATCTGCTCAATAATTTCATCAATTATTTTAGAGCATAACTCGATTTTTTCATAAGGTATGGGAGGCGGAGCGTCCCGTTCAATTGACTGATAGAAGAGTCGGATTAAATTGTACAAGCCTCTTTTTAACTGAAATTCACGTTTTAAGAAAAGCTTTATGTTATGGAACATATTCTGCCGGTACTGGCGCGCAAAATTATTAAGAGGAATTGTCTTTTCTAAATAGCTTTTATAAGTCTTACCTGGAATCTTGATAAGAGCCTGGTGATCCTGATCAAGGAGCAAGCTATTCTTAGGTCCAAAAATCA
>Ga0208197_1003539_pt1 | contig 12298 bp, 6 predicted proteins | sample AD_JPNNA4_MetaG_FD_184444 | JGI IMG/M metagenome (GOLD analysis project Ga0208197, IMG submission 184444) | Active sludge microbial communities of municipal wastewater-treating anaerobic digesters from Japan - AD_JPNNA4_MetaG (SPAdes) (version 2) | ecosystem: Engineered > Bioreactor > Anaerobic >...
CTATATTCGAAATCTGTGAATGTTTGCTGATTCATGTTTCACCCCGTCGATTTTGATGCCTTTATTATACCATTTTACCGGTCCTTGTGGGTTTGATTAAATCAGCGGTTCCCTAATCAAATCAACCCCGTCCATGTCGGGCAGCCCCAAATCCAGAACCAGGATATCGGGGTTATTGGAGGCCACCAGCATCATAGTGTTTGACCCGTCTCCCGCTTCGATGCATTTATAGCCCTGTGTTTCGAGCGAGACTTTCAGAAAATTGCGGATGGACTTCTCGTCATCCGTGATCAAGATCAGCGGCTGCATCGGGTTTTTCCTCCTTTGACGGAATGCTGAAGCTGACGACGGTACCGTGCGGCTGCCGGTTGCTGACCGATATCAAACCGCCGTGAGCTTCGATGATCGATTTGCATAAAGACAGGCCTATGCCCGCGCCCCGGCGGGAATGGAATGTCTGATCCTGCCGTTTGTAGAACCTTTCAAAAATATGAGGCAGATCCTCCTCGGATATACCGGGGCCGTTGTCGCTGACCGAAAACAGGAAATTATTTTCATCATAATCGACGGCAATGGTGATTTCGCTCCCGTCCGGCGTATAATTGACCGCGTTATTGAGCAGATTAATCAGGACCTGTTTGATTAAAATACCGTCCACCTCCAGCATAATCAGTTCTGCCGGCATTTTGGCGGTAATATGATGATGGAAAGCACGCTTTTTGATCTGGCCGATTGCTTCAGCGACAATTTCCTCCGCGGCTTCTTTGGCCAGGTTTAGCTTGACCTGCCCTTCCTCAAAGCGTGTCATATTCAATGTGTTCTCGACCAGTTCATTCAGCCAGCACGCATCATCATAAATATTGTTCAGAAACTCTTTTTTAACGTCATCACCCAAGGATGGATAGTGGTCGATCATGGTGCTGGCTGAGCCCATGATTCCGGTTAAAGGCGTGCGCAGGTCATGCGAAATGGTTCTGAGCATATCCGCCCGCAGGCGCTCGCGCTGGACCTGCAGCTTTGTTTCCTCCTGCTTTTCATAGAGCATCTCGCGTTCCAAAACAACCGCGATCTGCGGGGTGACAGCGTCGAGGAAATCCTTCTGCGCCTTTTTGAGCGGTTGTGCGTCATGCAGCGAAATCCCGATAACGCCCAGCACACCAACCGAGCAGATGACAGGCTGATAGAACGCTTTCGCTTCCGAATAAAGGCCGGTACCAAATCCGCAGGGGCTGCCCGACTGAAACGCCTCATGGCAGACAATCAGCTCTTTATCGTCGCTGAAAACATCGTTGCCTTTGATATACTTGCTGCAGATTTTCGCTTTTTCGTCATAGAACTGGATCATGATGTCGCAGGGAAACTGCTGCGCTATTTCTTCGGCTGAAACCTCGGACAATTCCGTTTTGTTTTTGACGGCAAGCAGTTTTCTGCCCAGATGATACAGCGCCTCAATGCTTCGCTCGCGTTCTTCCGACAGGAATGTTTCCTGTTTGATCCGGATGGTCAGCATGCTCGTCACGAAACCGACGATGAACATGATCACAAAGGTAACGGGGTAATCCGGATTAAACGCCCGGAATGTGTAATAAGGTTCCGTGAAAAAGAAATTGTAAAGCAAAACACCCAAAACGGAAGCAATGAAACTGTAATAATATCCTCCCGCCAGATAGGAAAAAAGCAGTATACCTAGCAGGTAGATCATGACGATATTGGATTCATTGACTCCGACATACCTCAAAAGCATGGCAGTGCCGGTACATGCAGCCATGATAAACAGCATGATCACGATGTTTTTCATGACCAGCTTCTTGTCGGGCTGCTTACCGCGCTCATTGCGCGGAAACGCCGTTATTTTTTTAAGTTGCTCAACAAAACGGCCCAAAGTATTCACCTGCTTGATCGGAACGGATACGGCCTTTACGGTCAGGCCGGAGGACGGGTGACGGCGGCGGAAAATCACTGTTTCGGTACCGGAACATTGGTCGGACACCGGTCGGCAAAAGACGGGATTTGCTATGACATGACCTTATCACATAATATTCCGGTCGTCAATTTACCTGCCGGTTTATCGGGAAAGTTTCTGAAGAGACGCAGTGAAAGTTCGCGCAAGGCGTGATGTTCTAAAGAATATTAGTGATATATCGCACTGCGTGCGATGTGATATCATCTGCGATAGAGTACAATAAAGTTCGCAACTTTGCCCAGGGAAGGAAAGAATGGGCGAGCCACCGGGACTCCGATATAATGGATGTTGCAAAGACATTCACAAGGAGGAGAACCCAATGGCTCAACACAAGGATACCACGGATATCCAGGAATTGCTATTCCGGTTTATGGGAACGGACGATCCCATGCTCAACATGCTTGAATGGCTGTGCGGCAGAATGATGGAGGCAGAGGTTTCCTGCAAGCTTGGAGCGGAAAAACACGAGCAGAGCCAAGAGAGAACCGGTTATCGCTGCGGTTTCAGGACTCGGCGTTTGGACACCCGCTTGGGCACCATGTACCTCTTGGTACCGAAGGTGAGGAATGGCGGCTACATCCCGTTCTTTGTCACGGAACGCAAGCGCAGCGAGGCGGCCTTAATACAGGCGGTACAGGAAGCCTTTGTGCAGGGGGTCTCCACCCGCAAGATGGAAAGGCTTGCGAAGAGTCTGGGAATAGAAGGCATCTCCCGCAGCCAGGTCAGTGAGATGGCCAAGGGGCTCAATGAACAGGTCGAAGAGTTCCGCAACCGTCCGTTGACAGCCCGGGCATACCCGGTACTGTGGGTAGACGCGTTATACGAGAAAGTGCGATATGGCGGCCGCGTGGTCAGCATGGCTATTCTGCTTGTGTGCGGAGTAAACGAAGAGGGCAAGCGGGAAGTGCTGGCGATTGAGCCGATGTTGGAAGAATCACGGGAAAGTTACGGACAACTGTTTGAGAAATTGAAAGAGCGTGGTTTGACCCGACCGTCCCTGATTGTTTCAGACGCACACAAAGGATTGGTGTCTGCTATTGGCGAGTGTTTTCCCGGCGCCGCCTGGCAGCGTTGCAAGGTGCATTTTATGCGGAACATCCTGGCACACGTGCCGCAAAAGGAGAAAGAGCGCTTTGCCGGCCTGCTTAAAAGCATTTGGATGACAACTGAACCGGAGACCGCCAGGCAACGGGCGCAGGAGCTGGCAGACGGGTACAGGAAAAAGTATCCCAAGGCGATTGAAATACTGGAAGACGGTTTGGAGGATTCGCTGACTTTTCTGTCATTTCCTTCGCTGGATGCCAGAAAAGTCAGCTCCAACAACATGCTGGAGAGGCTGAACAAAGAAATTCGCAGACGAACCAGGGTGGTGGGCATCTTCCCCAACCCGGAGTCTCACCTGAGATTGGTAACGGTTTACCTAATAGAGTACTCGGAAGACTGGTCGATCACAAGATCGTATCTGAGCGAAGAGTCGCTAAAATCGATAGACAAACTGGCAGCATAACATGATTAGCGGAGTCCAAAGTTGCGAACTTAATTTGACAGTACCTCATCTGCCGCAGCGGATAGTGAAATTTTGCGGTCTGCCGCAAAGTGATATTCCGTTCGCGTTTGTGTTAAACGCGAACAGAGTTGAAAAAACCTTGTCTTGCGACAAGGTTTTTTCTGGTGGACACACACGGACTCGAACCGTGGACCTCTCGCGTGTGAAGCGAGCGCTCTAACCAGCTGAGCTATGCGTCCTTTTTAGAAAAGAGCCGGAAAACGGAAATCTAAAAAAATCAGAACTCCGGTTTCCGGCTTGGTGACCCGGACGAGAATCGAACTCGTGTTACTGCCGTGAAAGGGCGGTGTCTTAACCTCTTGACCACCGGGCCGGGTGGTAGCGGCAGCTGGACTCGAACCAGCGACACTCCGGGTATGAACCGAATGCTCTAGCCAACTGAGCTATGCCGCCAAAGCCGTTAAGGGCTTTGCCATTATATTACAGGCGCCGCGATTTTGTCAACAGCGGCAGGTAAGGGGTTCTTTTCATTGCGGTAAGGTAAGGGGTTCTTTTCATTGCATTGACGATGTGAGAGTTTCTGTAATCAGGTACATTGAGAGACATATTACAATACTCGTAGAATGTACTCAGCACTTGGATATATTTCACCCTGTGACTTTGAAAAAAATCTTGCACAAAAGTAGTTTAACTAAGCGTCCATTTTTTCTTGACAAGTCCATATGATATCAATTTTCGGAGTCTACTTTTCTCAGCGCAGTCCAATTTTCAGATTATCACAGGAATTTTACCATATTCCCATAATACAACCATATCATCAAATGCATATATGTAGTCAGCTGTACCAACATTAGAAATTTTCTTTGCATTGAATTTATCAAAATCTATAACGTTTCTGTAAACATCTTTATATATGATGTTATTATCACAAATAACAATCTGGTCGACTTGGTTAACCGCAAGATGTATTTCTTTGGTTGTCATTTTTGTTTGGTTGTAACAGTTGATAGAATATCTATCAGAAGTATTATTAATGAAATATATCAAATCATCGACAATGAATATATCAGATGCATTAAACAGGTTTTCTTCTTCTGTGCCGGTAGCAAAATCAAGCCTGTTAATATTATTACTAATATTAAAATAATATAAATAATTGCCATTAATAACGTAACGAAAAGCATTCTTTTTCACAAGGACCCTATTATTTGGGCACTTAATATCTGCTCGATAAATATTCCCCAAATCGTCTTTTAAGGGATATGCAATATTCGCCTTATCATATAGTTCAATTGCAGTATCAGTACAATAATAAATCTGATTACCCGTAATAGTAACAAAACCGCAATCATCGAGTAACTTTGTCTGTTGGGAGCCATCGGTTTTTATTTTGTAAAGTGAATTAATAATAATATTATTGTCGGGATACGCCATGTTTTTCTCAGATTTTACATAGTAGATCCAATTACCCACTACGTTGATATTGCTAATGCTACCGCGATCTATTCTTTTCCGATGTTTGCCATCAATTGTTGATTTGAACAAACCATTTTTATAAGCACAAGGTGATTGGTAAAAATAAAATAACCAGTCGCCTTGCTTCGCAACATAGCCCCGGTTCATAATATTTTCCGATGTATTTCCAATTTTATTTATGACATTATCTAAATCAGCACTTTGATTACATGCTGTAAATCCTAAAAGCAGCACAACTATTAATACCAATCCTTTACAATGATAATTATTAGTTAATTTCATAATTTAAGATTATATACCTTTCAATAGAATAGGAGAATATCATTTTATGATCCGCCCCGTTAATATGTCCAAGGCAGATAATCTATTTTACACCATTTTGGCGACCATACTTTTTTTGTAGGTTTATTGTCTTGATAAGAGTATTCATACCAGTAAGACCAAGGTTTGAAAAACCAGTCCCTTCCAACTCTTGCCTGATAACCGCCCCATAAAAAATTAGTATAAGATACACCTGCTGTACATGCCACTACTTTTACTTTATTCTTTTTTGCCAATGCCCAAGCTAGATTTTCACCTTCATTACCATCTCCGCCTTTACAGCTAAATAAATAAATGTAACCCGTTATCGTTTTATTCGCTAATTTAGAAACAACATCCTTTGTATTAATAGTCTCGTTATAAAAATTTAATTCTCCAGTCCAACCATGTAAATACAAAAAGACATACTTGATATCACCTGACATTTTATTCCATGCATTAGCAAAACTACTCATAGTGCCTACTTTAAAATAGTTCACATCAGTTATTTTAAAATATGCTGATTTCTCTGCAAATTGATTGAGAGGTAATTGTGAATCTTTATGATAATATGCGAAAACATAAGTTCTTGAATGTCCCGTTTGATCAATATAATCTACTGGATTATTGCCACAATACGTATTAAGATTTAATCCATTGACCTGCTCAATCCCATCCGCATTAATGAATCTACCCAGAACTGGGTGATAGTACCGGCTCTGAAGGTAATACATCTGCGTTTCGGTATCATAATAATATCCGCGGTAACGCAGCGGGTTGAGCAAGCCGATGGTATTGGCCGCGCTGCCGGTTGTGGAAAGCAGCTTGCCCCATGCGTCATACGTGTAACTGACGATGACAGCGCCATTTTCGTCAGCGATACCGGTAATGTCGCCCTGCAGGTTCTTGATGTAAAGGTACGTCGCGCTGTCGTTGAGCGTGAAACCTATCGGGCTGCCGTTCCCGTCATAGAGGAAGTACAGCACGTCCGTGCCATCTGTCTGGCTGACCAGTTTGCCGTCCGCCCAAATGTAATCGTAAGTGACAAAGTTGAAGTTGCCCTGGTCGTCAACCACCTTCTGCGCTCTCAGACCGTCGGCATTGTACCTGTAATCAATATAGACCTCCATCAAATCATCGTCAATACCGGCCAGCTGCCGGCCGGCTGTCCAGGTGTAATCCAGCCCGTCAAAGCTGATCAGGTTGCCGATGTCATCATAGGTCAGCGGAGAACTGTTGAATGATGTCAGCTTGTCCTTCCAGTTGCTGTCGCCAAAGGTGAAACTTGTCGTCTGCTCCGGTGTCCCCAGGGTGTCCGTCGTGTAGGCATACCTGACCTTCGAAGTCATGTTGCCGCCATTGTCATAAATGTAGCAGTAGGTTTTGTTCTGTACCGCGTCGTTGACACGGACAAGCTGGCCGGCCTCGTCATAAACGTAGGTATGCTTCAAAGTGCCGCCGAGGCTGTCGGTCAGGATGTTGCCGTTGGCATCATAGGTATAGGTGTACTCCACATTGACCGCGGAGCCTGTGGTCGGCGTGACAATATTTTCGAAACTGCTGACCAGCGGTGTCGTTGTATCACCGGTGCCGTCATGATAGGTGTAATCAACCGCAACGGAACCGAGATTGTTCTCGCCGTCTTTTACGGTGACGGAACTGTTGAGCAGCCGTTCGAAGAAATCGGTTGTCGATGACAGTGCCAAGCTGGTGCCGGTGCTAGTGATGTTGTTGCGTTTCACCGTTGCGCCAGTAGTCCTTCTGGCTTCTGCCTCAGTCGGTGTTTCTTCCGCGCCGTCCGAATAAGTGTATGCAAAGCCATTGGCAGTCTGCACAAAGTTGTCGTCTTCGTCATAGCTTGACGAATAGAGGAGGTCACCCTGCCCGGTCTGCGGAATGGTGTAAATCTCATAACCGCTACCGGTGAAATAAGTGATTTGATCGTTGATATTGTCGGTGACAGAGGTCAGCCCGTTCGTGCCCGAATAGGTGTATGTGTAGCTGTATGTCGTCCCGCCGTCGAAGCTGATGCCGGTCACATTATTGTATTCGTCAAAATCATAGGTAATTGTCTGGCCGTTGCCGAAGGTGACGCTTTCCGCCCTGCCGCGGTTTTCGCCGGTACCGTACTCATACTCGGCAAGGCTCTGTGTGCCGACACTGACTTCTGTCTGGCAGCCCCAAAGGTCATATTCAAAGGAATAGGCCACCGTATTGCCCGCAGCAATCCCGGTGAGCCGGTCATCGGTGTATTCGTAAGTATTTGAGAGGGCCGCACCGGTTGAAAGGTTGGACACAGCCTGCGACACACCCGCCAGCGCGCGCATGGCATTGTAGGTGTAGCCAACATCATTGTCAAGGCTGTCCGTGACACTTGTCAAAGTTCCGTTTGCCGTATTGTAGTTGTAGTCCACCGTATTCCCGGCCGCATCGGTGGCGCTTGCAGGGTAATTCTTGTCTGTTGTGTAAGTGTTTGAGGTGACCATTGTTTTTTCAGTGTTGCTTGCTGTTGTCGTCAGCAGGTTGCCCATGCTGTCATAGCTGTATTCATAACGAAGATATGCCAGCCGCCCGTCGTCAAAATAGACCGTTGATGCCGCGTTGTACAGACAAACCCTTAATTCCATATTGGGTGCCTGTTCTGATATTTCAGCAGTCACCTGCAGTTGACTCCAGCCGTCTCCGGTATCTTTCACAAAGCTGCTGTTGACGGTATCAACGGCGTTACCGTTAGCATCTTTTGTGATTGCCTGAATCTTTGCGCCGGCATCTGCTCCGGTAATGGCTTCCGGAATATGGACATAAAATGAGAACACATATTTAGCCGGAATGAGTTCTTCAAAACTCTGCGAAGCGTAATAGTTGCCTGCCGAATTACAGGTGATTTTAAGAGAAGTTGAACCCGATTGTTTTATACCGGTGTCGATGCTGCCCTCGTTCGGAAGGGTCCAATCGGAATCGCCGGATTCAAACCCGGGATTCAGCAGCAGATTGCCGGGATCTGTCTCTGCCGGTATCGATTGATTCGACGCGCCGCCGATATCAAAATCGGTATAAGCCACGCGAACATCGGTGAAATACGCCGTATTGATCTGATAGTCATAATCAAGGGAAACCGTTATCTGGCTGCACGGTCCTTCCAGGGTGAAGCTGTCGGCCACATACTGCCAATAGTCCGCATAAGGGATAAAGTCCAGCGTTTCTGTTACATTCACGGTCTGGCTGTTGATATCCGTATAGCTGTAAGACGCTCTTATGCGGAATTCCGCATTGCTGTTTGACGCCGCATCGGCTTTTGCCCAGCAGCCGATATCAATCACATCGCCCTCGCCCCCGGTGACGGCAAACGACTGAGAAATTGATTTTTGGGCGGTTGGGCTGCCCGTTATTTTCATCACATCAACGGGTTCCTCAAACTTGGTTTGTGTTGTTGCGATGTCCGCTGATGTCAGGTTTGTCCCTGTCCAACTGTCCGGCATATTGTTGGTGACGTCGCTCATTTTGCTGTTTAACAGCACATTGTAAGGGGTTTCCCAATCACTTAGCTCAAGCTTGGCATTGTCGAAATATGCGGTACCGGTGCTGTTATACAGCCAAAGATATATCTTGACTGTCGGGGTTGAAGAGGTGACTTCCACATTGACGCTCAGCCGCTGCCAGGTTTCATCCGTGTCGGTCAAAAAGCCGCTGGAAATGTGCTCCACTGTCGTGCCGCCGCTGTTCTTGGTTTCAATGCTGATTTTTGCGCCGTCATCGCCGCTGTTGACTGCGTTCGGCACATTCACACAGGCCGAAAAGGTATAGGTGCCCGCATCAAGGCCGGTAAAGCTTTGAACAATACCGATCGTATCCTTCGCTGTGCAGTTCATTTTGTATGATGCGGCTCCTGTACAGGCAACGCTGCTGTCCGTACCGGGCGAATAGCTTGAACCTTGCTCGATGCTCCAGTTGGAAGACCCGTTTTCAAAACCGGAATTGATAACAAGATTGTCGTTTGATTCCTGTATCGTCGTGCTGTCGGATAGCAGGTTGTAGGTGATTTCGTCAATTTCGGTATCCGCATAGGTCGTTCTTTGATAATCCCCCTCTTCGGTATATGACCCGATTTTGCGCCCGCAGCGATCAAACTGAGCCACCTCAAAATGCCCATAGCTGTCTTCGAAGGTGCGTTGATAAGGGCTGTCATAGGTGATGTCAACCGTATTGCCGGCAACGGGCGTTGAGGTGCCCAGTTCAGCCCATTCCGCAATTTGCGTTACGGCAAGCTTGCTGTCATAGGTATAGGTGAACCCGTAATTGCTGATGTCCTTTATACTCTCTATCAGCGGCGCTCCGGGATGATTGGCGACATAGCTGTACGTCGCCGTTTGACCGTCCGGATAGGTTGCGGTGGTGAGTCTGCCAAGTGTCGCCGGTGTGCTTCCGTCCCCTTCGTAGCCGTAGGTTATTTTTAAATCAACATCATTCGGGGCAATGCCGACTTTGACGGCTGCGTTTTGCGCGTCATAGGCCTGTATCTGTGTCAGACGGTTGGCGCTGTTGTAGGTGAATCGGTATTCTCTGCCGACGCCGTCAACGATTTTATCGATTTCATGAAACTTGCAGTTTTGGCTGTCCCGGTAGACAATCTCGATGTGCGGCGCTGAAGTCACATGCTCATTTTCTGCCGCGGTTATCAGGACCATCCGGCCCGCATAATCAAAAGTCAATTGCTGGCCTGACGGTTCTTCAACAATGATATCCGTAAAATCGTCTTCGCCTGATACGGATTCAGGCACCCACATGGTCAGGCCTTTTGGCGGACTGTTTGAGTCATACTGCTCCACCCATTTTTGAAGCCCGTTTTCCACGATGTCCGCATAAACAAAATATGTGATTGAGCCGGTTTCATCAATGTACAGATACAAGTCGATACCGGCGCCGTTTTCATTGACAAACAGATCATCCGCAAAGCCGACAAAGCGGTGATAGTTTGTCAGCCAAATTTTTCCATAGTCCTCAAATTCGAAATTAAGATAGTATGAAGAACATCGTTGAAGCAAATCCGCACACGCGCTCGAGTAATACTGTTTGATGCTGACGGGCATAATATTGCCGTCAATGCCAAGCTCGTCTCTTTCAATATACATTCCGCCCGTGAAATCATTGATCGAGACAGTGCCGGCCCGGCCAGCCGAATGCGTGTGATATTCATATTGATCGCTCAGGCCGGTTGTTTCCACATAGCTGAATTCAATAACCGGCGTATACTGCGATTCCGAAGTGTAAAGACTGATGCTGTTAAGCGATGAATCAAAGGCGCGCAGCATCACACCATGCGGATAAGCGGCTCCGTTAACAATATCCTGATTCCTCGGGAAAGCCTTTGTGATATCAAAATGCAGCTGCCCATACTCATCAACGGGCGCCACAGCATAATCGATCGGCACCGCGTCATTCGTTGGCATGTTGTTGTATGTAACGGACTCAAACCAGATGCTTGAAACCGTATAGGCCGCTACAGTCATTGGCTGAGAGGCATTGTTTGAATAGACATCTAATGTGGCATTCGTCACCACGGCTTTACTGGCCCACAAATATGAGCCGGGTCTGATATATGCCCAGCAGGAGCCCTCGCTTTGATTGCCGACTGTGGCATAGGTATAGGCCCCGTGATCAATGTTTTGCTGCCCGGTGATATCGGTTACATAGGTATCCATAATTGCGTTGTTTGTACCGGATGCAATTTTCACAACCGGGTCAATCACGACGGGATAGGCGCGCTCCTTTGCCTGCAGCCAGCTGTCTGACGGAATGTAAGTCAAGGCAAAGGTGCCGTCTTCATTCTTCTCAAACTCAACTTGAATATCATCGGAATAGGTGTTGGTATCGTCAACCATAAACGGGGCGGGCAGGGTGAAGACCGCCTCTTCGCCGGTTGCGTAAAACGCAATGCTGCTGTCTGTCTGCATCGCCGCCGTCATGCCCGGCGCCGATACCGTGAAAGAGTATGATGCTCCCGGCTGAGGCCGACCGGTTAACACGATGTTTTCTTTCACTGCGTCCGGCAGAACCGAATATTCATAATCCACACCGCTTTGGACGGAAGGGTACGTGACGGCAGAGCTTTTCTTTTCAAGTTCCGCAGCCTGCTGTGTATCTGACATCTTGCTGTCTGCCTGAGTTGCTTCCACTTCCGCATTGATATGGCTGCGAAACAGCGAGGTTTCGACGTCTTCAATCTGAAACGAAAGAGTATATCCGTCTTTTGTCACCCGGACAGATTCGCCGTTATCCGACAGGCTTTCCGGCAGCTGAACACTGAAATCATTGCTTTTGTTTTTCAGCACGGATTCACCGTCAACCGTGGCTTCCACCAGCGTGTTGTCGATATCTTTCCATGTGCCGTTTTGTTTAAAATGAAGCGGGGCGGCGGAAACTACCGCGCTGTAAGACCCGTCCTCCCGCCGGTATACCTTTGTATATTCATCCCGCAGAGCCGCGCACTCGCCGGTTATGGCGCTTTCGGCGGTGTCCTCTGCCGCGGTAGTTGAAGCAGTGCTTGTCTGTACGGTTGACGCCAGCACGCTTGCCGGCACGGCCTGAATAACCAACACAACAATCATGATGAAAGACAGGATTCTTAGCGTTCTTCTCATAATTTTGCCTCCGCTATACACATCATTCGTTAAACTTACCAATAAATATTACACAATCCATTTTTTATTGTATATTATATTTTAATAATTGTAAAGAGAAGATTTATTCAACGGTGATATACGCGCAAAACTATGATAAAATAATCGTAATGAAACATCAGCCCCCTTTTTCAAGGGTGTGATTCTATACGATGGAGACACTATGCGCAAACTGACGGCTTCTGTTCTTTGCCTGCTCATCCTCGTTCTGGCGGCCCTTTCCGGCTGCGGGGCGGGCGGCGGCAATACAACGACGACCGCGCCGCCGGCCGAGCCGGTCCATCAAAAGCAGGAGGGCGAGCCCGGCATGCCGCAGCTGCTCAGCGACCATAAAGACGGCAGACGCTGCGACTTATTTTACCCCGCCGTCGGCAT
>Ga0208197_1003543_pt1 | contig 12288 bp, 9 predicted proteins | sample AD_JPNNA4_MetaG_FD_184444 | JGI IMG/M metagenome (GOLD analysis project Ga0208197, IMG submission 184444) | Active sludge microbial communities of municipal wastewater-treating anaerobic digesters from Japan - AD_JPNNA4_MetaG (SPAdes) (version 2) | ecosystem: Engineered > Bioreactor > Anaerobic >...
ACAAGGATCACGACCGCAGGATCGACGTCTCCGCTGCCTGGATCTGGCTCACAGAGGCCAGGCTCCTGCTCCGCAGACTCGCTGATGCCCCAGCCGCGGTGGCCACTTGATTATGTCCACACCTTCTGACAAAGTCAAGAAAATAAGTTCAAGATAATGTTTTGGGTGGTTCTGTTTGATAAACCCGTAAAAACTAAGATTTAAAAAATTCCTGTTTTTAAACAAGAAAGGCCCTTCTCCGATTAAAGAGAAGGGCTTTTTCAATGGCGGGAGGCGCGAAGCGCGGGCTCGTTCCCTACGGATGCTCGGCTTCGCCTTTCGCATCCTCCGGGATACCTCTCGCACGCCTGACGGCCTATTTATCCTGGCTTTTTATAAGCCCGGAAATCATACGGCAAATATTATCCAATCGTTCCTTATAATCAGCAAATTGTTCTGTAGTTATCAATTTCTTTCTGCAACACATATCAAGCAATGGTACACATTCGAATGCAGAACCCCGGGCAATATGAAAAAAATGGATCTTATCATCTTTAACAAACCTGCCGTTACGTCTATAGGATCTTCCATCCCGAAAACGCGCCTCCGACCCGAGTATCAAACGTGCCCGGGAGGGTGTCAATCCCTGGTGTCAGGACGGAAAGGGCGTGAACTGCGACGGTCATGGGACTTGCTGGACAGACGGGTGCCTGCCCTGTGGGGAAGGGTGCGAGAGTTGGGACGATCGTCTCGACTCCCAGTGCGGTCGGCCAGGGAGTCGAGTCGTTCGGAGGACGGGCACCGACCGCCGGCCGTCACGGGGGAGCGCGGGCCGTCCAGCCAGTGACTGGGGGAGGCGCCTCGTCGTCGAAGAACGGAGGGTCGGGAGCGAAATCTGAGAGGTAGGCGGGCTCGTCGTAGCAGCATCGGGCAGGCGCGAGGACGGGAGGTTCGGCGGGCAGGCCGAGGTGCAAGAGGATCTTTCGGACAACCGGTGGGTCGGTGAGGAAGGCGAGGATGATCATCGGTGTCGAACACCGGGGACAGGCGAGGGCGTCGACGTCGAGGACGCGTCGAAGCAGCGCGGCCCAGGGGACTCTCTCCCTGCGCTTGTCCGTGGTGGTCGTGGGTTTCGGGGACAAAGGCGCGGGAGCGGGAAGGGGAGCGTCCAGGTTCGGAGGGGGCTTCGGCAGGCGGGGGCGGCACTTCGAGCGATTCGCAAAAACGCCATGATATCGCACTAGATTCTGGTACGGCGCAGGGACGAGGACGGCGAGGCGGCGCATCAGTGCGAGGGGCTCCATCACGACGTCCGTCCTTCCGTTGGCCCAGGGCCGCAGGAGCCGGAGCCGCACGCGTCCGTCGGGTTCGAGGGTCAGGCGGTCGTTCGAAAAGGGTGCGCGCAGGCCGTAGCGGCAGAGGGCTTCGAGGCTATCGCGGTCGCGGGGGGCCACGGTCCTTGCTGCGTGGAGGGAAAACCCGTCGGCGCTGTCGCAAAGCGGCTTGTGGTCTTCCTCCCGATCGGTCTCGGTCAGGCCGAGGGTGGGGCCAGGTTTCCGGCGAGGGTCGCGGGGGCTCCGAAGTGCCTCGGCTCCGTCGGTGTGGAGGAGGGCTTTGTCGGGCCTTGGCCACTGCCACTCGGCCTTCTTGCCGGCCTCCTCGATCCGGCGGGTGGCGAGATTGCCCAGGCGGGTCGCGATGCGAACGACGAGGTGCCGGAGTTCTTGGTCGTCGGGCGGCGGGAGGGGCTCGAAGGTGAGGGTGTCCCCGGTCGCGGGCAGGAAGAGGCCGTCAGGGACCAGGACGTGCAGGTGGGGATTGAGGTTCGCAACGCCGCCGAACCTCTGCACGAACGTCACGGATCCGGTCTCGCCGTCCCGGAGACCGAGGCGTCGTCCGCGGAGGCGTTGCCAGGCGAACAGGATTTTCAGGAACGCACCGGTCATCTCGGACAGGAACGCGGTGTCGAAGGCGAGCAGGAGGCGCAGTTCCCAGGGAAACGTGAGGACCCACTGCCGGTAGGGCGCCACGGGCAGGACCTTGTCGACGAGGTGGGCCGCGATGTCCGAGGCGCGCCGCGCCCAGCAGGACGGGCAGATACGGCCTTTGCAAGAGAAGGCCACCAGCTGCTCGTGGTGGCAGGCGGGGCATCGAAGGCGGGCGAAACCCCCGGCCAACAGTCCGGGCGGGATCGGATGGCTACGGCCCCGTCTTCGACAGGTCCAGCGAGGTGATGCCCTCGCGCAGGGCATACCGGGTCAGGGACGCGATCCCGTCCAGGTCGAGCTTGGCGAGGATGTTCCGGCGGTGGGTCTCCACGGTCTTGACGCTGACGTGCAGGCGCTCGGCGACCTTGCGGGCGGACCACCCCTCGGCCAGCAGCTGCAGGATCTCCCGCTCCCGGGGCGACAGGGGCCGGGCGGGCGTCGGCGGCACCGCGGAAGCGCGCCGCGCATAGTCCTCGACCACCAGGCCCGCGACACCGGGCGCCAGGTAGACCTGCCCCGCCGCCACGGCCCGCAGCGCCCGCGCCACCTCCTCGAACGGCGAATCCTTCGCCAGGTACCCCGAGGCCCCCGCCTCGAGCATGCCCAGCACGTACCGCTTGTCCACGTGCATCGACAGGGCCAGGACGCGGACGCCGGGGTTCTCGGCACGGATCTGCCGCGTGGCCTCGAGCCCGTTCAGCTCGGGCATGACCACGTCCATCAGCACCACGTCCGGCTTCAGCCGGGCGGCCAGGGCCACGGCCGCCCGCCCGTCGGCAGCCTCCCCGACCACTTCCAGGCCCGGGTCCTTCTGGGCGAGCGTGCGCAGGCCCTCGCAGAACAGGGTGTGGTTGTCGGCGATCAGGATCCGGATCTTCATCGTGAACGTCCTCCCGCGCGCGCCGTGGGCCGGCGCACCCGCAGCGGCGCAGTCAGCGTGACGCAGGTCCCCTTCCCCGGGGACGACGCGATGTCCAGGCTCCCGCCGACGAACGCGAGCCGCTCCCGCACGCTGAACAGCCCGAATCCCCCCGTCGCACGGCCCCGGTCCGCCCGCTCGGGATCGAACCCCACGCCGTCGTCCGCGACGGAGACCCTCAGCACCCGGGCCCCGATCTTGACCCCCACCGATGCCCCGGAAGCCCGGGCGTGCTTCACGACGTTGTTCAACAGCTCGTTCACGGACCGGAACACCAGGGTCCGCACGTCGTCGTCCAGGTCCGCGGCCCCCGGCTCCCCGTGGACGGTCACGGGCAGGCCGAAGTGGTTCTGCACATGGTCCGCCAGCCACTCCAAGGCCGGGACCAGCCCCAGCTCGTGCAGGATCGGCGGGCTGATCTCGAACGTCAATGCCCGCGTCTCCTGCATCACGGCCCCCAGCACCTCGCAAAGCTGGTCGATGACGCGGTTCTGGGATTCGTCCCGCGCCGCGCCCCGCAGGTTCTCCAGCTTCAGCTTGATGACCGCCAGGCCCTGGCCGATGCGATCGTGCAGGCACACGGCGATGTGCCGCCGTTCCCGCTCCTCGGTCATCGCCAGCTGGGCCGCCAGCGACCGCAAACGATCCTGGTACGACTCCAGCTCGCGCTCCGCCTCCTTGAGGTCGATGATGTCGCCCACCCGCTCCGCGATCGCCCGCAGCAGGCGCTCCTCCTCCGGCAGGAACGGGCCCCCGCCCTCGATCGCCGGGGCCTCCCGGTACCCGATCTCGACGAAGCCCCCGGCCTGGGAGCGCGCCGGGATGGGCACCTGGCGGCACCACGGCGTCTCGCGGAACCCGGGGGTCTGCCAGGTGCAGTCGCCCCACCGCAGCCGCGCCCAGGCAAGGTCGGGGAAGCGCCACGCCCACGGGATCTCGTGCACCACCTGCTGCAGGATGTCCCCGATGGACGAGTGGCGGTCGGTCACCATCTGCGAGATCGAGATCAGGCAGTTCAGCTCCTTCACCCGCTCGGCCAGGGCCTCCGCAGGGTCGGAGCCCGCCCGCAGGGCGCGTTTTCGGTCGGTGGCGGGCCGTGCGGCGCCGGGCCGGCTGCCGGATCGGGTGGTCGAGGGCATCTGGACCTCCGGGGAACAAGGTAGCACGCACGGCGGGTTGGGACCATCCGGCAGGCGCCTGGTGTAGCCCGCCAGAATAGAGTGCCCTTTCGCTCGCTGGTGCCGCGGGCTACACAGCTGTCAGCTATCAGCTATCAGCTGTCAGCCTACAAGCCTGGGGCGGCCTTCCGGCGGAGACTCCTGCTCACGGTGCTGGTGCGAACGGTCGCACCAGTGCCCCGGATACTCGTAGGCTCTTGTCGTGACCTACACTAGACTGCCAGGATCCGGTCGCCCTGGGGCGGGAACATCACCTCGCCGAGGCTGGCGAGGGCGTCCTGCAGCACCCCCGGCGCCGCCAGCGTCACGACCCGGAAGTGGTGGGTGCCGGCGCGCTGGCCGAAGCCGCCCCCAGGCACGACCACGACGCCGGTCTTCCGCAGCCACGCAAGGACCACCTCCCCGTCCGACCGATACCCCTGGAAGGCGGGGTGGTCCAGGTGGATCCGCGGCATGGCATAGAACGCGGCAGCCGGGGCCACCAGGCTGACGCCGGGGAGACGGTCCACGGCCAGGCCGACGGCCCGGGCCCGCTCTCGCAGCGCCGCGCGCAGGGGCGGCAGGTGATCCTGGCTCCCCTGCAGCGCCGGCCGGACCGCCCACTGCTGGGGCGCAGGGGCGCACAGGCGGGCGTTGGCCAGCTTCCGGATCGCCTCGACGTACTCCGTCATCCAGGCCACGTTGTGGAACACCGCCCAGCCCACCCGCGCCCCGGGCAGCAGCCAGTTCTTGGACAGGCCGTTCAGCGTCACCACCGGCACGTCCTCGCCACAGAACTGCGCCGCCGACGGGACCGGCCCGTCCACGTCGTAGGCCAGCCGGTCGTAGACCTCGTCGCAGATCAGCAGGATTCGGTGCCGCCGGCAGAAATCCACGGCGTCCCGCAGCTCCCGCTCGGTGAACACCCGCCCCGTCGGGTTCCCGGGCGAGATGAGCACGAGGGCCCGGGTCCGTTCGCACCAGTGCGATTCCAGCTCCGTGGCGGACAGGGCCCAGCCCTGCTCCTCGTCCAGCTCGTATTCCCGCGCCACGCCGCCGATCTCCCCCAGGACCGCCTTGTACAGGGGGTATCCGGGCGCCGGCACCAGGACCTCGTCCCCGGGGTCCACCAGGGCCGCCATCAGGAACCGGATGGCCTCGCTGAGCCCCGCCGTGATCAGCACGTCGTCGGGGCTCACCCGGCGCCCGCGGGCCGCCCAGTCCGCGGCCACGGCCTCCCGGGCGTCCAGCAGGCCTGCGGACTCCGTGTATTCGTACCGGTGGTCGGCCCAGGCCCGCCGCACGGCCCAGACCAGGTGCCGCGGCGCGTGGAAGCCGCCGATCGCCACCGGGTCGCCGATGTTCAGGGGCGTCAGCTCCATGCCCGAGGCGCGGACCCGGGCCGCCTCGGCCAGGATGTCCCGGATCGCGTACCGCACGCTGTCCATGCGGGCGGCGGGTCGGATGCGGATGTCCATGGGTCCTCCTTCAGCTTGCCAGCAGGGCCTCGACCGTGGCCTTGGCGTCCCCGAACAGCAGGGTCGTCCGGGGGTCGTCGTACAGCGGGTTCGGGACCCCCGAGTAGCCGGGACGGGCGTCCAGGTTGCACACGGCGACGTTGCGCGCCAGGTGCGCCATCAGGATGGGCATCCCGGAGAGCGGCGTGCCGTCGACCTGCATGGCCGCGGGGTTCACCACGTCGCAGGCCCCGACGATCAGCACGAGGTCCGTGGAAGGGAAGTCGCGGTTCACGTCGTCCATCTCGCACAGCTTCTCGTAGTCCACGTCGGCCTCGGCCAGCAGGACGTTCATGTGACCCGGCATGCGGCCCGCCACGGGATGGATCGCGAACCGGACCTCCTTGCCCTGTTCCTCGAGGCGCTTCGCGAGCTGGACCACGGCGAACTGCGCGTGGGCCATGGCCATGCCGTACCCGGGGACCACGATGACCTTGCGGGCGGTCGCGGCGATCCCGGCCACGTGCGCGATGCGCTCGTGCAGCGGCGCATCCGCCGCGGGACGAGGTGCCCCGGACCCCGACGCCAGCCCGGTGGCTGAGGCGGGATCGTTGGCCCGGGCCGACGGGCCGGGGTCCGGGGCCTGGGACGACACCGGGACGAGCGAGGGACTGGCCGCCCCGGTGGCCCCCAGGAAGATGTTCGCGAGGCTGCGGTTCATGGCCTTGCACATCACGTGGGTCAGGATCGAACCCGACGAGGCCACGGTGGCGCCGCACGCGATCAGCAGCCGGTTCTGGATCACGATGCCGCAGAAGGCCGCCGCCAGGCCCGCGGTGGCATTCAGGAACGAGATCAGGACGGGCATGTCCGCGCCGCCGATGCGGATCGCGAACAGGACCCCGAACCCGGCCGCCAGGACGATCAGCACGGCGATCCCGCGGACCGCGGCGCCGGCGTCGGCATTCCAGACCGTGCCCGCGATCCCCAGCATCAGGACGCCCAGGGACACCAGGATCGCGTTGTGGTGCGGCAGTCGCACGGGCGCCTGCTTCAGGCGATTCCCCAGCTTGCCCGCGGCCAGCATGCTGGCGCTGAACGTCCCGGCGCCGATGACCAGGCCCAGGAGGCCGCTGGCCCTGCCCACGGCACCCAGTTCCCCGGCACCGCGGACCAGCTCCACGGAGGACACCAGGAAGGCCGCGACGCCCCCCATTCCGTGCTGGAGGGCCACCATGGCCGGGATGCCCGTCATGTCGATCCGGAACGCCACGACCGCCCCGGCCACGGCGCCGGCCACCGAGCAGAGCCCGACCAGCCAGGGGTCGGTGACCCCGTTCCGGTACAGCACCAGGAAGATCGCGGCCCCGAGGGCCAGCGCCGCGGCGTGGTTGCCGAAGCGCGCCCCCCGCGGCGTCCGGAACCGGCCGATCCCGATGACCAGCATCGAGATCACCGCCAGGTCCACCAGCAGGTCGCCCCATCCGCTCATGTCCGCCTCCCGCCCGCTTGCCGGGCGATTCCCGTCCCGATCCCCGGCCGTTCCCGGGGTGCGCTCTCACGCGTCCTTGCGGTTCCTAGGCATTCCCCTGGCGTCGTCCCGCGCCCCCGCCCGAGCGGAACATCCGGACCATCCGGTCGGTGATGGCGTACCCGCCGCACAGGTTGAACGCCGCCGTCGCCAGGGCAAGGCCGCCCGCCGCCTTCGCGGGAACGTCGGCCTCCCCGGCGAACAGCAGGAACGCGCCCAGGATGGTCACGGCCGAGATGGCGTTCGTCATCGACATCAACGGCGTGTGCAGCAGGGGCGGAACCCTGGAGATCAGCACGTACCCGATGGCGAACGACAGCACGAAGACCAGCACCATCAAGGCGAGATCCAGCATGGCATCACCCCTCTCCCATGGCCTGCAGCGCCGCCTGGTGGTGGATGACGCGGCCCATGGTGACCAGCGAGTTGCGCACGATCTCGTCGTCCAGGTCCGGCGTGGCGCGACCCTTGAACAGGTTCTCGATGTACCGGACCATGTTCTCGGCATAGAGCCACGTCGAGTGGACGGGCAGGCGCCCCGGGATGTTCTGGATGCCGCTGACCGTGACGCCGCTCTCGACGATCTCCTCGCCGGCCATCGTCAGGGCGCAGTTGCCGCCCTGGTCGATCGACACGTCCACGATGACCGAGCCGGGCCGCATCGCGGCGACCATCTCCCTCGTCACCAGGATCGGGGCCAGCTCGCCCGGGACCAGGGCGCTGAGGATCACGATGTCCGCGCGGGCGACGAAGGGCGCCAGCGCGGCCCGCTCCTTCTCGAGCCAGGATGCCGGAAGCGCACGGGCGTACCCGCCCTCCGCCAGGGCCACCTCGGCCGGGACGTCGAACCCCTCGGCCTTCGCCCCCAGGCTGGACGCGTCGTTGCGCGCCGCCTCCCGGATGTCCCACGCCCTCAGGACCGCGCCCAGCCGCTTGGCCGTCGCGATCGCCTGCAGGCCCACCACGCCGGCGCCCACCACCAGGACCTCGGCGGGCTTGATGGCGCCGATGGCGGTGCCGATCATCGGGACGAACTTCGGCAGAAGCCGGGCCGCGTCCAGCATCGCCCGGTATCCCGTGCAGGTGCTCATCGACGTCAGGGCGTCCATGGACTGCGCCCGGGTGATCCGCGGGATCCCGTCCATCGTGAACGACGTGATCCCGCGGTCCCGCAGCTTGCGCACCATGTCGTGGCTCTCGGGGGCCGCGGGGTGCAGGAACGTCACCAGGGTGGCTCCCGGGACCATCATGTCGACCTCGTGCCGGCCGACCTTGCTGTTGAACATGGGCTGCTTGACCTTCAGGACCAGCTCGCCCGCGGCGAGCAGTTCCTGGGGGTCCCCGACGATCCGCGCGCCGGCGGCACGATAGCTCTCGTCGTCGGCGAAGATGCCGGCCCCCGCGCCCGACTCGACGAACACCTCGAAGCCCGACCTCCGGTACCTGGCGACCGTTTCGGGGGTGGCGGCGACACGCCGCTCGTTGGCCATGATCTCCTTCGGGACCGCGATGCGCATGTTGTCCTCCCTGTCGGGCGGGATCCCCGGACCCCGCCGGCTTGTTGCCCTCGCTGCGTCGGCGCCTCCGCCGCAGCCGGCTCCTACTGGATCTCCGCGGTCAGGCCCGCGACCTGGCCCGCGAGCGTGGCGAGCCGCGCCTGCACGTCCTCGAAACCGTCGCACCGCCACTCGTGGGTCCACAGGCCCAGGCGGCAGCTGCCCTCGGAGTCCCCCAGCAGGCGCACCCCCAGGGCACCGGGCGCCACGTAGAGGCGGTGCTCGTGCGGCCAGGGACCCGGCACGACCCGCGTCTCGCGCTCGAGCGCCTCGAACCCCCGGGCGACCGAGAGGCCCTGGGTCGCCCGCACGTGCCATTCCGGGCCCACCACGCCGTCGTCCAGGCTCCCTTCCGACCAGTCCACCGACACGACGACCGCGGTCCCGCTGGCCCAGACCAGCAGCACGGAGGACGCCCGGGACCGCATTCCATCCTCGAACGGGTGATCGGTCCGGGTGGCGATGGCCAGGATCGGCGTCGCGGCCATGAGCCGGGCCTTGTCGGAGCCCGCGTGGAGCGGCCGGAGAGCGTCCTGGTTCACCGCCCGCCCGTCCGCACCGTACCGGGGGACGTGCAGGAACGTCGGCCCCGCGCCGGCCACGGTGCCGGGATTCCGGGACCGGCCGAAGTGGCTGAGGCTCCCTTCCAGCGGGATCTCGACCGGGATCGGCTCCCAGCCCGACAGGGGGAAGTCGCACCGGACCAGTTCCTCGAACGGTGCCTCGAGGACCTCGTTTCCCAGGCGCAGGACCGCCTTCATCGGCGCCGGAGTCCTGATCGTGCCGTTCTTCATGTCCGCCTCCGTCATCTGGCCCCTGCCCGGAGCCCCCCGGGCCGCGTGGGCGACAGCCACCAGGGCTGCCCCGTCCATGGCCCATGGTGCCGTTCCGCACGCCCCGGTGGAATTGGGTAGTGCCTGATTCCAATGGCACTTCAGGTGGAAACGCAGATGCGCCACGGGAACACGGGTCCCTGCGCCAAAGGCTCGGTCGGGGGTCGGGTCACCCGGGGGCGAATCCCCTCCCCGGGTCAATCCCGGGCCGCGCCCATGGCCGTGGTTCGGGTCCGGGGGTGGATTCCCTCCGCGATCCGCGATTCGATTTTTTTAAGGACGGCTGAAGACACGGCAGGTGGATGGGTCCGGAAGCAGCCCCAATGGGCCCCGAACCCCTTGGAATCAGGGAGGTCGAAATGAAGACGCAAACCCGTTGGGTCGTGTTCCTGTTCCTGGTGTCGTCCGTCGTGGCCGGCTGCGGACCGGGCGCCCGGGCCCCCGCCCCGGCCTCGACGGCGTCCGCGATCAGCTGGGGCGGCCAGACCTACCACGAGATCCCCGGCACGGTGTCGGGGTGCACGATGACCTTCTGCGTCGAAGGGGTGCCGTGTCACGCCTGCCTCGGGGACCTCTCGGGATGCACCCCGTTCTCCGGCTGCACCGATCCTGCGAACACCATCATGGGCGCGGGCGAGCTGTGCAGCACGGACGGGTGCACGCCCAGCGGCTGCTTCCCCGCGTACTGCGACCTCTGGACGGGGGACTGCGTGGTCTGCGACGACGGCGACCCCGCCACCGAGGAGCAGTGCATCAACGACCCGCTGAGCCCGTGCCACTTCGTGCCCAAGGGCGGGCCCGACGAGGCGGTCCCCGACGTGCCGGTGCCGCAGGACCTGCCGGTCATCCCGGAGGTGGTGGTGCCCTTCGACCTGCCGGGCCTGGACGTCGCGGGCCTGCGAGACCTGATCGTCCTGCCGGACCTGCCCGTGCCGGTGGACTACGTGCCGGGAGAGGACGTGCCCGGGGAGGACGTGCAGGAAGTGCTCGACGTGGCCGGGAGAGAGGACACGCCGGCGGTCTTCGACGTGCCGCCGCTGGAGGACGTGCCCGGGGTCCCGGACACGCCGGTGATCCCCGACGTGCCGGCAGGGGAGGACCTGCCCGGGACGGTGGACGTGCCGGGGGCCGAGGACGTGCCCCTGCCCTCGGACCCGGGGATGCCGACCGACACCTCGGTGTCCGACGTGACGCCCCCCGCGGACGTCTTCATCCCGGGGGATGCGGGCGGAGACGCGTGCGTGCCCCCGGACAGCGGTCTATAGGATCTTCCATCCCGAAAACGCGCCTCCGACCCGAGTATCAAACGTGCCCGGGAGGGTGTCAATCCCTGGTGTCAGGACGGAAAGGGCGTGAACTGCGACGGTCATGGGACTTGCTGGACAGACGGGTGCCTGCCCTGTGGGGAAGGGTGCGAGAGTTGGGACGATCGTCTCGACTCCCAGTGCGGTCGGCCAGGGAGTCGAGTCGTTCGGAGGACGGGCACCGACCGCCGGCCGTCACGGGGGAGCGCGGGCCGTCCAGCCAGTGACTGGGGGAGGCGCCTCGTCGTCGAAGAACGGAGGGTCGGGAGCGAAATCTGAGAGGTAGGCGGGCTCGTCGTAGCAGCATCGGGCAGGCGCGAGGACGGGAGGTTCGGCGGGCAGGCCGAGGTGCAAGAGGATCTTTCGGACAACCGGTGGGTCGGTGAGGAAGGCGAGGATGATCATCGGTGTCGAACACCGGGGACAGGCGAGGGCGTCGACGTCGAGGACGCGTCGAAGCAGCGCGGCCCAGGGGACTCTCTCCCTGCGCTTGTCCGTGGTGGTCGTGGGTTTCGGGGACAAAGGCGCGGGAGCGGGAAGGGGAGCGTCCAGGTTCGGAGGGGGCTTCGGCAGGCGGGGGCGGCACTTCGAGCGATTCGCAAAAACGCCATGATATCGCACTAGATTCTGGTACGGCGCAGGGACGAGGACGGCGAGGCGGCGCATCAGTGCGAGGGGCTCCATCACGACGTCCGTCCTTCCGTTGGCCCAGGGCCGCAGGAGCCGGAGCCGCACGCGTCCGTCGGGTTCGAGGGTCAGGCGGTCGTTCGAAAAGGGTGCGCGCAGGCCGTAGCGGCAGAGGGCTTCGAGGCTATCGCGGTCGCGGGGGGCCACGGTCCTTGCTGCGTGGAGGGAAAACCCGTCGGCGCTGTCGCAAAGCGGCTTGTGGTCTTCCTCCCGATCGGTCTCGGTCAGGCCGAGGGTGGGGCCAGGTTTCCGGCGAGGGTCGCGGGGGCTCCGAAGTGCCTCGGCTCCGTCGGTGTGGAGGAGGGCTTTGTCGGGCCTTGGCCACTGCCACTCGGCCTTCTTGCCGGCCTCCTCGATCCGGCGGGTGGCGAGATTGCCCAGGCGGGTCGCGATGCGAACGACGAGGTGCCGGAGTTCTTGGTCGTCGGGCGGCGGGAGGGGCTCGAAGGTGAGGGTGTCCCCGGTCGCGGGCAGGAAGAGGCCGTCAGGGACCAGGACGTGCAGGTGGGGATTGAGGTTCGCAACGCCGCCGAACCTCTGCACGAACGTCACGGATCCGGTCTCGCCGTCCCGGAGACCGAGGCGTCGTCCGCGGAGGCGTTGCCAGGCGAACAGGATTTTCAGGAACGCACCGGTCATCTCGGACAGGAACGCGGTGTCGAAGGCGAGCAGGAGGCGCAGTTCCCAGGGAAACGTGAGGACCCACTGCCGGTAGGGCGCCACGGGCAGGACCTTGTCGACGAGGTGGGCCGCGATGTCCGAGGCGCGCCGCGCCCAGCAGGACGGGCAGATACGGCCTTTGCAAGAGAAGGCCACCAGCTGCTCGTGGTGGCAGGCGGGGCATCGAAGGCGGGCGAAACCCCCGGCCAACAGTCCG